>Ga0209512_1000046_pt1 | contig 316971 bp, 280 predicted proteins | sample frozenSSSSmetaG_FD_184142 | JGI IMG/M metagenome (GOLD analysis project Ga0209512, IMG submission 184142) | Glacier valley bacterial and archeal communities from Borup Fiord, Nunavut, Canada, to study Microbial Dark Matter (Phase II) -... | ecosystem: Environmental > Aquatic > Freshwater > Ice...
TATCATGATGTCTGACCCCAACGCTCTTTTTTTAAATCTCATACCAAAGTATGAGCTCGTCTTGTTATTCATTCCAATATCCCAAAGAACTTGTGAATCTTACTCTCGTTCGAGTGAAGAAACCGTGCTCACTGTTGCCAGTGAATCCCCTTTCAGATGATGTTCTTTCTGATTGGGAGTGCAAAGATATGTGGCTATTTTAAACTTTGCAACACATCTGCACACTTTTTTTAAACATTTTTAAAGAATTACTGCTTCTGAATCTCGCACAATGGTTTCAGTACGATCTGGACCTATGGAAATCAAGGATATAGGTACGTTAAGTTCTTTTTCGATGAATGAAATATATTCTGCCAATTCAACCGGCATACTTTCAAAAGACTTCACATGTGATAAATCTTGGTTCCATCCTTTGAAGTTTTTGTACACTGGAGTAACTGGCATACGTGTTAAATCATAAGGAACTTCGTTCACAATTGATCCGTCTTCTAATTTGAAGTGCGTACAAACATTTATCACTTCGAACTTATTCAAGACATCTGCCTTCATCATCAAAAGGTGTGTAACACCGTTGAGCATGACCGCATATTTCAAGGAAGGAATATCTAACCAACCGCATCTTCTTGGTCTTCCCGTAGTAGATCCAAATTCGTTGCCCTCTTTTCTCATGAACTCTCCTGTAGCATCGGATAATTCCGTAGGGAAAGGCCCACTGCCCACTCGTGTACAATAAGCCTTAAAGATACCATAGACTGCTCCGATCTTCGCTGGCGCTACGCCTAAACCTGTACAAGCACCCGCTGCCATGGTATTACTAGAGGTTACAAAAGGATAGGATCCGAAATCCACATCTAATAATGAGCCTTGTGCTCCTTCTGCCAATACTTTTTGTCCTTTGTTGATAACATTGTTGATAAAGTATTCGCTATCGACAAGGTTAAACGTTTTCAAAAACTCAAGTGCACTGAAGAAATCATCCTCTACATGATCAAGTGTATATTCGAAATTATAAAATGCCAATTGCTTTTTATGGATCTCAACAAGCTCTTGGTATTTAATTTTAAAATCAGGTAATAAGATATCTCCTACTCTTAATCCTTGACGGCCAATTTTATCAGAATAGGTCGGTCCAATACCTTTCAAGGTAGAACCAATTTTATTATTTCCTTTACTTGCTTCGTTGGCGGCATCCAACAAGCGATGTGTAGGAAGTATAAGCTGTGCCTTTTTAGAAATGAATAATTTCTTTTTAAAGTCTAACTTAAACTTAGTCAAGCCTTCAATCTCTTTTCTAAAAATAACAGGGTCTAGTACAACACCATTTCCAATCAAATTGATTTGTTCATCTCTGAATATACCAGAAGGAATTTGATGAAGTACATGTTTGAAGCCGTCAAACTCTAAGGTATGACCAGCATTAGGGCCTCCTTGAAAACGAGCGATTAAATCGTATTTAGGGGCAAGAAAATCAACGACTTTACCTTTACCTTCATCTCCCCACTGTAATCCTAATAAAATATCTACTGCCATTACTTTTTATATTGTGAATGCATTATTAATCGTTGCGCTTTATCTCTTGTGAATACGACGCTACCCTTAATCCTAACTTATTTTTGTAAACGTTCAATTGCTTGTGCTTGAGTATCTACAATCGTGAATATGGAATTCAATTTTGTAATGATCAAAAGTTTTTTTATTTGCTCAGAAGGATTCACCAAAACGACCTCTCCACTTTTATTTCTAAATTTCGTAAGCAAGGTTATTAAAACACCAATCCCACTACTGTTCATGTACCTTACACTTGACAAGTCTATGGCAGCATGTAGAATGTTAGAGTTGATTTTATCGTTTACTAATTCCATCAATTCTAATCCGTTGGTTTCTCCGATCAAATCTCCTTCTAATTGAAGAAATAATATTTGATCTTTTATTTCACTTGTATAGTTCATGACTTATTTGGTTTCAGTATTTTCTTTTTTAAACTCACAGGCCGCTTTATTACATTTCCCATATAAGATCAGTGAGTGATGCATGATCTCAAAATCCAACAACTCTCCAATCATGGTTTGTATGTTGTAAATACGAGGATCACAGAACTCCACCACACGATGACAATCGGTGCAAATAAGATGGTCGTGTTGACGAAAGCCATATGACTTTTCGTACTGCGCCATGTTATTTCCAAACTGGTGCTTCGTCACTAAATCACAATCCACCAAGATATCGAGTGTATTGTAGACCGTCGCTCTACTTACCCTATAGTTCTTATTCTTCATGCTGATGTAGAGGTTTTCTACATCAAAATGTCCTTCTCGAGAGTAAATCTCTTCAAGTATTGCAAACCGTTCGGGTGTCTTTCGAAGAACTTTATTTTCCAGGTAAGCGGTAAATATTTTCTTAACTTCTTCAAAGATAGACTCTTTTGTAGCCATAGAGGCGTCAAATATACAGATTAATAATTAAAACTACAGACAATGCTTTTAATTAATTCTCGACACTGAAATGATATCGGGTATGGATTTCATCTTCATGCATAAACGGTCAAATTGTCGACTATCCTGCACATCCAACATGATCTTCCCTTCAAATACGCCGTCGTTGGTGTTGATTAAAATAGACCTGATGTTTACTTTCAATTCGTTAGAAATCAACTTTGTAACGTCATTTATAATACCCATTCGATCGGCTCCTTTAATGGATATGCCCGATTGAAACGGCAAATCCGTTTGATTTGCCCAACGCACTTTAATGACTCTATAGCCATAATGCGACATTAACTCAACCGCATTGGGACAAGAGGTCCTGTGAATTTTAACTCCTTCACTGACAGAGACAAACCCAAAAACATCATCTCCCGGTATGGGATTACAGCATTTTGCATAACTGTAATCGATAGCTGTTAAGTTATCCCCAATCACCAAACCGCCACTGTCTTGGACTTTTTGAAGGGCTGCTTCAGCGCTGATCGGAGCAGCAAGTTCTTCGTGTGTCTTCTTAGGAAGCTCTTTCAGTTCAATAAAAGCTTTTTTAATGTCTTTCGCTTCAATGATTTCTTTGGCAATGTCGATGTATAGCTCAACCGGATTTTTAATATTGAAATACGTGAGCATTTTTTGCAAAGACTCGGCATTAAAATCTTTCTTGATTTGTTTCAGCTTGCGCTCAATGATGGCCTTACCTTCAGCTCCGATCTTTTTACGATCTTCCTTCATGTAATCCTTGATACGAGCCCTGGCTTTTGAGCTTACTACAAATTTCAACCAGTCCTCCGAAGGCTTTTGCTTCGCTGACGTTAAGATTTCAACTTGATCTCCATTGTTTAATTTATAACTGAGCGGAACTAATTTTTGATTGACTTTAGCACCCAAACAATGTACGCCTATTTCAGTGTGTATTTCAAAGGCAAAATCCACGGCTGTAGCACCGTGCGGAAGGGTTACGAGTTTACCTTTGGGCGTAAACGCAAACACTTCTTCGTTGAATAAGTTTTGCCTAAAGTCCGCAACAAATTCTAAAGCAGAATAATCATGTCGATCGATGAGTTCTCGGATCTTTTGAATCCATTGTTCAAGACCATTTTCTCTTGTTTTTGCCGCAGCGTTATTTGTCGTTGTTTCTTTATATTTCCAATGTGCAGCATATCCTTTCTCTGCAATATCATCCATGCGTGTACTTCTGATCTGCACTTCCACCCACTGCCCTGCTGTACTCATGACTGTTGTATGCAACGATTCATAACCGTTTGCTTTCGGTGTACTGATCCAATCTCTTAACCGATCTGGACTAGGTTTGTAAAAATCGGTGACAATGGAATATGCTTTCCAACAATCTGATTTTTCTTCTTCGGGTTCAGAATCAAGGATAATACGAATGGCAAACAAATCGTATATTTCTTCAAACGTGATCCCTTGCTTATTCATTTTCTTATGAATAGAATAAATGGATTTGGGTCTGCCTTTAATGGTAAAATGTAATCCCGCTTTAGTCAGTGATTCTTCAATAGGCGTAATGAACTCTCGAATGAATTTATCACGTGCAGACTGGGTTTGACGAATTTTTTGAGCAATAAAATTATAACTCTCAGCGTCGGTATACTTCAGGTGTAAATCTTCTAACTCAGACTTGATAGCATACAAACCTAAACGATGTGCTAGCGGTGCGTACAGGAAAATCGTTTCAGATGCAATCTTTAATTGCTTATCCCTTGGCATACTGTCCAAGGTGCGCATATTATGCAATCGATCGGCAAGCTTGATTAAGATAACCCTTACATCATCGCTGAGTGTAAGAATCATTTTTCTAAAATTCTCTGCTTGAAGCGAACTACGACCGTCGAAGACGCCTGAAATTTTAGTCAAGCCATCGATGATTTTAGCCACCTTAGGTCCAAAATCTCTTTTGATATCGCTCAGCTCTAAGCCTGTATCTTCTACGACATCGTGCAATAAAGAAGCCACGAGCGAAGTCGTTCCCAATCCAATCTCTTCCACTGCAATTTGTGCAACGGCAATCGGATGGTATATATAAGGTTCACCAGATTTTCGACGCATGTCTTTATGCGCTTCCAATGCTGTATGAAAAGCTTTCTTAATGATCTTGGGATCTTCCTCCTCCATGATGGGCTTTGCAAATCGCAAAAGCCTCCGGTACCTTCTTAGAATTTCTTTGTTCTCTTTCTCTAAATCGATCTCCATGCCCCAATCGTATCTGTTTTCTTATTTTTTGTAAAAACTACGCAATATTATATTAAAAGATATTGCAATTGTGTTTTTTTTTATAACTTTGCACTCCCACACGCGGATGTGGCGAAATTGGTAGACGCACTAGACTTAGGATCTAGCGGGGCGACCCATGGGAGTTCGAGTCTCTTCATCCGCACATTAATAGCCAACCCTCTTCCATTTTGGTTGAGGGTTGTTTATTTTTAACAACAAATTTATTCTACACCTTAACAAAAAACAGATCGTGGAAATTACGCTTGAAAAACAAAACGATAGTAAAGCAACTATAAAAGTTCATTTGGCAACAGCTGATTACGAGCCACAAATAAAAGAAAAGCTAAAAGATTACGGTAAAAAAGTAAGCATTAAAGGTTTTCGTCCAGGAAAAGTACCGGCTTCAATGGTACAAAAAATGTACGGTAAAAGCATTAAAGTAGACGAGATCAACAACTTGGTCATCAAGGGTATTCAAGACTACATTCAAGAAAACAAACTCAACATCATTGGGCATCCTCTTCCTGCAGTAGACAGTGGCAAGAACTTAGATTGGGACAGTCCTGTAGATTATAAATTTGACTACGAAGTAGGCTTGGTTCCTACGTTCAGTTATACCTTATCGGATAAAGTTAAACTAGAACAATACGAAATCGGATTGTCTGAAGAATCTATCAATACTACGCTAAGCAACCTTCGCAGTCAATACGGTCAAATGACAGATGCTGCGGAAGTAAAAGAACCTGACTTCGTAAGCGGTGAGTTGAAAGAAGTAAACGGTGACTTTACAACCAATACACTTGTACCTGCAAACCGCTTGAATAAAAAAGGCTTAGCTGTTTTTGAAAACAAAAAAGTAGGTGATGTATTATCGTTCAACATTGAAGATTTATTCGATGATGAAACAAACCTTGCTCACGTTACTGGCCGTCCTAAAGAGGAGTTGGCAAACATCAAAGGTACATATACCTTCACCATTGGCGGTATTCGTCGTTCTGACATTGCTCCTTTAAACCAAGAATTTTTCGATAAAATATTCGGCGCTGGAAAAGTAACGACAGAAGAAGAATTCATGACGAAGTTAAAAGCAACCATTGCTGAAAACTACAACCGTGAGTCGGATGCAGCTTTCGCTAAAAAGGTAAAAGACCATTTCGTAAACAACACGGAGATCACCTTGTCTGAAGATTTCCTAAAGCGTTGGTTATTGGTTTCAAACGAAGGCAAAGTCACTACCGAACAAATAGAAAAAGAGTACGGCTCTTTTGCTCAGGAACTTAAATGGACATTGATCAAAAGTAAAATTGGAGAAGACAACAAAGTGAAGGTTGACCACGAAGAAGTCTTGCAACAAGCTAAAAACATGATCATGGCTCAATTCGGCATCAGTGATATCACCGAAGAAATGAGAGAAACCATCGATAAAGTTGCGGAAAACTACCTTCAACACGAGAACGGTAAAAACTACCAAAACCTTTACGAACAAGCCTTCAACGATAAAGTAATGAGCTTGATCAAAGAAAAAGTGAGCATCTCTTCGAAGAAAATCACTTCCGACGAATTCCAGAAATTAATGGGCGCTTAAACAAGCCTGTATTAAATACTAAAAAGTCCTTTCATAAAAGGACTTTTTTTTTAGATTTGTACTACGATAAACGAACTCAAACATGATCAATAAAGACGAATTTAGAAAATTTGCCATCAAAGGCCAAGGTATAGGAAGTCATATTCTCGATGGATATGTCAACCACATGGAAGGAATTACAAGACATCAAGTAAGCAATATGACGCGTTCTGTCATTGAAGAACGCCCTACTCGTTTTGCGGAGATCGATGTGTTTTCTAGATTAATCATGGACCGTATCATCTTTTTAGGAACTGATGTTAACGACAATGTTGCCAACATCATCACTGCGCAGTTACTATTCTTAGAATCAGTGGATGCAAAGAAAGATATTTTAATGTACATCAATAGTCCAGGAGGATCTGTATACGCAGGTCTTGGCATCTACGATACCATGCATTATGTAGGTCCAGACGTTGCTACCATTTGTACAGGTATGGCTGCCTCTATGGGTGCTGTATTGCTTGCAGGCGGTGCGGCTAAAAAACGTTCTGCTCTTCCTCATTCTCGTGTCATGATTCACCAACCGATGAGCGGCATGCAAGGTCAAGCTTCAGATATGGAAATCTCGTTGAGACAAACATTGGAAGTTAAAAAAGACCTTTACGATATCCTTTCTAAACACAGTGGTCAAACCTACGAAAAAGTAGAGAAAGACTCTGATCGTGATTACTGGATGCGCGCAGCTGAAGCGAAAGAATACGGCTTGATCGACGAAGTATTAATAAGAAAATAATTACGCCTTAACCCCACGCTGGTGTCTAACAACAATAACGTAACGTGCTCTTTTTGCGGTAGAAATAAAAAAGATGTATCCTTGATGATTTCAGGTATCAACTCACACATCTGTGATCGTTGTGTAAGCCAGTCCTACCAGATACTTCAAGAAGAAAATAATACCAAAAGCAAAAAAGGATCGCCCAAGTTCAAACTCATTAAACCTCAAGAGGTAAAAAAGTTTTTGGATCAGTATGTTGTTGGACAAGACGATGCTAAAAAAGTATTGTCTGTGTCGGTATACAACCATTACAAACGTTTGAACCAACCGAAACACGAAGATGATGTCACGATTGAAAAATCAAACATCATCATGGTCGGTGAAACGGGAACAGGAAAAACATACCTCGCTAAAAACTTAGCACAAATTCTTCAAGTACCATTCTGTATCGCTGATGCAACGGTACTTACCGAAGCCGGTTATGTTGGAGAAGATGTAGAAAGTATACTCACTCGTTTACTGCAAGCATCTAACTACGATGTAGAAGCTGCTGAACGCGGCATTGTATTCATCGATGAGATTGATAAGGTTGCGCGTAAAAGTGACAACCCATCCATTACACGTGACGTCAGTGGTGAAGGTGTACAACAAGCTTTGTTAAAGCTTTTAGAAGGCACTGTAGTAAACGTTCCACCGCAAGGAGGTCGTAAGCATCCCGATCAAAAAATGATTGCTTTAAACACGGAGAATATCCTTTTCATTTGTGGTGGCGCTTTTGACGGTATTAAAAGAATTATTGCAAACAGACTCAACACGCAACCGCTTGGCTTTAAAAACAAAGAAGACAAAGGACCTGAAGTTGATGAAACTAATTTACTACAATACGTAACAGCGCTTGATTTAAAAAGCTTTGGTTTGATACCCGAGTTGATTGGTCGTTTGCCTGTGGTTACTCACTTGGATCCGCTTACACACGATGTGTTGAAGAAGATCTTATTGGAACCTAAAAACGCCTTGGTGAAGCAATACCAAAAACTATTGAAGATGGAAGACATCGAATTAGAGTTTGAAGATGCTGCGCTTGACTATATTGTCGATAAAGCCATGGACTTTAAATTAGGTGCAAGAGGTTTGCGTTCTATTTGCGAAGCGATTATGACAGATGCCATGTACGATGCTCCATCGGAAGACCATAAAGAACCTTTAGTCATTACCAAAGAATACGCTGCTGAGAAGATTGAAAAATCGAAGTTGGCGAAGTTAAGGGCGGCGTAAGGAAGTGGTCAGGGATCAGGAGTCAGGGATCAGGAGTTAGGGATCAGGAGTTAGGGATTAGTAGACAGTAAGCAGTAGACAGAAAAGGCTTAGCGTAATTTATAAAATCACTTAAACATAAAAAGCAGGTGCGTTATTAAATATAATGTACCTGCTTTTTTTATGATTGATTATAACAACCGATTCCAAGGTCTGTGAACACAGACCTTTTTTTGAGATTGTTCTATTTGCCACAGACCAAAGAGTAGACTTTCTATCTATTTTCACAATCCATCATCTCATAAGTAGTATCGTTACCCCTAATAACTGTAAACATCAAACTACCTCTTTCTTTTATTAATCGATCTCCTATTTTTACTTTATTATAAAAAGTAGTATCATGACCTGCAGGTCCAATCATTTTTTCTTCATTGTCTATTATAATTATCAACCGAGGTAAATCTTTATAAGTTGAGTCAAAATATTTGTCTATTAATAGACTATTTATATTTAGTGGTCTAACATTTCTATTATAATATTGATTACAAATATCTTCACACCCCATAGCAATCATAATGACTATGAATAAATAACTAAATTTTAAAATCATTGTCTGGCATATTAATTTTATAAGTAATACCTGTAGATACCTCCGCCTTGGTTCGTGTCTTCACGAACCAGTTACTTTGCTTATGAATTTTGGTAATTATTTTTGATTTATTGAATCCATCGAATCAGAGTTACAGATATTCAATAAGGGTATTGAGATTAAACATGAGTGGTTCGTGAAGACACGAACCATGGCAGAGAGTTAATTAACCCCACCCTGTCTACTGCCCAATGCCTACTAATCCCTAACTCCTAATACCTAACTCCTGATACCTGACCACTGATACCTGATACCTACTTCAAATACCCCACCATCAACTCCGCCGTCCTTTCACTCACGCCTTTCTCTCCTATTTTTTGACCAAGTATACGGTACTCTTCGATCATGGTTGAACGGTACTCTCCTTCTGCTAACAGCTTTGCTAATTCTTCTTTTAAAGCCTTCGGATTAAAATCCGATTGAATCATTTCTCGCACCACTTCTTTGCCTGCAATTAAATTGACCAAAGAAATGTACGGCACTTTAATTACAAACTTGGCTAAAAAATACGTGATGCTACTCGTTTTATAACAAACGATTTGAGGCACACTAAACAAAGCCGTTTCCAAAGTTGCTGTACCCGATGTTACCAAAGCTGCACGTGCAACGTTTAGCAATTGATACGTTTGATTGTAGATCACTTCTACACCCACTGCTTTTGCTTGTGCATACAAACTGGCATCGAGGTTATCGACACCTGCTACGACCCAACGGTAGTTAGGAAATGCCGGCACCATCTCGAGCATGGTATTGAGCATGTGTGTTACTTCTTGTGCTCTGCTACCAGGCAATACAGCAATGACAGGCTTATCACTTTTGTATCGTTCTGCAAAGGCTGCATCAGGCTCGAATGCCGCTACCGCATCTTTCAAGGGATTACCCACGTAATCGACTTCGTAATCGAATTGTTTAAAAAAGTCTTTTTCAAAAGGAAGAATCACAAACATACGATCAACGTATTGCTTTATTTTCTTCGCCCTTCCTGTATTCCAAGCCCATACTTTAGGCGAAATATAGTAATAGACTTTCATGCCTTGCTCGTGTGCAAACTTGGCGATCTTCATGTTGAAGCCTCCGAAGTCAACCAATACCACCACGTCGGGCTTAAAGCTTAAAATGTCTTTTTGCGTTTGACTGATGCGTTTGAAAATACTAGGGAGTTTCACAAACACTTCCCAAGCACCCATCACCGCTACGTCTTTATAATGCGCATACAAATCCAGTCCATTAGCTTCCGACAATTCGCCACCAATACCTCTACAGACCGCTTTTGCATCTTGTTGACGTATTGACGCTACTAATCGAGACGTATGTAAATCTCCTGAACGTTCTCCGCAAATAAAATAGTAGCGCATAGTTATTCGCCTAAGTATTCGACAAAATTACGCGGCGTTTCATACAACTTGATGGAATGAAGCTGTGCATTTTGAGAAGAAATTCTGAGTACATGTGGCGCTAGAATTTTAAAAAATTCCATTGCTAAATTTTCAGTACTTGCCATTTTCCCAGTCATGAAATCAACATCCATGTTCAGGTTTTTATGATCGACTTTCGATATGATTTCTTCTCTGATGAGTATGCTTAATTTCTTCAAGTCAACGATGAAGCCCGTGTCTGGATCAGGTTTCCCTTTTACTGTTACAATCAATTCGAAGTTATGTCCGTGCCAGTTTGCATTGGCACAAGGCCCAAACATCTCACGATTCTTCTCTTCAGACCATTTGGGATTGTATAATTTATGTGCGGCATTAAAATGCTCTCTTCTCGATAGGTATACCATGGTACCAATAATTAAGGCTTCAATTTACTGAAAATTATGTTTTTTTCTGACCAATAAATAAACAAAGAATGGAACTCCCATCATTGCCGTTATAATTCCCGGAGGTAATCCTGCTGGATAAACCAGCAATCGCCCCACCACTTCGGCCAATAAGAGCAAATAGCCTCCTATGAGGACTTCCCAAACCACGGCCAATCGATGCATGCCAAATAAAGCCCTTACCCAATGTGGCACCATGAGGCCGACAAATCCGATGGGGCCCACTTGTGCTACACAAAAGGCCACCAGCAAAGAAGAAAACAACAAGGCTTTCCACCGCAAATGACTTACATTTTCACCCAATTGCCGAGCCCTTTCATCGCCCAACAGCATTAAGCCTAATTGTTTGTGCCATAGTGGTTGCAAGAGCAAAGCTACACCAATCAATGGCAAGAGCAATGAAACAGAGAACCAATTGGCCATTTCAAAGCTTCCAAAGCTCCAAAAAATCAAGGCCTTTAAAAGGTCATCGCCAGCATATAAATAGATGATAAAACTCAACAAAGCCATGATGAAAGAAGAGACCGCTACACCTGCTAAGATGATTTGATTACGCCCTGAAGCGCCCATCAATCCGCTGATCGATAAAATAATGAGCACACTGCATAAAGCGCCAACAAAAGCGCCCAGTGATGGCAAGAGCAAAAAACTTGTACCGACGACCAAACGCATTAGCATCGCTCCCAAAGAAGCACCTGCTGCACTTCCCAAGATGTAAGGATCGGCCAATGGATTATTCAATACCCTTTGCATGATGGAGCCTGCTACAGCGAGTAATGCACCGACTTCCCATGCTAAAAGCAAACGAGGCATTCTCAAATCCCATAATACAAGCTGATCGAAAGCATCACCCTGCCACAAGTCGAACAAGTTACTCTTGGCAGATCCTGTATTGAGTCCGAGTAAAAAAGTTAGTCCCGTAACGACGACTATGAAGAATGCGATGAGGCTATTTTTTTTCATGTTCACAAATTTCTGTTGCCATGTACTGCGCAGCCTTTATTAAGTTAGGACTCGGTCTACTGAGCCAATCGTCATTGATGTATAGGCAATTATTGTTTTGATATGCCTTTAGTTTTTTCAACAAAGGATAGGTCGTAAACAAGGTTTGGGACTCTTTGAGGTAAAGCGGTAGGATCAGGTAATCGGGATTTGCTTGCAATAAAAACTCTTGGTCAATGACAGGATAAACCTGGTCTATCGTTGAATCAATCACATTTTTTAAGCCAACATACATCAACAAGTCACTGACGTAAGAAGTATAGCCGTAAACGTACAAAGGATCTGTTGAAATGATGGCAATGGCCGAACCTTTTTCATGTCCGCACTGGTCTTTGAGTCGATCAAATTGATGCACCAAGCTTGCGGCATACAGGTCCCCTTTCTTTTTCTTACCCAATACAAACCCTAATCTTGACAAGCTTTTCAGCAGGTCTGGAATAGAATTACTCTTTTGCATGTATACGTTTAACCCCAAGTCTTCCAGTGTTTGCAATTGATCGTTTGACAGCATCCCCTCTTTACTCACGATCAAATCGGGCTTCAGGAGCAGAATTTTTTCCATGTCCAAGGGGTAATTATTCACCACGGGTTTACGGGCAATCCAATCGGGGGAAGTGCATTCTGGTGTGCGTCCTATGATGTCGGCAGTATCGCAAAGCACCATCAAAAACTCCAAAGAAGAAGCACACAAGGGTAATATGCGCTTGGGCACAGTGTCTAAGCGGAGATCTCTGCCCAGCTCATCTTTATAGACTCCAAACGCGCTTTTCTCCTTGTTTTGTTCTTCTGCTTGTTTCTCAGCACAAGAAGAAAGCAAAAGCCCCAACAGACCACAGATAATATACTTTAACATAGTTTCATTAAAAGAACTTCTTAAATTTGGGGAATATAAATCATTTATAAAACACAATTTATTATGATGGTAGTTACTGGAGCTGTCGGTTTTATCGGCAGCTGTATGATTAAAGCCTTAAATGAAGCGGGATTTAACAACATTATTGCAGTCGATGATTTCTCCAACGAGCAAAAAAATAAAAACCTTGAGCATAAAACGATACAAGAAAAAGTAGACCGTGCGTTCTTTTTCGAGTGGTTAGACAAAAACTTCCAACATGTAGAATTCATTATCCATTTGGGAGCAAGAACGGATACAACGGAGTTTAACAAAGCGATATTTGACGAACTCAATGTGCATTATTCCAAAGAAATTTGGAAGCGTTGCATCGCTTATCAAATTCCATTGATTTATGCCTCGTCTGCGGCAACATACGGCAAAGGCGAATTTGGTTATAACGACGACGAGAGCCTCATTCCACAACTTGTACCTTTAAATCCTTACGGTGATTCTAAAAACGAATTTGACATTTGGGCTTTAGGTCAAAAAGAAAAACCGTTTTTCTGGGCAGGGCTAAAATTCTTCAACATCTACGGACCCAACGAATACCACAAAGGCCGCATGGCCAGTGTTGTTCTGCATGCCTTTAATCAAATCAAAAATACGGATAAAATGAAATTGTTCCGTTCGCATAATCTTAACTACAAAAACGGAGAACAAATGCGTGACTTCGTTTATGTAAAAGATTTGTGTGATGTGATTTTGTTTTTAATTGACCACCGTAAAAACAGCGGCATATACAACCTCGGAAGCGGTAAAGCACGCACCTTTCTCGACTTGGTTAAAAGCACCTTCAAAGCCATGGGCAAAAAAGAAGACATTGATTTCGTAGATACTCCTGTTGATATTCGCGACAAATACCAATACTTCACCGAAGCCAACATGAACAAACTAAAAGCCATCGGCTACAGCAAGCCATTCACTAGTTTGGAAAAGGGTGTGGAGGATTATGTTACCAACTATTTAATTGACAACAGGTATCAGTAGTTTTAGTAGACAGTAAGCAGTAGACAGTAGACAGTAGGAGAAATTAAATAATTAGAGCATTGCTACAATGAGCAGTAAAAAGAGGTTCGTTATTTTATATAACGAACCTCTTTTTACTGTCTACTGCTTACTGTCCACTGCCTACTATATTTCAATCTCCACAACACTTCCCTTCATGCACTGAACGTTGCCATTCTTCATCGGAAATAGTATCGTTCTTTTTTTGTTCTGGAGGAGGCGTTACACTGCACCAATCACAGACTTCTCCTGATTCGAGAAAACCACGACCTTCGCATTGAGGACAAATATAACCACAGGTTGACATAGCGTCTTTAAACAGTTGCTGGTGGAATGATGTGAATATCGCGTTGAGGGAAAGGCATTTTTACACCTTCTTTTTTAAACTCATCCATGATCATGTATCGAAGTTCACTCTTGGTAGCCTCTATTCTAAAGGCATTGGTACTGATAAACAACAAATGAAATTCTAAGGACGATTCTGAAAAATTCTTAAATCGGACTAATGATTTATATTCTTCATTATGAATGACATCGGGATGTTGATCGGCAATGTCTAATAATATACGCTCTACCAATCTTGGGTCGGAAGTATAAGCAACATTTACGATCACGGAGAACCTCGACAAATCGATACTGTGTGACCAATTGACAACACTGTCTTCTATGATTTTATGGTTCGGAATAATCATCACGATATCATCGCGCGTGATCACCCTAGACGTGCGCAATTTTATTTCTAAGACTTTCACCACTCTCCCATCCAATTCTACGATATCGCCCACTCGAATTGTCCCTTCAAAGAGAATGATGATGCCCGACACAAAATCGTTGAAGGTTTGTTGCAAACCGAAACCAATCCCCACAAACAAAGCCGCAGAGCCTGCTAAGAAAAGTGTCAGGTCAAAGCCTATAAAAGACAACATCGAATATGTGTAGATCACCCAAACGACATACATGATCAGTTGGTATAAAGAATTATAATGTAAATTATAATCGACTTGTTTATTGCGTGCTCTGCGCTTGTAGAGTTTACGCACAAAAAACAAAGCCAGTCTCGTGACCGTGAAGCTTATAGCAAGTACAATGATATCCTTTATACTAATGGAGATTCCATGGTATTGCACGAGCGAATAATCAATGATGCTAATCATGTGTTTTTTATCGAATATTATTTAGTATTGTACATAAACATAGTAATTTTTAATACTCCTTTCTAATCCGCTCTCAAAATGATTAAAATTGCTTTTTTTAGCGCTAAGCCATACGAACAAGAAGCCTTTCAGAAAAACGGACTGTCTTCCAAATTTGAATTTCATTTCTTCGAGAACAAATTCAACGCCCATACCGCAGGACTAGCCAAAGGTTATGATGTCGTATGCATATTTGTCAATGACAAAGCCGATGCAGAAGCCATCAGCATTTTAAAGACACTCAACATTCAAATCATTGCTACACGCAGCGCGGGATATAATCAAATCGACGTGAAGGCCGCCAAGCAACATAACATTCGTGTGGTGAGGGTTCCTGCTTATTCGCCCAATGCCATTTCTGAATTTACAGTCGGACTCATGCTGACCTTGGGTAGAAAAATACACAAAGCCTATAACCGCGTACGAGAAGGTAATTTTGAATTGGCAGGATTGGAAGGCTTCGAACTCCGAGATAAAACCATCGGCATCATTGGAACAGGGAGAATTGGAACCATGACTTTAAAAAACTTAAGTGGATTTGGGAGCAAACTTATTGCATATGATCCATTTCCAAATGACGAAGCCAAAAAATATGCGACCTACGTTTCATCATTAGACGAACTCTACAAAGCCAGTGATATCATTTCCTTGCACCTTCCCTTGAGTCCCGAATCGCTGCACTTGATTAACAAAGAGAGTTTAGTCAAAATGAAAGACGGTGTATTTATCGTAAACACGAGTCGCGGAGCCTTATTGGATACCCAAGCTATTGTCGAAGGCTTAAAATCAGGAAAAATTGGAAAGCTCGCCATTGATGTCTACGAAGAAGAAGCCGATATTTTTTACCAAGACTTATCGGAGAAAATCATATCCGACGATGTCTTTTCTCGCTTACTGACCTTCCCTAATGTGATCGTAACTGGACATCAAGCTTTTCTGACTGACCATGCCTTATCTAACATTGCAGAAACAACCATGACCAACATTCAAGACATCTTAGACAAGGGAACATCTGCTAATGAAGTGAGCTAAAAAATTACGCTTGCTTCACCACCACAGTATTGGCGATTAAATCTCCAAGGCGTTGGTTATGATCTGTTAAGGTCACCATGATAATCGCAAAAGTCCCCAAACTCAAATACAAGTCCAAAGAACGGAACAACCACCGGGTCAAGTAATCTGAAAAAGTCCCCGCAGCACCGTCTGCTTTGATGACCCTCAGTTTCAAACAGTACTTCCCAATAGTCCTGCCTTTGTTCAAGGTTTCAAACACCAAGGTATAGGCTAAAAAGACCGGCAAGCAGATCATGTATACATAATGTATTTCATCTTCCGCTTGAAAATAGGTCCGCATCCAATAAAACAATGCCGAACAAAATGTCATCATTATCACCAAGTCAATGATGAAAGCAAAGAACCTTTCATCCAAAGATGCCAACTGGTACTGACGCGTAAGGGCTTGGCTAGAATTAATCTCTAATGTTTCCATCGCGATAAGACTGTGAGTATAAGAAGAAGATACTCTATATCAATTACATAAACAAATGTTGAGCGCATTATCTACCTCCAATATTCAAACCAGTGTTTGTCGGTTAAGGCACACTCCCCTTCAAAATGAGGAACCAAATGAAGATTAAGCTTCTCCCGAAACATTTAGACACAAAAATTTAATCGACATTATACACTTAAAGACACTGGATATATTTTGAGAGAGTTTATTTTTTGTTATTTTCGCTTATTCGAAAAAAACCCATAATTAATATCCAATATGTCCAAGGAAGCAGAACTGATCGTAGACGGGAAAAGCATTAAATTGCCCGTGATTGAAGGAACAGAACACGAAAAAGCATTAGATATCGCTGCTCTTAGGGCACAATCTGGCTATACGACCTTAGACATAGGATATAAAAATACGGGTGCCACACAAAGCGCCATCACCTTTTTAGATGGAGAACTGGGTATCCTTCATTACAGAGGTTACTCTATCGAACAACTGGCAGAAAAATCTGACTTCTTAGAAGTTTCCTACTTGTTGATTTTCGGTGAACTTCCTACAAAAGCTCAATATGATGAGTTTGCGAAAGAAATAGCAGCTGAATATACTGTACCTGAAGCCTTCAAAGCCATCATCAAAGCAACTCCAAAAGATGCACATCCAATGGGTGTTCTTTCTGGCTTAATCAGTATGTTGACTTCTTTCTATCCTGAAACCACAGAAGAAAATGCTTCTCCTGCGAACGTTAGAAAAACCATCGTTAAATTATTAGGTAAACTTCCTACCCTTTCTGCTTGGTTGTACAAATACTCTTTAGGACAGGAGTTTGTTGAACCGCGCAAAGACCTTGACTATTGCTCGAACTTCGTCAACATGATGTTCAGCGAAAACGGGAAAGCATACAGCATCAACCCAGTTATGGTTGACGCCATCAATAAATTATTAATCCTGCACGCTGATCACGAACAAAACTGTTCTACCTCTACTGTACGTATCGTAGGATCAGCGCATGCAAGTATTCCTTCTTCGATTTCAGCAGGTATCAGCGCATTGTGGGGACCTCTTCACGGCGGTGCAAACCAAGCGGTAATTGAAATGCTTGAAGCCATTCAAAACGACGGCGGAGATACGAAGAAATTCTTAGCGAAAGCAAAAGACAAAAACGATACCTTCCGTTTGATGGGCTTTGGACACAGAGTGTATAAAAACTTTGACCCAAGAGCGAAGATCATCAAAATTGCTTGTGATGAAATCTTGAAAAACTTAAACGTAAACGATCCAGTACTTGCCATTGCAAAAGGATTGGAAGAAGAAGCGTTAAGCGATCAGTATTTCGTAGACCGTAAACTATACCCTAACGTAGATTTCTACTCGGGTATCATCTACAAAGCATTGGGCTTGAAAGCTGAATTCTTTACCGTGATGTTTGCCTTAGGTCGCCTTCCAGGTTGGACTGCTCAATGGAAAGAAATGCGCGAGTCTGGCGAACCAATTGGTCGCCCTCGTCAGATCTACATCGGTAAAGTCGATCGTCAATATGTAGACATCAACAATCGATAATACATCATTCCTCTTTATTGAATACCCGTTTTATAAACGGGTATTTTTTTTGTGCTTACTGTTTATAAATTCACAGAAGTGATCAATAGTTTATTAGATTATTTTTAGCAACATTAGATAAATGAACCTATTGACTATGAGATTAAGACATCTACTTATTTATATTTTTCTATGCATGAGTAGCCTTGTGGTTGCACAATTAAAAATAGACTCCACCATCAACGAACAGTTCAACGACAATGAATTAGACTGGGGACAATGGGAATCAACAGAAAGTGCAGCCAAAGTCAATGACGGTAAATACTACATCAAACACTTGCGTACGGAAAACAGCTGGGCCTTTTGGCAAGCATTTCAAATGGACCTTAATGAAGATTTTTCAATTGAAACAAGCATGTTACAAACCGAAGGTGCCGATAATTATGGACACGGTTTAGTATGGGGCTTTTCAGATTGGGATAATTACAACAGTTTTTTAGTGAGTCCCAATGGCTATATCAACATCAACAAGACCGACAACAAAACCTATAGTGAACTACAAGAATGGAAGCAGAGCAGCGCGGTCAAAGGATTAGGTGCCGTCAACATCCTGAAAATTGAACGCGTTAAAAATACACTCACCTTTTATGTCAACGGTACAGAAGTCTTCAGCTCCAACAGCAAAGACTTTAAAAGCAAAGGTGTTTACCTTGGCTACATTGTATACCGCAATAAAAACATCGAGGTCGATTACCTTACCCTTAAAGGTAAATTTCCAAAAATCAATTTGGTACCCGATGCGGTGAAAGGATACAAACTCGAAAACTTAGGTCCTGGCATCAACACCAAGTACGCCGAACTCCTTCCCGTAATCAGTCCCGATGGTAAAATACTTTATTTCACCCGTCGCGATGACCCTGAAAACATGGGCGGCAAGAGCGACGACGTCTTGTATTCCGAAAAACTAGCCGACGGTAACTGGGGAAGTTTCAAGCGCATGGGGAAACCGATAAACAATACAGGACATAACTTTGTAGTTTCCGTATCGGCCGATAACAATGCCCTTATACTCGGCAACACATACAATGCCGATGGTACAGAAAAATCAAGTGGCTTATCGATCGCCACTAAAACAAGCGACGGCTGGTCGGTACCCGAAGCTCTCGACATTAAAAACTATTACAACAAAGCAGACTACAATGAATACAGTCTTTCACAAGACAACCAGTTTTTAGTACTGGCGGTGCAACGCGACGATTCACGAGAGAAAAGCAGAGACTTGTACATCAGTTTTAAAACTGGAAAAAACACCTATACCGAACCACTGAGCTTAGGAGATGTCGTGAATACAGTCGGTACAGAGATGACTCCATTTTTAGCTTCCGATAATAAAACCTTGTACTTCTCTTCCAACGGACATGCAGGTTATGGAGACAATGATATTTTCGTGACGCGTCGTCTCGATGATTCGTGGACGAAATGGTCTACTCCTGAAAACCTCGGTCCTGAAATTAACTCCCGTGCTTGGGATGCTTACTTCACCATTCCTGCCTCAGGAGAAGAAGCCTATTTGGTATCGAACCACAACAGCTTAGGTGCAGGTGACATTGTAAAAATAAAATTAGCAGAAGCTTCCAAGCCTAATCCAGTCGTATTGATCAAAGGGAAAGTGTTGAATAAAAAAGACAATACACCTTTAGAAGCCACCATTCATTATTACGAATTGGGCGTAGAAACAGAAATTGGTTCTGCTGTATCAAACCCGATTACCGGTGCATACAACATCATTTTGCAAGTAGGTAAAAAATATAGTTTCCGTGCAGAGAAAGACAACTTTTATGCCATCAACGACTTTATAGACGTGAGTAAAATTAAGGCTTACATGGAAATTGAGAAAAACTTATACCTTGCTCCTATTGAAGTGGGTCAAACGATTCGTCTTAATAACATCTTCTTTGATTTTGACAAAGCGACCTTGAAACCCGAGTCTACCGGAGAGATCGATCGACTGGTTACTTTCTTGAAAGAAAACAAAAACATCAGCATTGAAATCTCTGGACATACCGACAACCAAGGCTCTGAAGAGTATAACTTAAAACTTTCTCAATTGAGAGCAGAAAGTGTATTGGCTTCGATCGTAGCAAAAGGCATTGACAAAACTCGCTTGACAGCAAAAGGTTTCGGTAAAAGCAAACCCGTTGCCAGCAACGACACGGAAGCCGGAAGAGCGAATAATAGAAGGGTTGAGTTTACGATTTTGAAAAAGTAAATGGAGATTGCGTATATATCAATGTTAGCGGCAAGTTTAAAACACGAAAATTCAACAAATAGGTAATCACACAATAAAAATGTTTCTAAAATTCGGAGAAGAAAAATATATGAATGACTTGTACTATAACGGTACAATTTACTTTAATTCAATTCAATATTTTCGAAAACTAGAAGATGACGAATTGAGAGGAGACATGTATGAAGGTTTAAGTAGGATCAAAAACTTTCCTGCTGGACAATTCGAAATCCCTGCATTGAATCACAAGGGAAATTACTTAGCTCTTCAATTACGTCAATCTTACGAAACAGTTTTGGGTAATATTTATAGCCTTTATTGTATTTCATCGCATGGATGGGCAGATCCAAAAGATTTCAGTATAGACAGTAAAAACAAAAGATTCGGTAGCCATTGTATTATAATCAAAGACAACGTAAAATTTCTTTCACTGATTGAACATAAACTAAAAGAAGAAAAAATAACTTATCGCATTGGTTTTGTCGATTATTACGACAAAGACAATGTAGATAGAGCGATACATTTGTTCGAAAAACCATTAGAATTTGAATATCAAAAAGAATTCAGAATTTATCTTGATCGCATTTCAGACAAAGCATTTTCAATAAAAATAGGCAGTTTAGTTAACATCGCAGAACTTCATAATATCAATGACGTTATTGATACCCTTGAATTAAAGCCTGTAAAATAATGAGATGGCTCTCCCTTTGTCTGTGGCACACAGAACAACCGCAATTTGTTCTGTGTGCCACAGACAAATGAGCAGAGTAATATTTACCTTTTTATAGTTATTATTATCCCCGAGCGATACGCACTAAAAATAAAGGGCACAAGCTATAAGCTTGCGCCAGCGTTGTATTGCCTGTTAGTAAAATAAAACTCCTAAACTGGAAAATGAAAAAAAAACTTATAGTTTTAACAACACTACTAGCTGCTTTGACAATATTTTTTGGCTTGACCTATTTAAGTCGTTTAAAAATGGAGTACACTACAGAAGGAAACTATTTTTACGAGCGTGAAGGCGTGGTCTATCACCAACAAGGCGTTTTGATTTGGGGTACCATTACTTTTATGCTATTTCTCTTCACCATTTTAGCCGCTTATAGATTAAAGAAAAATAGTTTCAAAGCTGAGTAATATAATTAAAAAGAGCGAAGAATGGTAAACGCTCTACGCTCTCTTTCTCCGCTCTGCTATTCGTATTTGACCAAAGCATGAATCATCTCATGGTGTGCTTCCAATACTTTTCTTCCCTTTAAAAAATCTAATTCTACCAAGAAGGAATAACCGCATACGGTGGCGCCAGCCTTTTGTATCAACTTCGTTGCTGCTTCCGCAGTCCCGCCTGTTGCGAGTAGGTCATCGTGTATCAATACCTTCCAGCCTTTTTGTAATGCATCAGTATGCATTTGTAGTTGCGCCGTGCCATATTCCAAAGCGTACTCTTCAGTGAGGCAAGCATAAGGCAATTTCCCTGCTTTGCGCAAGGGAATCATAGGAATACCCAAAGCTAAGGCCAAAGGCATGCCGTACCAAAAGCCCCTACTTTCGAGGCATGCTAAGGCATCGGGTTTTAGAGGTGCTAAAGTTTCGGCAAGGAATGTGACGATTTCTTTCGACAGTTGCGTATCTTTTAATACGGGACTTAAATCTTTAAATAAAATACCGGGTTTAGGAAAATCAGCCACATCGCGTATCCGTGACTTCATGTTAGTTTCTATCGCTTCCTGTGCTGATTTCATAAAAGGATTTGTTATGTTTAAGAAAGAATTACACCAATGAAGATACAAAAAACAACTACGTCTCCACCACAACTTACGGGTATTCTTGTACCGATGCCCGAAGAAATAGAGATCATCTTGGCACGCATGCGTGTGGATGAAGTATACAAAGCGGGTAAGCGTATTTTTTACATCGGTGCGATACACGACAATGCTTGCGTGGTGAGTCTCTCTCGCATCGGCAAAGTAGCCTCAGCGGTAACGGCAGCCGTCATGATCGAACGCTTTAAGGTAGACCGCATCATCGTGACAGGTGTTGCGGGTGGCATAGCAGAAGAATTGAACATTGGCGACATCGTGGTGGCCGAATCGTGCATACAACACGACATGGATTGCAGGCCTTTGTTTCCTCAATTTGAAGCTCCCCTCTTAGAAAAAGGTCGGTTTGAATGCGATGAAGCTTTGATCGCTTCTGCTGTGGAAGCCTGCTCTCATTTTATAGCACATGAGTTGTCGGATCATGTGAGCAAAGTACACCTTCAAGAACTCGACATTCACACACCAGAAGTCCGTCGCGGCACCTTGGTGAGCGGAGACCAGTTTATTGGTAATACCACACAGTTGACAAAAATAAGAACAGAAATCCCAGATGCGTATTTTGTAGAAATGGAAGGCGCAGCGGTTGCTCAAGTATGCTTTGAATACAGTGTACCCTTTGTGGTGGTGAGATCCATATCCGATAAAGCCGATGCGATCGCACACGTTGATTTTTCAAATTACATCAAAAATATTGCAAGGCATTATACGTGGGCACTCATTGAAGGGATGATGAAAAAAATATAAAGCCTTACTATTTCTTTCTGCGGTCTTGAATTTCTTTTAACATTTCTGGATTTTCCTCTTGTAAAATCAGAGAGATCGAATGTGTCACTTCGATCAATTCTGTCAAGGAGTGATCGAAGTATAATTTATATTCCTTGAAATTGTCGGGTTCATAGTCCATCAACATCCTCAATCCTTGTATGCGACATAAGGGTGCCCTTAACAAATGGGAATTAATGTACGCATACTCAATCAATTTTTCATTTTGATTGTTGAGTTTCTTGGTACGTTCTAAGACCAATGATTCCAAACGCTCATTCATGTTACTGACCTGGTCTTGCTGAAGTTTTAGTACTTCGTTTTGAGATTCAATTTCAAACTTCTGCTCTTGTACTACCTTATTGTATGCTTTTAAAGCATCTTGATAGCGTTCATTTTTAATGTAAGCACCATAGAGTAGCCAAAATAAAATTTGCCATATGCCAAACTGAAACAGAAAAAGCAACAGAAAATTACGTTGAAAATACAACACCATATCGCTCTCTATAGGCACACGGTGAAATACATTTTGGAATTGAATGATCACATTTAAACAAAACACCGCGATGTTAAATAACAAAATGGTTTTAAAATCACGCTTCGCAGAAAACAGAATAAAAGGTATTGGACAGGTAATGAACATACCCATCATGTTGACGAAGATCGCTTCATTCACATTTTGATTGGGAATCGCTATAAAAGGAATAACATAAATGATAAGTACAGGTATCATACTCGTAAGGTATGCACTGGCTTTCAAGCTCTTTTTGATCATCATAAAACTGATGATCGAACTTAATAACATGACTCCTCCTCTAAGAGTGATGCTTGCAAATACGTAATTTCCTAAAACAGCCTGTACTAAATTATGAGTCAAAAATAAAAGTGCAAAGGAAGTGAACAAACCGTTCACAATAAACAAAGCGAATACCCTTCGACTGTTAGGATCTACTCCAAATCGAATGGCTGAGCGTTGCAAGATTGTCTTGTCTTTTATTTCCCGTGTGTATTCCAAATAGCTGAAAAGAATAGTAAAAAGTAAGAATTATTAGAAAATTAGACAAGGATTTCATCGAAAAATAGTAGAATTAAATAATTTGAATTTTACTCACTCAGAGCATGAAGACGATCCTCTACAGAGGAAACACGGGGGCATCCATTCCTACTCCTCATGATATATATCAGAATATAACAAGTATTATATCATAAAAATCCAAGAGGCTTTCGATTACCTTGTTCGCAAATCGAAACCAATCATGGAGAACAAACTCAATTACGCTCAATTGTTAGACCTATATCCCGATGCAGAAGGATTCTTACAGCGTATTCAACAAATCAAAGATGAAAGCGAACTGATACATCAAGAAGAAATAGCTTTCTTTTCCGAACTGCTTCGTATTTTCAGTGCCGAACAAGACTTGCCTTTGGAACAATTGAAATCGTTTCCAGCAAAAGTCATTTTAACCTACCTCACCAACTCCCACCGTTATTACCTCAACAAACGCTTACCTGAAATCGAGCAAACCCTAGAGCAATTGACCGTCCAAGACTTGCCTGTGCCAGAATACCTCAATGCGGTATTTGCTTGGGTGCGCCAAAACATGGAGAAACATTTTCGCATCGAAGAACAATCGTTATTTCCTTACATCGAGGTTTTGGAAAAAATACAATTGAATCAAGTCTCACCAGAAAGTATCCATATACACTTCAAAGACTTTAGTATAGAGCGTTTCATCGCTTCGCATGATGATGAAATAGAAAACCAGTTGAGTGAAGTAAAAAAACAAATTGTACGTTCCTTCTCTTCCGTAGAAGAACTATTCCCCTACCGTGTACTCATTCATAAATTGGATGTATTGGAAAAAGACCTGCGCTTGCACGCGCGCGTAGAAGACGAAGTGCTAATCCCCAAAGCCTTGGAATGGGAAAAGAATTTAACGAACTAGCTTAAGCGTCGAGTTTTTCCAAGTAATGGAAGTCGATTCCAAACTCTTTCTTTAACGCTGCTAGAGAAGAATCAATGGCTTGTGCATCTTTATGTTTCGAAGATTTCGTACCTACCAACATCACGTTTTTACGGGTATGTTCGTTGGATATGAATTCGAAAATCTTAGTATCGTACTGGTGCTTTTCCATGATCATGGCACGAATGGTATCGGTGACCATTTCAAACTGACGCTCTTTAAAAATACCGTACTTCAGCAAAGGGCAGTGTTGTTCTTTCCCTTTGACTTGTTGGCGTATTTGTTTATGACAACAAGGCGCACAAATGATGAGTGCAGCATCTGCATGAAATCCTTTTTGAATGGCATCATCCGTAGCGGTATCACAGGCATGCAGCGCGATAAGGATATCGATGCGTTGATCGTTAAATTCTTCGATGCGTTTGCTTTCAAAATACAATTGCTCAAACCCGCATTGCTTGGCGATACCATTACAATAGTCAACCAGTTCTTTTCGCAACTCTATACCTGTTACACGAACAGGCATTGCCAGTTTGTTGTGTAAGTAATCGTACAAAGCAAAGGTCAAATAGCCTTTTCCCGATCCCATGTCTACAATGTTGATTTCCGCAGGCAATGTAGCGTCTTTGATTAAACTTTCGATGACCTCGAGGTACTTATTGATCTGCCTGTACTTATCCGTCATTTTAGGAATGACGATTCCCGTTTCGTCGGTAATACCAAGTAAATGCAAGTAGGCATCGTTATCGACTACTCGTTTCTTTTTTTCACGGTCGTGAGACTCTGAAGCTTCTTCTGTAAAGGTCGGCTTTGCGGTATTCAAAGTCGCATGTCCTTTTTTAGAAATTAATAAGGACAGATCTGCAGATGTCGTAAAAAGGCTTGCCGTTAAAAAAGTATCCTTTAATAATTCGCCGATGTGAGCAACACCTTCATCGATGGAAAAATTTTTCACTTGATCGTTCGTTTCATGACGAAACGTGAAAGACAATTTCTCCTCTTCTTTGATCGTAACCAGACGAACGTAAACATTCTTTAATGCCTCGGCACGTTTGGTAGGTTTTGCTAAAGTAAGTTTCACAAACTCATGTTGGGCAATGCTGCCTTTGAGTGTAGTGCAAAATTCTTGAATGACGGAATCTTTCATGGTGCAAGTTAAGCAAAATTGTAGTATGAAGGTTGAGTACAGAAGATTTCTCTCTACTCACGCTCCATACTCCATACTGAAGAAAGAGAATGAGAAACAGAAAGAGAGAGACAGTCCACTATCACAACAATGTGCTCAACTCCTCCCGATAATCGTATTGCAAATCTTCGTGTAAAGTAGCAAGGGCTTTCTGTATCTTTTTGAGTTGTTGCGCATAAAGGTTGCTGAGGACTGCACTCGATTCAACATCCAAACCCAAGGCTTTAAAGCAGGCGCAATAATGCATCAACACTTCAATCTGTACTGTTTTAGAGGCTGTATAACGAATGTATTTGGTAAGGATACGCAGTATTTTTCGCAATGTCTTTTTCGCTAAATAAATACTGCTGGTGTTCACGTCTAAAAACAAGCTATCCATTTCTTCCTTTACAGCAAGTACAAAATCCTGTTCATCGTGCGCATGAAAAAGCAGGTAGGTCAAGAACTCTTTATTGTCTTTTTTATACTTTGCCAAGTACATACACAGCTCTAAAAGCTTTGCAGGATCTACCGTACTGAGTTCTTTTTTGAGTTCGTGAACAGAAGCTGATTTCATGAAAAGATGAATGCGTTTATACGATAAATTGCTTTTTGACTTCATCCCACACACAACCCAATTCCTCTTTCCAAGCGTCTAATCCGCTCCGTAAAAAGAAACTAAAGTTATCGTCCGAGGCTTTGTCTTCCCAACGTCGTAGGATGATCAGGTTCAAGCGTCGAGCCAATACGGCACGGTAATCAGAATGAATAAATACAGGATAGCCACACCACCAGTCACGGCGTAATTGCTTACTCAGTACGTCTAAGATACTCTTCTCCGAAATAGAATCCCAACGGTATTCTCCTTTTTCTAGGTCATAATACACCGTAATGACATCTTCCCTACCCACGACTTCGAGTATTTTTAAGAACCTTGAGGATTGTACTGTCGTTTGTGGTAAATCGGAAGACAAGTAACCTCCGGCACTGTGTGCCCCAAATAAATCTAAATTGTATACACGTTCCATGTTCTCTCTTTTTAATTGTTTATCAAATAAAAAGAAGAGGTCCGCAGTGTATTTGCGGTGGGGGAAGAAATAGTTAAAAATTCGTCTATACTCGAGAAGCTATCTCATCAAATGAACCCAACCTGTATGTTTTTCATTGCCGATGTATAAAGAATAATAATAGAGCCCATCCGTATCTTCAAGGTTATTTACTTTCCCATCCCAAAGAATATTCTTGTCGTTATTTTTAAATACCCTAGCCCCCCAACGGTTATATATTTCTAATGCATAATCTTCATTACCACTATAAATAATTTCAAAAAAGTCATTAGAAGAATCGTTGTTAGGCGTAAATAAATTAGGGATAATAAGTGTATTATCTACTACAGGTGATATAGGATCAACGGGATCAGGGTCTGGATCTGGATCTATGATGACATTACAATGAGATACCGCATTAGAGAGCTCATCAATGGTGTATAATTGAACATCATCCAAAACAAGTTCTGAGCAATCAGAGCAAATATGCCCCCAATTAGTAAACTTTATCTTATGTGATACTGTAGTCGCTTTAAAAATAATAATATACCTCGTTCCTATATCGATAGGACTATCACCTGTTGCCTTACAGCGTAATAGTGTATTTCCAAAACCTAAATCAATTCCAAATATGCCAGGTTTCACAAAAGAACCAAAATCTTCTCCTCCTGCCCAAAATTCTAACACATACGTATTGCCTGGTATCAATCCATTTACGTTTTGTTCTAAACTCACTCCATTAGCTCCTCCATAACCAACATCATTATTAATTGGATAACCAGTTGGAATACCCTCAACCTTACATCCATTCATTGTAATGCATGATGTATCATTGATAAAAGGAGCACATGGCCTCGTAATCCAATTCCCCATGTAAACAGCATTCCCTCCTTCAACAATGATAGAAAATGCTATATCAACAACTTGGCTGTATGTATTAGCACCTCCATTCGTACAAGTCCAATTGTCAATATCACAAGCATAAAGGCTTGCATTAGGGCAAATAATATCTAATGGGCTGCAGTTATGCGCTTCAAATCCCCCGTTAATTAGATGATTAACAGTACCTGTGCTAATCGGTTGATTCTGATTAAAACATTGAATGCAGATTATTTGAGCACTCATTCTATAATAAGACATCATGCAAAAAATAAGACAAAGAGAATATTTTAACATCGTAAGTTATATTTTATCCTTACCTATAAATTATACTGCTTAAAAAAGTGTAAAAATGAACACCCGGTACTGATCCCAATTAACTATAAAACTCATCCAAAGCACCAAAATACGTATCATTCCAACCCTCGACAAAATCATCGTATTCCGCATCGGGAATGTTGGTGTGTTTTAATTCTACTGACGTTCCTTTTTTATCTACGTGCAATTTAATGGTCACGATAGACGGTTCTTCTTGTCCATCAAAATACCATTGTTGTTCTATCTTCTTCCCTTCTTCAAAGGAAATATTTTTGCCTAAAATAGCACCGTCCCATAAAGAAAAATCAGATCCGACAATGGTACTCATTTCTGCTTTCTCTCCAGTCCATAGCTGTATCGTAGCAGGATTGGTAAGGGCTAAGAACACTTCTTCTGGCGGAGCAGCAAGGATATAATATTTTTTAAAATCTTTCATCTTAGGATTTGTGTTGAATCATTTCTAAATATAAAGCTTCTACTTTTTTTCGAGCCCATTCGGTTTTTCTAAAAAAAGCCAAACTCGATTTGATACTTGGATCTTGTTTAAAGCAATTGACAGGTATATGCAAAGCCAGCTGCTCCCAACCATAATACTCATGCAATTCGACCAGTATCGATTCGAGCGTTTTTCCGTGTAGTGGATTATTAACTTGTGACATCGTGTTTAACATTCACCCATGTCGTAATCATCGCCTTTGCCAAATTGAATCAAATCATTCAATTCGTAATATTCTAAGGTGTGAATATCCTTGACACGAAAATTATTTTCGCCCAAATTTTCCATGACTTCAAACTCATGGTATTCTCCATAGTTTGAAAGGAAATAACATCTTCCCACTCGAAGAACATCAATAGATATAGGCATGGTATAATTAAGTAAAACTAAGATAAACCGCCCAATGTTTTTAGGCGATCATTCAAGGCATGCAATTCTTCCAACAACTGATTGCGAACATCGGCAGCATAAGGATTTTCTAACTCGATGGTCAAAAACAAATCCATTGAATCTTGTCCTAAATTCTTTTTGATGTTGAGCAAGTATTGGTACGCTGGTGTTTTTTGTTCCACATCTGGAATATCCATTTCATTGCAAGCCCTGCCGATAAAGTGTGTCAAGGCCTGTACGTAAGCCATCTGACGATCGTGTACATCGGGTGTGCGTTCCAATACATTCAACTTGATTTTATTTTTCAAAAAGCGTGACAAGATCAAACCCTTACGCGTACGCACAGGACAAATGACCAAGTTCAAACCTTCTATTCCATTCTTTCCACTTTGAGGACCAAACAAAGGATGTGTACCTACAATATCAACCGTATTCGGCAAATACTGTGTCATGAGTTTAATGGGTTTCACCTTCACCGAAGACACATCAAAGACCATCGCCGTGGGCAGAACCATCGTTTTAATTTCGATCAGTAAAGATTCTAGAAATTGAACCGGTACAGCCAATACCAATAACTCACACGATGCCACTTCTTTTAAGGTACCCCAATGAAGTCCCAAACGTTCGGCTTCTTCTTTTTTATCGACGCGATCGTATACCCATACCTCTATGTTATCACTGAGGTAAGGTAAAGCAAACTGTCCGAAATTTCCGAACCCAATCCAACCCAAACGTTTTTTTACTTTCATGATCAACGGTCTTTACCTGAGTAATCAACAACAGGTAAACTAAATTATGAATATCTCCCTTAAAAACAATGCTTCTTTACACTCTTACAGGAATTCCCTGATCCTTCAACCAATGTTTCAAAACAGGAATTTCTATTTCCTTAAAGTGGAAAATACTCGCTGCTAATGCGGCATCAGCAGCTCCATGCGTGAAGACGTCTACAAAATGTTCCATCTTCCCAGCACCACCAGAAGCAATGATGGGGATGGTGAGTGTATGAGAAATGGTAGAAAGTAAAGCACAATCAAAACCCGCCTTGGTACCGTCATGATCCATCGAGGTCAAGAGAATTTCTCCTGCTCCTCGTTCTTGTACTTCCTTTGCCCAAGCCACTGTTTCTATCGCTGTTGGCTTGGTACCTCCATGTGTATGTACTAGGTTAACCCCATTCGTCAAGCGCGTATCAATGGCAACCACGATACACTGACTTCCAAAGGTTCTTGCTAATCGATCGATCAAATCAGGATCTTTTACAGCAGAAGAATTGATCGAAACTTTATCGGCACCTGCATTTAAACAAGCCGATACATCTTCGATAGAAGAAATACCTCCACCGATAGTAAACGGTATATTGATGTTGGCTGCTACTTTACGAACGAGCTGAACCAATGTGCCTCTTTTTTCAAGGGTCGCTGTAATATCCAGGAATACCAATTCATCGGCTCCTTGTTGTGAATACAAAGCACCCAACTCCACTGGATCTCCAGCATCGCGAAGGTTTTCAAAATTAACACCCTTTACGGTCTTTCCGTCTTTTACATCTAAGCAGGGTATAATACGTTTGGTTAACATGATTCTAATTTAGTTTACAAAGGAAGCCAACTCTTTCAAGGAAACTCTGCCCTCGTAAAATGCTTTTCCAACAATGGTTCCAAATACTCCCGCTGCTTTCAAGTCGATTAAATCTTGCATCGAAGAAACGCCGCCACTGGCAATCAGTTTTACTGATGGATAGTTCGCCATGATCTCCTTGTACAAATCCATGGAAGGACCTTGTAACAAGCCGTCTTTAGCAACATCGGTACAAATGGTATAGCTAGCACCTAAGGCAATGTATTTGAACAACAGTTGATCGATAGACCAGGCAGACGTTTCTTCCCAACCGCCTACGGCCACCATTTTATTTTTTACATCAGCACCTAATATTATTTTATCGGCGCCAAATTTCACAAGCCATTGCTCAAACAGTACAGGATTTTTTACTGCGATACTTCCGCCAGTAATCATCTTTGCGCCTGAATCAAAAGCCAATTGAATGTCTTTGTCTGATTGTATTCCTCCACCAAAATCGATGATCAATTCGGTATACGAAGCCAAACGTTCTAACACAGGATAGTTAATGATGTGTTTCGCTTTCGCACCATCTAGATCTACCAAATGCAAACGCTTAATACCAGCATCTTCAAAGGCTTTAGCAACTTCTAGAGGATCTTCGTTGTAGATTTTTTTTGTACCGTAATCACCTTGGGTTAAACGCACACATTTGCCATCGATTAAATCTATCGCGGGTATTATTTCCATTTATAAACGAATAAAATTTTCAATAATTTGAGCTCCTACCTCACTGCTTTTTTCAGGGTGAAATTGCACCGCATAAAAATTATTTTTATGCATGGCTGCAGCATATGGCAATATATACTCTGTGGTAGCAATGGTGAAAGGATTCATTTCTGCATAGTAACTGTGTACAAAATACACAAAGGAATCTTCTTCCAAATCTTTAAACAAAGGGGACTTCAGATCGCATAGGGTATTCCATCCGATTTGCGGAACTTTGAGCAATGGCGGAAATTTTTTCACCGCTACGGGAAATATATCCAAACAAGGTGTATTGTTTTCTTCGGAATGAGAACACATCAATTGCATTCCCAAACAAATACCGAGAACGGGTTGCTTTAAGGCAGGAATCAAACCATCCAAACCCGCTGCGCGCAAGTATGCCATAGCAGTACTCGCCTCTCCTACGCCAGGAAAGATGACTTTATCCACTGACTTCAGTACTTCTGGGTCATCGGATATTACAGGTTCAATACCCAATCGGTTCAGCGCAAAAGCCACCGACTGTATATTTCCTGCATTATATTTTACGATTGCTACGCGCATTTTTTCATAGTAGACAGTAGACAGTAGACAGTAGACAGTAGACAGAAACTCAGATTACTGATATTTTACTGTTCACTGCTTACTGTTCACTGCCTACTTATTATAACACTCCCTTCGTACTTGGTATTTTACCATTCACGACATCTCGTTTCACCGCTAATTTAATAGACTTGGCAAAGGCTTTAAAGATGGCTTCGATTTTATGGTGTTCGTTATCGCCTTCCACTTTTATGTTCAAATTGCATTTCGCAGTATCGCAAAACGATTTAAAGAAATGGTAAAACATTTCTGTCGGCATTTCACCTATTTTTTCACGGGTAAACTTCGCATCCCATACCAACCAACTTCTGCCGGAAAAGTCTAGTGCGACTTGTGCCAAGCTTTCATCCATCGGCAACAAGAAACCATAACGATCGATTCCTCTTTTAGAACCTAAAGCCACTATGAATGCTTCTCCTAATGCTAAAGCTGTATCTTCAATGGTATGGTGTTCGTCGATGTGCAAATCACCTTTCACATGGATCGACAAATCTAAACTACCGTGTTTCCCTACTTGCTCCAACATGTGATCAAAAAAACCTAAGCCTGTTTCGATATCGCAAATACCCGTACCGTCTAAGTTGACCGTAATGTTGATGTCGGTTTCATTGGTCTTGCGATGCACGGTTCCAATACGATCATTCTTTAACAAGAAGTCTGTGATGGAATCCCAATCATCCGTTGCCAAATCACAAGCTACATCGGCAATGCCCCATGACTGTGCCGTTTGTTCTTTTACAAGATAGATAGAACGACAACCTAAGTTTTTAGCCAACTGTACATCGGTAACGCGGTCGCCGATCACAAAAGAATTTTCTAAATCGTAATCGCCTTTCAAGTAATCGCCCATCATGCCAATACCCGGTTTGCGTGTCGGTTTATTTTCTTCTGGGAAAGAACGATCGATGAGTATGGCTTTAAAATGAATGCCTTCACCGTTTAAGGTTTTCATCATTTTCGTTTGAGCAGGCCAAAAGGTTTCTTCTGGAAAAGAAGCCGTACCTAATCCATCTTGGTTTGTCACCATCACCAATTCATAATCGGTAGCACGCGCAATTTTATGCAAGGCTGTAATGGCTTTGGGTAAGAACTCCAATTTCTCAAGCGAATCAACTTGAAAGTCTAGCGGAGGCTCTATGATGATGGTACCGTCGCGGTCGATAAACAGGGCTTTCTTTTTCATCTCTGTATTCTTTTATAACCTTACTTGTATGCTGTTAGGGCTTTGATTAAGGCTTCATTTTCTTCGTGTGTTCCTACGCTTATGCGGACAGAATTATCACACAAGGTGACTTTAGAACGGTCTCTTGTAATGATTTTCTTTCCGATCAAGTAAGCGTACATACCCGGACCATCTTGTGTTTTTACCAATAAGAAATTCGCATCCGATGGAAATACTTTCAGTATACAGGGCAACTTCACCAACTCTTCTTCCAAATAAAGGCGTTCCATTAAAATACCCGCCACCATTTGTTCTTTCTTCAATATGTTACCAATGGCTTCATAGGCCAACTGCTGTGTGATGGCATTTATGTTATAAGGCGGTTTAATTTTATTCAACACACCGATGATTTCTTCCGATGCAAACGCCATTCCTAAGCGCAAAGCTGCTAAGCCCCATGCCTTTGAAAAAGTTTGCAAGACCACCAAGTTTGGATATTCTTTCAACACTTTGATCATGCTGTTGCCAGGGGCAAAATCAATGTATGCTTCATCCACTACCACAAGGCCTTTAGCCTGTTTAAGGATCGTCAAGACTTGTTCTTCTGGTAACAAATTGCCCGTAGGGTTATTTGGCGAACACAAGAACACAATTTTCACATCGGCCGTTAAAGCGGGCAACATCGCTGCCACATCCAGTTCATAATTTACTGTCAAGGGAACCTCTACCACACGCACATCATTAATGCCTGCACTTACTTCGTACATGCCGTAGGTCGGAGGCGTAATGAGTATGGCATCTTTTCCGCCTGGAGTACATACTGCTCTAATCAGCAAATCGATGGGTTCATCGCTTCCGTTGCCCAGAAATACTTGTTCCGGTGTAACCCTTTTTAAAGGGGATATTTTATCTTTTAACTTGGCTTGCAATGGATCAGGATAACGGTTGTAATCTTGAGCACTTACAGAACCAAAAGGATTTTCATTTGCATCTAAAAATACGCCTTCCTTACCTTTGTATTCGTCTCTTGCTGAGGAATAAGGCTTGGCATTTTTAATATTGGTTCTTAAAATTTCTTCTAACTTAAACATAAGACTTGCTATTCGAACTGCAAATTACATTTTTTTGAGGGAAGCCTGAATTGAAAAAGGCTAATATTTTAACAAAGTAGTAAAAAAATGTATCTTTGTAATAGACAAAAAAGACCAAACAAAGGGAAATCTCTCACCATGGGTAAGGTAAAGTGCAGCTTAAGAATCGAATGTCATCACAGTCCTGAAACCATCGACAGGATCATGCTACCTATACGCAAAAGAGGATTAAGCGTATCTCGTTTTTTATACGAGCAAACGAACGAGTCTGGAGCCTTATGTAACCTCTCCTTTGAGATCGAAGAGACCGATATTGTGCGCGTATACAAGAATTTAATTCGCCAGATCGACGTCATTAATGTAGAACAGGTATAACCAAACACCGGGGAAGATGGCTAAAAAACCAATACCCGTATACCGTATAAACCAGTTTCAAAAAGCACAAACCGACAATGTGCTTTACGAAGTGGGCCCCTTTGATCGAAACCGCTCCTTCAAAGTCGAATACCCACACCGCCACGATAGTTTTTACGAATTGCTTTTTATCACCGAAGGATCGGGAAGTTATACCATCGATTTGCAAACCTACCCCATTTTACCCAATACCATCTTTTTCGTATCGCCAGGACAAGTCCATACCATCGATTTTTCAGACGATATCAAGGGCTATATTTTCCTCTTTACCTCTGCATTTTACCTTTTTGATAAAGAAGGGAGAAAAAGCCAAGCAGATTACCCTTTTTTTCATCAACTGAGCGGACATGCTCTTCCTGTTCAACTCGAATCGCCTGAAGAGATCTCCTATTTATTTGAAATGGCTTGCCATGAACACAGCAATCCTGCACAGCACACCGAAACCATCGTGCGCTCTTTGTTAGAAATTTTGTTGGTCAAATGTAAACGCCTTTACACGACAAGCGATAGCACCGAACACATTTCAAAAGGGAGATTATTGGTGAAAAATTTCCAACGATTAATCGAAGAAAACATCGGGCTATCTTGGGGAGTAAAAGAATTTGCAGCACAACTTTCGGTAACGCCAGCACATTTGAATGAAAGTGTGAAAGACCATACAGGCATTACGGCTTCAGGGCATATTAAAGAACAAATTATACTGGAAAGTAAACGACTGTTGTCTCATACAGAACTTACCGTATCTGAAATATCCGAACGTTTGTCCTTCGAAGACTCCTCTTATTTTGCAAAGTATTTTAAAAAAGCAACAGGGCTGGCGCCTTCTGCATTTCGTATGCAGGGTGTAAAAAAATAAGATATTATTTCTCATTCTCTTTCTGTTTCTCCCTCTTCTGGCATGAAAAAAAATATAACGACGAGACAAGTGCATGTTATTGTTATCTACTCTTCTCTCTGTTTCTCTTTGGAAGATTAAAAAATAAAATTAATCGATTTTTTCTGTATATTAAATAATCAATTATTTCAACTCATATGAAACGTATACTTTACAGCATTATCTTTTGCATAGTTATTAGCGCTGCTGCACATGCGCAAATCGGCAAAGCATTCCCCAACATGGAATGTAGAAACTTAGACGATGGAAAAATCTCTTTGCCCTCAGGATTAATCGGCAAAAAATCAGTCTTATGTTTAGCCTATTCTCAAAAAGCACAAGAAAAACTAGAGAAATGGTTGAGTGAAGCCATTCCCAAATTTGTATTACGAGGAGATGAAACAAGCCTGATACCGCTGGAACCGTATAACGTGAATACTTATTTTATTGCCATGTATACAGGTGCCAATAAAGTTGCTGCCAACAATGCCAGTACTCAAATTAAAAACAATGTTGATAAATTACTGCACAGTTATGTATTGATCTATGCCGGTGACTTAGAACCTTACAAAACAAAACTCAACATGATCAACAAAGACGATCCCTATGTTTTTGTATTGGATCATAAAGGCAATGTTGAATACATGTACAGCGGGGCTTACAATGCAAAGGCCATGGATGACATTGAAAATTTAATTGCAGACGAAGAATAATCCCCGCCACTTGACTAAAGCAAAAACACCCAATGGATTTAAATGATCTATTGGGTGTTTTTTTTAGACAGTCTTATACCATTTTTTATTCAACCAAAAAGCAACGTGTACTAACGTCAATAAAGCAGGAACCTCCACCAGAGGTCCTATGACACCTACAAATGCTTGTTCTGAATTGATGCCAAAGATACCGATAGAAACAGCAATCGCCAATTCAAAATTATTGCCTGAAGCCGTAAAAGAAAGCGCAGCATTTTCTGCGTAATCTGCACCCCAGTATTTAGCAAAGGCAAAGGTCAGTAAGAACATGAGTACAAAATAAATAACCAAAGGCACTGCAATGTGTAACACATCAAAAGGAATTTTCACAATCAAACTTCCTTTTAAACTAAACATTACCACAATGGTAAACAACAGTGATATCAAGGTAATGGGACTAATCTTCGGAATAAACACTTGTTCATACCAAGCTGTACCTTTCAAGCGGGTTAGTATAAATCGAGTGATAAACCCAAGCATAAATGGAATACCCAAATAGATTAAAACAGTCTTCGCAATCTCAACAATACTGATGTGTATACTCAGTCCTTTTACCCCAAAATATGGCGGTAGTATTTCAATATAAAACCAAGCATAAACACTGTAGAGTACCACTTGTAAAATACTATTTACGGCAATGAGACTTGCAGCGTATTCCCTGTTCCCACCTGCCAATTCAATCCACACAATGACCATCGCTATGCATGGAGCGATGCCGATCAGGATCATACCCGTCATGTAGCCTTGATGTAAAGGAAAGAACAGTATCGCTAAAACAAACATGAGAAAAGGAGCTAATATCCAATTCATAAAGAAGACGAGTAACAGCAGTTTGGGCTTTTTAAAAACATTACATAAAGCTTCGTATTTAACTTTTGCCAAAGGAGGAAACATCATCAATATCAAACCCAAGGCAATGGGTAAGTTCACCGAACCCGATTGAAAGCCATTGATAAAAGACACACTACTTGGAATAAAATATCCGATGCCGATACCCAATACCATGGCCGATAAAATCCATACGGTAAGGTAAGCATCGAGAAAACTCAACTTTTTTTGTGGGATCGTATTCATATTTTTAGTGGACAAGTGTTGAGAAAACATACAAACATTCAATCGCAATTTGTTTTGAGCGCTCCAAGTACATAGCATCTTGTTCTACCATGCCATCAAAGGCTTTGGGGTCATTGAAGGGCGTAGCCACCCTCAATGAAGCTCCGACAATAACCGGACACTTTTCATCCGCATCGTTACAGGTCATGACTGCACAAAAATCCTTTTGAGGATTGGATAAGTCATCGTAACGTTTAGAAAAACAAGATACAGGATTGGCTTCCTCTGAAAAAGAAACTACATAATGAGGATTAACAGGTTCTTCATTGGAAGTAATCACAAAACCCATCGTACGCAAAGCTTGAATGGCATTGGGATTAAATGCGGTCGCCTCTGTACCTCCTGAGAAGGTTTGCACATGCTTGAAGCCATAATAGTTCGCAGCGACTTGAGCCCACACTTGTCCGAAATGACTGCGCCTAGAATTGTGCGTACAAATATAAACCAAGAAAGCCTGCTGAGCAGACTTCTCTTTGGCCAGACAATACTGTGCTATTTTTGCTAAGGCCTGTTTACGCTGCGAAGGAATGAACTCAAATTGAGTGATTGCCTCTTGTATGAAGGATTGAATTGTTGGATACATATTTTTTTATCGTTAGAGATTTATTTTTTCCACAAAATAAGGCATAGTATATCAAAGTCCTTTGTCGAAAATGTGGATTGATTATATCTGGTCTGTCTTTCTCTTTCTCTTTATTAGCAACAACCTGTACCTGGCGTACAACAAGTACTATTTGGTTTATCGGCATATACCGTAATACTGTATATACCATGTGCACTTGCTTTATATTGAGCTAATTCTTCCACAGAAAGGTAGTTCAATAAAATCGCATCGGGAATCACAATGCTTTTTTCTTTTTGTATGCTGATATTTTTAAAACCTATAGCGGCAATGCGGTCTAAATAATCCTTCATCTCTAAGGCTCCAGACACACAACCTGCATACATCTCGGCTTCTTTTACAATGCCTTCTGGCAAGGCTCCTTTTAATACTACATCTGAAATACTAAAATGTCCACCTGGTTTTAATACACGGTACACTTCTTTAAAAGCTTTGTCTTTGTCCGGCACAAGGTTCATGACACAGTTGCTGACCACCACATCTGCTTTATTGGCAGCCATGGGTAAATCTTCGATATCACCCAAACGAAAATCTACGTTTTTGAAACCTAATTTTTCAGCATTGAGTTTTGCCTTTGCAATCATAGCTTCCGTCATGTCTACACCGATGACTTTACCCGTCTCGCCTACCATAGCTCTGGCAATAAAGCAATCATTGCCTGCACCTGATCCTAAATCTACGACCGTATCACCGACTTTGATTTGCGCAAACTCTGTTGGCAAGCCACAACCCAAACCTAAATCCGCATCGGCATGGTACCCTTTTAGTTGATCATAATTTTCACTGAAGATCGTATAATCAGTGCCACAAGAACCACCCACACCACAGCAGCTTGTTTCATTTTCACCTTTCGATTGCAAAGCAACTTCGGTGTATTTTTCTTTTACGAGTGCTTTCAAAGCCTCTGCATCTGTTGTTTTCATAAGCTTGTTTTTTTTAGCGTTTAACTATATTGCAATATTGCGATGATTGAATTCAAAAAAAATCAACAGCACTTAGTCGAAGCTTTATATGAACTAAAAAGCTTTCCGAAATCCTTTTGAATTTCATTCCACACCTTTTCATTGATGCAATAACAAATGCTTGTACCCTCAATTTCACCTTGTATGATACCTACTTCTTTCAATGACTTTAAGTGTTGCGAAATGGTAGGTTGAGCCAAGGGTAATTCTTCGACCATGTCGTTGCAAATACATGACTGCCTTTTCAGTAGCATTTCTACAATAGCAATACGCGCAGGGTGTCCAAGCGCTTTGAAGATCAATGCTCGTTTTTGTTGCAATTCGCTAAAGCCTTCTGTTTTCGTAATGCCCATGTGTTGACTTTATTTGTACATTGCAATAATACGATATATTAAACATGAAACAAAAAAATAAGGTTAGTATTTTACTGCTTTTTTACAAATGAGCTTTAACCGATTTAGAAGTACTCCCATCTATTAGGGTGTATTCTATGGATCTATTTAAAAAATAGCCAGAAATAGACTGGCTTCCATTATTTTGAGAGAAGGTTAATTTATTACTGCCTGCATCGACAAGCATGACTTGTGGAAAATTAATCGCATTATTACCAATCACCTCTTTAATGCTCACTTCAGCATTGCTGTAATAGTTGACCAATACATTATCACTCGGATTAGAAACAGCTGTACCTGTACCACCATTATAAGCGATGTACGTCATTTTGTATACACCTTGTACTATGGCACTGTAATTAGGTCCCGTAGGATCTGTCGCTTTCGTTGTTGTACAAGAAAGCAATCCCAATAATACGATGAACTTAAAAAGAGATTTTACCATATGCGAATAAACGGGTAAACAAAAAACCCATCCATCTAAGATGAATGGGCCTTGTAGAGGTCCCGAGCGGATTCGAACCGCTGTAGGAGCTTTTGCAGAGCTCTGCCTAGCCACTCGGCCACAGGACCCTCTTGTGTGTACAAAAATACTAATTTACTCCGTTACTTAAAATCTTTTACCATAAAAAAAGGTCCCGTTTTTCAACGGGACCTTTTTAATTACATATTGTGATGTAAATAAGCGTAATGCTTATTTTTTATCTCCATCCATTTTCTCTTTCAAAGCTGACAAGGCTGCGATATCTCCCATTGTAGATTTATCGGCATCTTTTGTCGCATCTTTAGCTGTAGCAGCTTTCGCTCCTTTAGCAGCAGCAGGTGCTTTCTTTTTCTTAGCATCTCCTGCAGGAGTTGCTGTAGCAGCATCTTCTTCTACTTCAGAGAATGTTTTTGTATGAGACAATACGATTCTTTTTTCTTCTTTGTGGAATTCAACCACTTTGAAATCTAAAGCTTCACCTGCTTCTGCAACTGAACCATCTTCTTTCGCTAAGTGTTTGATCGCGGCAAAACCTTCTAAACCATATGGAAGCTCAAGAACTCCACCTTTATCGTTTTTAGAAAGTAAGGTACAACGGTGAACAGAACCTGGAGTAAAGATCGTTTCAAATGTATTCCAAGGATTCTCTTCTAATTGTTTGTGACCCAATGCTAATCTTCTGTTTTCAACATCCAATTCCAATACAATCACATTCAATTTATCTCCAATTTTCACAAACTCAGAAGGGTGTTTCACTTTCTTAGTCCAAGATAAATCAGATACGTGTACTAGACCATCGATACCTTCTTCCAATTCGATGAACAAACCGAAGTTTGTCAAGTTACGAACTACACCAGTATGTTTAGTTTCAACACCGTATTTCACCAATACATCTTGTTTAGTCCAAGGATCTTCAGTCAATTGTTTGATACCTAAAGACATTTTACGTTCGTCACGATCTAATGTCAATACAACTGCTTCTAATTCGTCACCCACCGTAATGAAATCTTGTGGATTTCTCAAGTGCTGAGACCAAGACATTTCAGATACGTGAATCAATCCTTCTACACCTGGAAGTAATTCTAAGAACGCGCCGTAATCAGCCACGTTAACGATTTTACCTTTCACTTTAGAACCCACTTGTAAGTCAGCGTTCAATGAATCCCAAGGATGAGCAGAAAGTTGTTTCATACCCAAAGAGATACGTTTTTTCTCATCATCAAAATCCAATACCACCACTTGAACTTTGTCATCCAAGTTAAGTACTTCTTGAGGATGACCGATACGACCCCATGAGATATCTGTAATGTGCAATAGACCATCTACACCTCCAAGATCGATGAATACACCGAAGTTGGTCATGTTTTTGATCACACCTTCTAACACTTGGCCTTTTTCTAAGTTGTTTAGAATTTCAGCTTTTTGTTTTTCGATGTCTTTTTCAATCAATACTTTGTGAGATACAACTACGTTATCGTTGGTGTTGTTGATTTTTACAATCTTAACTTCCATTTTCTTACCGACAAACACATCGAAATCACGGATTGGTTTCACATCAATTTGTGAACCTGGCAAGAATGCTTCTACACCATATAAGTCTACAATCAAACCACCTTTTGTACGTCTTTTTACTAAACACTCAAGCACAAGGTCGTTATCCAAGCCGCCTTGAATGTTTTCCCATGCTTTTACAATTTTAGCTTTACGACGAGACAATACTAATTGACCGCTTGCATCTTCTCTATTTTCAACGTAAACATCACATTCGTCACCTGCTTTAAGGTTCTCAACGTCACGGAACTCAGACAAAGGAATTAAACCATCCGATTTAAATCCAACGTTAACGATAACGTCTTTGTCGGTCATACCTACAACCACACCTTTAATCACTTGTTTTTCCTCTACTTCAGACAAAGTAGATTCGTACATTTGCTCCATTTCAGCAAGTTCTCCTTTTGAGTAACCATTGCCGAAACCTCTTGTTTCAAATGCGTCCCAGTTAAATTCTTTTGGTTCTGCCATACTATTAAAACACCCTGTTATACATCAAACCCTAGGATGAAATCGAGCCTGAAGTTTTTGAAATAGATATACTTTACTACTCAGCAAAGCACCATTCATTTTGAATGGACTGCAAAGGTAGGAAAAAATGATTAAAGACCTAGCTGACAATGCGTTTTATACTGCACAAATCGTGTGTTTTTTCCCCGTTGTTACTCACAATAATGCCTTCACTAGTCAATTGATCGATGCGAACATAGCCTGAAGCGTGGATAATACTAAAATCGGATAAAATGATCCCGACATGACTCACCCGACCCGTTGCATTATGAAAAAAAGCTAAATCTCCTGCCCGATGGTCGCCAAAATCGACGATATAGCCCTCTAATTCTTGTTGCCAAGCATCTCGGGGTAAATTGACATAGAAGTTTCTAAATACCTGCTGCACAAAACCCGAACAATCGATGCCAAAATGGGATCTCCCTCCCCACAAATAAGGCGTTTGCAAATACATGCGAGCAGCGACTTCCATTTTAATGGGATCGAAAGACATGGGAATAGAATATTCTCCTTCGAAAATATAGTACTGATCGCCCAATTCGATGATGTTATTGCGTAAAAATGGCAAACGACTTCCCATAAACACAGGGTACACCATGGTTTCGCTCTTGATCAAACCAAAAAAAGAAGAACAATACGGCATCACTTGTGCCGCTGCTCTTTCGTAGACTGATTTTTCTACTGACACAAATTGTCGTCGATCGATCCATCCTTCATAACCATCAAAGGCGAGTTTTACTTTTTTCCATTTGCCGTTTTCAGACGTTTCAATCACTTGTAAGAAATCTCCAAAAATGAGCTGTGTCACCATCTCCGAAACATCGGCAGGATCGATTCTCACAGGGACCACACTCAGGTGGCAAACTCCATATTCTTGTTTATGCATCGTACTTAAAAATTGCGATCTAGTTCTCGTTGAACATCCCTGTCTTTAATGCCTTCTCTCTTATCGTATATTTTTTTCCCTTTCGCCAAGGCTATTTCCAATTTAGCAAATCCTCTGTCGCTGACAAACAGTCTAATCGGAATAATAGTCAAACCCTTGTCTTTCAACTTCGAATCTAGCTTCGAAAGCTCTCTTTTTTTCAACAATAACTTCCGAACCCGTGTTGGAGCATGGTTATAAACAGTACCTCGCTCGTATTCTGAAATGTGTAAGTGCGTCACAAACAATTCCCCTCCTTCAAAAAAACAATAGGCATCGTTCATCTGAACTTTAGCCATACGAATCGACTTAATTTCAGTCCCCTTCAGCACCATACCTGCAACATAGGTATCTAAGAAAGCGTATTCAAACGAAGCTTTCTTGTTACGAATGTTTACGTGTTTGGCTATATCTAACTTCTTATTCATAATTGCAATCGTGGTTCAGGACTGAAACTCCAGTCTTCAAACTGTTTTTTTTCATACATAAAATGTCCAGCCATCGCAATCATGGCAGCATTATCTGTACAGTATTCAAAAGAAGGAATGAAAACTTCCCATCCATTTTTAATAGCTTCTTCTTGCAAAGCCTTTCGTAACCCAGAGTTTGCTGAAACACCTCCCGCAATGGCAATGGCACGTATGCCCGTTTCTTTTACAGCTCTACGCAATTTATTCAGCAAAATTTTAATGAGTGTATGCTGAATAGATGCACACATGTCGTTTAAATTTTCTTGAATGAAATCAGGGTTTAAAGCCGTTTGTTTTTGTATGAAATACAAGAATGCCGTTTTTATCCCACTGAAAGAATAGTTCAAGCCAGGCGTATCGACACTTGGAAATTCAAATTTCAAAGGATCTCCAAGCTTTGCATACTTATCGACCAAAGGACCTCCCGGATAAGGTAAGCCCAACAGCTTAGCCGTTTTGTCAAAGGCCTCACCAACAGCATCGTCATGGGTTTGACCGATGACTTCCATTTCCAAGTAACTTTTCACGAGTACCAGTTGAGTATGTCCACCGCTCACCGTTAAACACAAAAATGGGAATTTAGGTTTAGGCTCATCGATGAAGTGCGCCAATATATGAGCTTGCATGTGGTTTACTTTGATGATGGGAATACCCAAACCCTTGGCAAAAGCTTTGGCATAACTGACCCCGACCAATAAAGAGCCAAGTAATCCAGGACCTCCTGTGAAAGCCACCGCATTAAGTTGATTTTTTACTATATTTGCTTTCGATAAAGCTTCATGAACAACGGGTACAATTTGTTGTTGATGAGCACGAGAAGCAAGCTCAGGAACAATACCACCGTATTTACTGTGAACTTCTTGACCTGCAACAATATTGGACAAAATTCTGCCGTTATGAATAACCGCCGCAGAAGTATCATCGCATGAAGACTCTATCGCTAATAATGTAATATCTGCCATTTGAATCGCAATTTAGCTCAAATTAATAGAATTTTTAAAGCCATTTCTAAAATAGCAATGGTTTGTATCGCTATTGTGCTTTTATTACTCCTATCTGCTGTTTTTTCATTGCGCATTTCATCTGTCAATCAGTTTGTAACACAACATGCTGTCGCTTATACCTCAAAACTTATTGGCTATCCTGTATCTATTGGTAGTGTCAACATTGATTGGTACGATCACATCATCCTCAAAGATGTGGTATTAAAAGACCGAGAAAAAAATGACATGATCTACCTTGGAGAAGGTCATATTGATTATAGCTTTTATAAAGTATTGCACGGTGAATTTGAAATTGAACAATGTGTGGTAAAAAATGGTGGAGTAAGTTTGTACAACTTCGCATCTGACAATACCATCAACTTGGTGGAATTTACAGAAACGCTACAAGCTAAATTTGGAGACCCTAACGATACGGCTTCTTCTCCTTTTGTCTTTCGCATCCCTTATGCCAAACTTTATAACATGAAGTTTCGCTATATCGATCAAACCGAAAAAATATACCAACCTCGTTTCGATGAAAATCATTTTGGATTTGACAGTGTCTATTCTTACGTACAAGATTTCGAAATAAGATCAGACACCATTCAACTGTATGCAAAACAATTACGCACTGTAGAGTTTCGTACGCGTAAGGAAGTAAAAGAACTCACCACGTTTTTTCAGTTTCATGAGAAAGGCATGCTGTTTGAAAACGCCTATGCACACGTTGGAAACTCAACAATACATGCCGATGTAGCCTTTCATTACGATTCTATCGGAGCATTGACAGATTTTACGACACTCGTAAAAATGGATGCCGTACTTGACAATTGCCATATTGACCTCAAAGACATTGCTTTATTCTCTAATGCTCTCGATGCATACGACGACAGATACACCATCAGTGGAAAAGTGAGCGGTACCGTAAATCGCTTAAAAGGAAAAGACCTCGATATATGCTTTGGAAAAAAATCCTATTTAAAAGGAAATGCTTCGTTCAAAAACCTTCCCGATATTGAAAATCTATTCATCGACTGCTCTGCAAAAAATGTACTGATCAGTATTCCTGATTTAAAACAATATGTCGACAAGTCGGTCTATACAGAAATGAATAAATTTCAATACTTTGCTGGTCATGGAAAGTTTGTCGGTCTATTCCATGACTTCATTACGCAAGGTGTATACGCTACCGCATTAGGGACACTTAAAACCGATCTTTACCTTAACCTACCCGATCGCCTGCATCCTAACGCAGCCATTGAGTTAACAGGTCAACTAGAAACCAACCATTTTAAAATTGGTGTATTAATTGATCATCCTGCGGCTTCATCCATCTCCTTAAAAGGCGAAATCAATGCAACTGGAAAAACGATCGGAAATGCAACTGTAAAACTTGATGCTTTCATCAGCTCTTTCGTTTACAGCGATTACAACTATAAAAACATCATCACCAAAGCAAGACTCAGTAACCGAATGTTTAATGGCTACATTGCCATCAAAGACTCCAATTTATTAGCTTCCTTAAATGGCACCATTGACTTTAGAGAAGATTGGAAACTGTTTAATGTAACGTTTAATTGTGAAAAGGCTAATCTTTACAACCTCAACTTGGGTACTGCCGATAAATTCCCTTTACTCAAAACAAGCGCTACGCTGAATATCAAAGCACTTAACCTTACTGAAATCGAAGGTGAATTATTTACTGGCAAAACCTACCTCCGTTACCCCAACAACAAAGAAGTATACATAGACAGTATTCATGCAGAGATCCATAGAAAAGACGGATACCGCTTGTTTACACTCGAATCCGATTTAATTGACGGTTCAATTAAAGGAAATTTTGATTTCATCGGACTACAAAACTCCATGGTGATATTGAGCAATGAAATACTCCTCAAGTTAAAAAACAAAACTGCTTCCATAAACCAATACTACACTCAAAAAACAATAGAAGGAATTAGCTCCGCTCAAGAAGCTGAATTCACTTTTCAGATTGATGACATCAACCAGTTTTTTGACATATACATGCCCGGAACATTCATGACTCCTGATTCAAAAATTGAAGGGACATATCTTTCCAATGCATCCAATAATAAGTTCGAATGCTCTTTTGTTTCTGATACGCTGTTTTACAACAATTACGAATTTCGTAAAAACAAAATTGACATTTCCCTGAGCAAGCATCCTTTGAAAAACAACATTACTGTTGATTACGACATTATTTCTGCCAGTCAAAAATTCAAAAGCCTTGTACCAACCAAAAATATGTATCTACATGGTAATGTTATCAATGATTCATTAATACTTCATTCAACATTAGAACAAGACAGCATCAATAGTAAAATTGTATTGAACAATGTAGCGGTATTTAAGAATGAAGCCACCGAAATTAGCTTCGACAGTTCTTACATTAAAATTGAAGAAGAGGTATGGAATTTTAATGAAGATGGAATAATCACCATTGCCAACAACGGCGACTTGTCGTTTGAAAAGGTAAGCCTTAATTACATTAATCAACAGCTCTCCTTAAACGGAGTAATCAGTAACGATCCAGAGGAAATACTCGACATTAACATCGACAACTTCAACATCAATACAATACTTTCATTCTTCTCGAGTATTCCAATAAAAGGAAATATGAATGGAGACATGATTTTAAGTAATCTACTCAATATTCCTAATTTTAAAAGTGAAATCAGTATTGACGATCTTGAAATTGATGAAATAGTAATTGGTAACTTAGAAGGTAAATCAAAATACAACAATAGTAATCAATTAGTAGAAGTAGATTTTGACATCTATCAAAACAGCAATACAGTTGCTTCTGTCAATGGTTATTTAAATGCTAATAATCCTAAAATTGAAAACGACCTTAGCTTACTGGTGGACTTGAGCGAAACAGATTTAGCTTTTTTAAATCCTTTACTAGAAGGCATACTCGAAAACATAGAAGGAAGCGCTAGTGGATCTGTAAGCATTACAGGAAAATACAGTGATCCTGTAATTTTTGGAGAAACCTATGTTGATCACGGTAAATTTAAAATCCCCTACTTAGGCACAACCTATTCTTTAAACGACAACATCATTTTTAACGACAACTTGATCGGCTTTACCAATGTAAAACTAAAAGATCAATACAATAAAATATGCGTCCTTAATGGAGGTATTTACCATGATTTATTTCAAAACTTTGTCTTTAACCTGAAAGGAGACATGCAAACCTTTCAAGTACTGCATACCACGGAAAAAGATAACCCATTGTTTTACGGAACAGCCTTCGCTACTGGACAATGGGAGTTTCTCGGCACCGAAGACAACATTCGCATTACAGCGGATGCTAACATGCTTAAAACAAGTAAAATTTATATCCCGATGGATAGCTACTCCAATGTAGAAGATAAGGAATACATTGAATTTATAACGAAAGATACTTTACTCGCCATCACAGAGAAAAAAATTAACCTTTCAGGAATCAACTTGGAATTGAACATCAATGTTGAACAAGGCACCTATTCTGAAATCATATTTGACAAACAAACTGGTGACATTATAAAAAGTTATGGTGGAGGAGCATTGAAATTTAATGTCGATACGCGTGGAGACTTTTCTATGTACGGCACTTATTTTATAGACAAGGGAACCTATAAATTTACCCTTGCAAACATCATCAGTAAAGAGTTTAAAATTGAAAATGGGAGTAAGATCATGTGGACAGGCGTACCATACGAAGCGGTTTCCGATATTAAAGCGACATACCATCAATATGTATCTTTCACGCCCTTCATAACAGATTCTCTAACCAGAAATTCCTACGATGCCAAAAGAAGGTATCCTGTTGATTTGGATCTAAACCTTACTGGCTCGATATTACACCCTGAGTTTGACATGGGCATTACCATACTCGATAAATACCCTTCTTCTTTGAGTAGTAATGTAACAGCCTTTAGAAATACCTTGGCAACCAATCCCAATGAGTTGAACAGGCAAGTTTTTTCTTTAATCTTATTCAAGCAATTTTCACCACCCAATGAATTTAGTGGCGTAGAAGGTGCAGCTCAAAATTTCAACGAATTACTTTCCAATCAGCTTAGCACCTGGTTATCACAGGTAGATCCTAACTTACAGATACAAGTAGACGTTACACAAATGTCACAAAGTTCAAGCAGTAACTTTAACATGCGTTTTTCTTATACCTTATTAGACGGAAGGCTACGCGTATCGATGGATGGCTTAGTACAAGGACAAAATAGCAGTTCTAGTTCATCCCAATCCAGCAGTAGTTCTAATATGATTGGAGAATGGACCGTAGAGTATTTCTTAACTGAAAATGGCAAAACAAAAATAAAACTATTTAACAGAGCCAATCAAACGAGTGTCATGTCAAACAGCAATTCTACGGTATCCAATTCTACAGGCTTTAGTGTTACACATACCCAAGAGTTTGATACCATAAAAGAAATTTTTAAGAATACGAAGAAAGAAGAAGAAGCGAGAAAAAAGAAAGCAGAGGAAGATCGAAAAAAACAGGAAGCAGAAGAACGGGAGATCAACGAAATATTACACCGTAAAGACGAAGAACTTCAACCCGCTGAAAATAAATAGGCATAAAAAAAGCACTCAATGAGCGCTTTTTTTATGCCTATAAAATAGAATTAAAGTTTATCGCCAATTGCAGCCGAAATACCTACCGACAATACATGTTTGTATTGCAAATCAGGTCCAACGGTACCATCTCCTCGTGTCAACTTTATATCATTATCATAAATCATGTTGGTGGTAAAGTTAACCGTAATGAACTTATTCACTTTCATAAACAAGGTATTATCCCAGAATACATCGATGCAATCAAGTGTTTCATAATTACCAAACATTGTCAGACCACTCGCAAAGGTTATGTTTTGCATAATATTGACCTGTAACTTTGCATTCAACATTGTACCCAACTCTGAACGGGTGGTGCTACCTGGAGTCACTCCATAAGAACCTAAAGCAGATAAATAAGGATCATTTACAATTGTCATTTTATATGCTATTGGAGCATAAAAAACAAAGAAATGTTGGGATGGAATATACTCAATACCAAGTGCTGAAGTCCAATAAGCAGGAGCTAAAAAAGTAGATACGAAATCAGAGGTATCTTTATTGTCGTATGCACTTTTATAATACCTACGACCATCGGCAAATTGAGTCCTGAAATCATTAAACCACGTTGCCTTCACTTTTTTACCCAAACGATAGGACAGCTTTTCTACATAAATAATCTTATCTTCATTTTTAAACCAATCGGCACCTTCTCCTATACGAGACAAACCATAACCCAAATCTAAATTATTACGCCAAGACCAGTTTCTTTTTTCGTAATTAAGAAAGCCTGAAAAGAGTCCTGTGAATGACATTGAATTCTGTCCCCCTCCACTCCAATTAGACAGACTTACTTGTGAGAAATTAACAGATGGACTACATCCTCTTCTCCATGATCTGGAGGAATCAGCAGCTTCTTTGGCGACTTCTTCATTTTTCATCTTTTTTTGCAATTCCAATTGTGCTTTTTGTTCGGCTGTCATCAAATCGCTTTGCGCAAAAGTGCTGAACGAAACTAAACACAAACAAAGCATCATTAGCCGTTTGATAATGTGTCTCATTATTTAATAATTAAGATTTAAACTAAAAATCGACCAAAGTTATTGAATAATTGTATTTTTATAAAGCAATTTCCTAAAAAACAGTATTCGCCCTTGGCTAAGTGTACTCATTACTCATTTTCGTATCATCTCGAACTAAACAACTGGCGACGTGTTTGGTTCATTGCGCTCGCCTTACTTATCCTACTGCCCCCTATCTTAAAGGCTTCAGACAGTACCGCTTATAATAAAAAACGCTTTACTGCATTAGTAACAACAACGGGAACCTTGTACACGGTGGGTATGCTTGGGCTTGGCCAAGTGTGGTACAAAGAACAATTGACCAATTCGTTTACCTTCTTTAATGACAATGGAGAATGGAACTACATGGACAAGATGGGACATTTTTACACCTCATTTCTCATCAGTGACATGTCTGTTCACATGTTAAAATGGTCAGGATGTTCTCATAAAAAAAGCATTTGGTATGGAGGTCTCACTGGTGCAGCCTTGATGTTACCGATTGAAGTATTTGATGGCTTTTCAGCTGAATATGGCGCTTCTTGGGGAGATCTTACAGCCAATACCTTAGGGAGTGCTGCTGTCATTTCTCAATACTTATTATGGGACGAAATCAGAATTATGCCCAAGTTCTCCTATCACCACAGTCAATATGCTGAATTACGACCCAATACACTCGGCTCAACACCTACAGAACAACTCATCAAAGATTATAACGGGCAAACCTATTGGCTTTCTTTCAATATCGCTTCTCTTACTCATTCACAAAAAATTCCGAAATGGTTTAACTTGAGTTTAGGATATGGAGCCAATGGAATGATCTATGCTGAACCCTCTGAAAATATTGCCAATGGCTATACATCCTACTCCCAAGTATTCTTAGGACTCGATATTGACCTTACGCGCATCAAAACGAAAAGCAAGTTTTTAAAAACTGTTTTCTATGGTCTTAATTATATTCGCTTACCTTTACCAGCTCTAGAATACAACGGAGAACAAGGCTTCATATTCCACCCCCTTTACTTTTAACAGATGTTTAAACCAGGAGATTTCGTACGCTTAATACACGACAAAGAAGAAGGCCGTATCATTAGACACATGAGCAGCAACGAATGGGAAATTGAAACCCCAGATGGATTTAGGATACCTGTATTGGCATCTGAAATCGTGAAGATAGAAAAAGATGAACCCGAAGCTCAGGAGGATGAAATACTATTAAACCCCAACATCAAAAGAAGTGGTAGAAGTCTAGCCATGATCAACTTCAACGACCAAAGCTGGGATCTTTATTTAATCAACGATACAATCAACACCATTTTATACACCCTTTACGAAACACCTAAAAATGGCTCTGGTAAAGGGCTTGCGAGTGGAACCTTAGCACCATTACAATTCGAATCGTTGTACAGAGTAAACTGGGAACAATTACAACAAGAGTTTCAAGGAGAAATACAATTGTGCACGTTTGAAAAAAATCCAATATCAATTCCTTCTACTGTACAATTACATTTCCGTTTCACAGGTATGCAACTTTTGCGATCGAGTCAAGTAATTCCTTTGCTCGAGAAGAAAGGATTTCTTTTTTCTATCGATCAGCACGTCAGTCTTTCGAATCACAAACCTTCTGTTACAAACGAAGCGCTGCTCAAAAATGAGGCTATACAAATTCAAAATGCCTTGTCGGAAGTCGACTTACACACTGAAAAATTAATTCCTGACACAAATGGCATGAGTGCTGCAGAGATGCTGCGCTTTCAATTGGAGACCTTTGAAAAACAATTGGATTTAGCCATCGCAAACAATAAAACCGACATTACCTTTATTCACGGTTTGGGCAACGGTATTTTAAAGCAAGAATTACACAAACGTTTGGGTAAAAATCCACAAGTAGCTTTTTTTAGCGATGCCCAAAAAGAGAAATTTGGCTATGGTGCTACGTTAGTAAGTTTAAAATAAGAAAGAGAGCGGAGAGCGAAGAAGGTAGTAACACAACTCTTTTTTCGCTCTCCGCTCTCTTTCTGTTTCTGTTTTTTTCACTACCTTTATCTTAAGCAGTGCATGCTGTCTTATCGCTGTTTCCGGTAAAGAAGCAGAGGAAAGTCCGGGCAACACAGAGTGGCGTACTTCCTAACGGGAAGGTCCCGTTGCGTGCAACGGGAACAGATAGGACCACAGAAAATAACCGCCCGTCTCGCCGTAAGGCGGAAGAGGTAAGGGTGAAAAAGTGAGGTAAGAGCTCACTCTTGTTCGGCGTGAGTCGGCATTGGGGAAACCCTTACGCGTTGAAAGACTAAATAGGTTCAGTTTCCGCCTTCGGCGGAATAAGGCTACTCGCCAAACCTCGCTGCAAAGCGAGGGACTGAATGGGTAGGTCGTTAAAGGTGTCTGGCAACGTACACCAAAGATAAATGATAAGACTCGACAGAACCCGGCTTATAGGCATGCACTGCTTATTTCTATCTAAACAAAATAACTATGCCATCCATCCTAATCATTGACGACGAAAAAAACATTCGCACCAGCTTACGTGAAATCATGGAGTATGAAAAGTTTGACGTACAAGAAGCGAAAGACGGAGAAGAAGGATTAAAGATGTTGTTAGAAAACACATTTGACATTGTACTTTGCGATATCAAAATGCCTAAAATGGACGGCGTCGAAGTATTAGACAGAGCCATTGAAGCGGGAATAGAAACTCCATTCATCATGATATCAGCACATGGCACCATAGAAAGCGCCATCGATGCAACACGAAAAGGAGCTTATGATTTTATTCCTAAGCCTCCAGACTTAAATCGTTTATTAGTATCTATCCGCAATGCGATGGATAAAAAAAAATTAGTCCACGAAACGAAAGTTTTAAAAAAGAAAATCAACAAATCGCATGAGATCATAGGTAATTCAGAGCCTTTAAAGATCATTCATAAAACCATAGAAAAAGTAGCTCCTACGGAAGCCCGCGTTTTTATTACCGGACCCAACGGATCAGGCAAAGAACTTGTAGCACGTTACATTCACGCCAAAAGCAACCGCGCCAATGCACCTTTAATTGAAGTCAATTGTGCTGCCATTCCTTCTGAATTGATTGAAAGTGAATTGTTCGGACATGAAAAAGGAGCCTTCACTTCTGCCATCAAACAACGCATTGGAAAATTTGAACAAGCCAACGAAGGCACTTTGTTTTTAGATGAAATAGGTGACATGAGCTTAGCAGCTCAAGCCAAGGTTTTAAGGGCACTTCAAGAAAATACCATCAGCAGAGTCGGCGGAGAAAAAGAGATAAAAGTCAACGTACGCATTATCGCTGCAACGAATAAAAACATACAAGAAGAAATAAAACAAAATCGCTTTAGAGAAGATTTATACCACCGACTTTCTGTCATTCTCATACAAGTACCTTCTTTGAAGGAACGAAAAAGCGATATCCCATTATTGATCGAACATTTTTTAGATCAAATTGCTGAAGAGTACAAATCGCCTAAAAAGACCATCGATCAAAAAGCAATCGAATACCTTCAGCAGCAAGAGTGGACAGGAAATATTAGGGAATTGAAAAACGTTATAGAACGTCTAGTTATCATGAGCGACAAAAAAATCACGCTCGAAGATGCTAAATTATACGTAAAAAACTAGAGAGCTACACCACGTGAAGCTCTCTAGTCATTAGTAATGTATGAGAACTTAAACTCTCGCTTCTTGAGCCGGTTTAACGTTATTTTTCAAATAAGTTGGACACGTTCTATGAGGAGAACAAGCAGCTACTAAAACGAGTGCGAAAAGAGCGAATATTACAACAAATCTTGTTTTCATTAGAAGTATAGTTTGACGTTGTCGTTTGTTTACATTACAAAGATATATAAATCTAGCAAAATAAAATAGCATGTGCTAGTTTTGATATAATAAATTACAACCCCTTAAATCTGAATTATCGACTCTTCCGAGTATTTTCAGGCCTCCTAGCGCTCCCACAGTACCTAAATCTTGTGTTTCTATAAATGCACAACTATCAATGTTAGCAAGATCAATGATTTTAATTAAACCATTTCCTTCCAAAATTGTCGAGAACGGATCATTGATTTCACGCAACTGAAACTTCAACCAAGCAGGAGTGTTAAATTCTTCATTTTCAAAACAATACCCTTGAGACAAAAGTTCACACATGCCGTATTCTGAGTATATTTTCGTTAAGCCTAAGTACTTTTTTAAGCGTTCATGCAAATCAGCTCTGACTAATTCTTCTCTTCGGCCTTTCATTCCTCCTGTCTCGACCAATACAACCGATGCATCGAGTTTTATCGCTTGGTCACTTTCAATCCAATCCAACAAAGCATATGTTACACCAATAATCCAAGTTTTTTTTCCTTGTACTTTACACTGTTGAAGAACGCCTGTAAAATCGTCTTTTATTAAATCGTAATACCCCGAAATACTTGTACCGCTTTCTTGTATAAAGTAATCGACCATGTACAACAAAGAGGATTGCTTATTTTCATAATAAGATGGCAAATAAGCGATAATCGCAAAATCCTTTATCGAACCAAAGAAGTGCTCGAAGGTATTTAATGCGACCTGCTGATACCAAGTTGAATCATAGACATAATGACTGCTTCGTTCTTGTTGCGAAGTACCACTACTCTTGAAAACCAGCGCATGCGGAGCTTGTATAAAGTCATGCTCGGTAATACACGAAACACGTTGTGTTTTAAACAAGGAAATAGGTAAACAGGGAATTTTGGAATATTGATTGATATCCTCTATAACAATACCAATGCTATCGACATAACGCCTATAAACCTCATTAAACTGATATTGGTGCTTAAAAAGCGCTATTGCACATTCATTAAAAGTAGATTCCGACCCTATTGATAAAATATTCTTTTGAAAAGTTTCCCTATCCATCATTATCGTTTATCTTTAAGCATACAAGTAAAACAGATATGTTTACCTCCAAAACTTTTCGCTCTTTTCTCTACATACTTTTCATACTGATCGTATGTAGTTTTGTTGCGTGCAGAAAGGTACCAAAATTCTCCGATACTCCGAACATATCTTACCTCAATATCACTGTAAATACTTACTTCGACGATCTCATAAAAGTCTCTGCGGACTCTGTTGTTATTGGCATTCATGTACAAGATGGCAATGGAGACATTGGAGAAACAGTCGAGAACAGAACCGATGCAAAAATAAACTACCTTGTCGATTTGTACAGAAAAACCAACGGGGTGTTTCTACCGGTTGTGCTTTCAAGTTTGACATACAATGGGCATACTCCTCTGTTATCCCCCATATCTGCGCCAGGTCCGATTGAAGGAGATATCTATTATAAAATAAATTTCCCCTACTCTTTTTCCCAGGTTCAAAACGACACCCTTAAATTTGCCGTTAAGATCAAAGACCGCGCTGGAAACGTCAGTAACATCGTAGAAACTGATCCTGTCATCATTCGTAAAACACCATAAGCTTACATTTTTCTAGTAATGACTGTACTGGCAATTATTCTTATTCTTGGTTTATCTTTGATTGTTTTCCTCAACTCTTTTCAGAAAAGTGCTGAAGCCTATGAATCTGATGACAAAAACACAACAGTGAAAAAAAAGCCTAAAAAAAAGTCTCGCTAAATTATACTAGCAAGACTTTTTTTCATCAAATCACATTGGGTTTACATACTTGGAAAGCGTTCTGGAAAAGCATCTCGCATCATATCATAAGCTGCATCGATCACCTGTTCAGGATTTGTTTTAGTAAAATAATCACCATCCGTTGAATAAGCCGTTCTATGGTCTTGTGCCGACAAGCACCGAGGTGCTGCATCTAACCACTGGTATGCATGTTGTTCGTCCAATACTTTTTGCATCATGTAAGCTGAAGCCCCTCCCGACACATCTTCATCGGCAAAAATAACACGGTTTGTTTTCTTTATACTTTCCACAATCAAGTGGTAACGATCGAAAGGCAACAAGGTTTGCACATCAATGATTTCACAACTGATACCCAATAACTGCAACTCATCCGCAGCATCCATCACTACCCTACACATCGATCCGTAAGTCACAATGGTAATGTCTGTACCAAGTCTTAACGTTTCAGGCACTCCTAGGGGAATGGTAAACTCGCCTAAGTTTGTCGGCATGCGTTCTTTCAATCGATACGCATTCAACGATTCAATGATCAAAGCTGGATCATCGGATTGTAACATGGTATTGTAAAAACCAGCCGCTTGCGTTAAGTTACGGGGAACCAAAAGATACATTCCTCTGATCGCGCCTAATATCATGCTCATCGGAGAACCCGCATGAAACATGCCTTCCAAGCGATGACCGCGTGTACGAATAATCAATGGAGCCTTTTGACCTCCTGCTGTTCTGTATTGCAGTGTAGCCACATCATCCGATAGGGTTTGAATACAGAACAATAAATAATCGAGGTATTGAATTTCAGCAATAGGTCTTAAACCACGCATGGCCATACCCAAGGCTTGTCCAACAATGGTTGTTTCCCTAATACCCGTATCAATGACCCTGTTCATGCCAAACTTATCTTGCAATCCAGCAAAGCCTTGGTTCACATCGCCTATCTGGCCTACATCTTCACCGAAGGCCACAATACGAGGATCATTGCGAAACAACACTTCAAAATTATGTTGCACCACTTCTCTTCCATCTACCATTGCATTATCCTCACTATAGACTGGAGGAACATGCGGTATATTAAGTGCTGCTTCAGGAGATTGAGAATATAAATGCGAATTATAACGGATCTTGTTTTCTTGCGCAGTGCGTTTAACCCAATCTTGTAACGCAGCTTTTGCATTCAAGTCCTCATCATAGACCACGCGTAAGGCTTTTTTAACGGCCTTAATGGCATCGGTACGGTATGGGTTAAGCGTCTTTTTTAATTGCTCATAAATACCAGCAATGAGCGTTGCATTTCTGCTTTCTTGTGCTAAGGTTTGTATTCCTTCCAAGGCCACTTCATAATCGTCTTTCATCGACGCTAAGTAACTGTCCCATGCACGTTGACGCGCTTGTCTTACCTTCTCAGTCGCTTCTTGCTCTATTTGTGCTAACTCTTCCTCTGTCGTAATATTATTCGAAAGAATCCATTCTTTAAATTTAACGTTGCAATCGTATGCGATCTCCCATTGTAAACGGTCGTTGGGCTTATAGCGCTCATGAGAACCCGATGTGGAGTGACCAAAGGGTTGTGTCAATTCATAAACATGCAACAACACGGGCACATGTTCTTCTCTGCATAAACGTGCTCCTTCACGGTAAGCATAACAGAGTTCTTCGTAGTCCCAGCCTTTTGCTTTAAATATTTCTATACCGTGTTCATCGGTTTCTCTACGAAATCCTTCAAACAATTTAGAGATATCGATTTTAGTCGTTTGCAATTCTTGTGTTACGGAAATCGCATACCCATCGTCCCATATCGAAACCAACATGGGAATTTGTAAAACCCCTGCGGCATTTATGGCTTCAAAAAAGACACCTTCTGCAGTAGCTCCATTGCCAATGGTACCAAAAGCGACTTCATTACCTTGAACAGAAAATTTATTCAAGTAAGCCAAGTCTGGATTATTTCTGTATAATTTTGAAGCGTAAGCCAAGCCTACCAAACGAGCCATTTGTGCTCCAGTAGGTGAAATATCAGGTGTTGAATTTTTTATTTTAGTAAGGTCTTTGAAGAGGCCCTTCTCGTCCAAACTTCGCGTAGCATAATGACCAATCATCATACGACCACCCGAATGAGGATCTGCTTCTACATCGGCATGTGCATACAGTTGAGCAAAATATTGTTCAATACTCAACTCTCCTATAGCCATCATGAAGGTTTGGTCTCGGTAGTAACCAGCACGAAAATCACCCTCACGGAAATACTTTGCCATGGTGATCTGAGCCAATTCTTTTCCAGTTCCAAAAATTCCGAACTTTGCTTTACCCATGTATACTTCCTTCCGAGCCAAAATACTGGCTTGTCGGCTCTCACACGCAATGCGATAGTCTGTCAGAATTTCTTCTTTCGTCAATGACAACTCTCCTGTATTTGAAGGATTTCCCACAATTTTCTTCCTCTTAGTTTCGTTTGATCTCTAGCAATAAGCAAAATAATGTATAATATGCGCCTATTCAAAATCTTTAATCATTAATGGGTTGATTCTTGCATTCAACAATCGTAAATTTTATATTTAACCATATTTTTCGATACAAAACCTAGAATACCATGAAGAAGTTATCTATCATCCTATCTCTTAGCTTACTAAGCATATCTTCCTTCGCTCAAAAAGCAGAAGATTTTGTTTTCCCTTCAGATAAATTTGATTTTGGAGCCTTAAACGAAGGTGATCCAGCAAGTCATTCTTTCGATTTCACCAATAAAGGTAAAGATACCATTATACTTGATGCTACCGATGTAAGAGCGTCTTGTGGCTGTACTACTCCAGATTGGACAAAAACACCTATTTTACCGGGTCAAAGTGGAATCATTAAGGCCATGTACAATACACAAGGTCGTCCAGGTGCATTCACGAAAACCATTACGGTCATGAATAAAGGTAACGTAATGAAGGTATTACAAATTAAAGGAGTGGTATTCCCAAAAGACACGACGGTATACACCAAAGAACAAATTGACAAATCTGGTCATTTGACCATCATAGGAAAACCAGAACATGCTTACGGAAAAATCGAACGCAACCAAAAAATCGCTTATGATTTCAACGTTAAAAACACAGGAAAATCTACCCTCGAAGTCTTCCGTAGCCAATCAGGCTGTAACTGTGTTTTCTACAAACTTTATGATAAAAAAGGCGGTGTAGCCATTACCACATTAGCTCCTGGCAAAACTGGTGTATTGGAAATTACCTACGGTCCATTCAACGATGGCGATAACTCAGACAACATCATTTTAATCACCAACGATGTAAGCAATCCTTACACCGTGATCAATGTATCTGGAACAGTCGTAGAAACACTTCAACAAAAATCTCCTTTGATTGAAGACAAAAGCAATGTTCCTTTTGGAAAGTAATACCAATTCCACTTATAAAATTGTCCTATAATTTTATTTATACCTATGAATTGGTAATACCGAAACGAATTATTGATTGGACTCATTTATAATTGTATTCGGTTTAAGCACATAGAATAAAACTTTATTTCTAAAGCCATCGTTAATGAAAACAACGATGGCTTTTTTATGTCTATATCCTTATGAAAATTGGAATCCCTAAAGAAATCAAACAAGGTGAAAACCGTATCTCCATAACCCCTGGCGGTGTAAAAGAATTGTGTCAACTTGGTCATGAACTCTATGTTCAAACCAATGCTGGAATCGGTTCTGGTTTTACAAACGATGCCTTTCGATTAGCAGGCGCAACATTATTAGACAATGCAGCGGAAATATTTTCTCACTGCGAACTCATCATGAAAGTAAAAGAACCCTTACCCGAGGAATATAAATTACTGAAGCCGCATCATATTTTATTTACCTACTTGCACCTTGCTTCTTCCTTAGAACTGACCAATGCACTAATTGACAGTGGTAGTACTTGTATAGCCTATGAGACGGTTGAAAAACCTGATCGATCCTTGCCCTTACTTGCTCCCATGTCAGAAGTTGCTGGCCGCATGGCCACGCAACAAGGCGCGTGGTTTCTAGAGAAACAAAATGGAGGCAAAGGCGTTTTATTAGGAGGAGTACCAGGTATCACCGCTGCTAAAGTCGTAGTCTTGGGTGGAGGCACTGTAGGCACGCAAGCAGCTCGCATTGCAGCAGGCATGGGAGCACAAGTGATTCTACTCGATATAAACTTTAATAGATTACGTTACCTTGATGAGGTGATGCCTAAAAATGTACAAACCTTGGTTTCTAATGTAGATCACATAGAACAAGCTTTGCACAACGCCGATTTAATCATCGGTGCCGTTTTAGTCCCCGGCGATAAAGCTCCAATGGTAGTCACAAAAGAACAGGTAAAATCTTTAGCTCCAGGCACGGTGATCGTTGATGTTGCGGTTGACCAAGGCGGTTGTATTGAAACCACGCGCCATACAAGTCACCAAGATCCTACCTACGAAGTCAATGGGGTATTACATTATTGTGTACCCAATATGCCCGGTGCTGTTCCGCGTACATCGACCATGGCACTTTCTGCCACAACACTACCCTACATTAAGCTCATCGCAAACAAAGGTTATAAAGAAGCATGTAAGCTTGCTCCTGAATTGAGTAAAGGATTAAATGTAGTGAATGGACATATCGTATATGAAAGTGTCGCCAAGTGCTTCAACCTTCCTTACAATGATTCTATCGTATTGTAAAAAGGAATATCGTCTAAACGGTCGTAGTGTTTACCCGCCTCTGTATGTTTAAACTCAAAAGCAAAATGAGTCAAGCCATTGGTTAAAATCATGATGCGTGCTTGTAATTTTTCATTGTAAACAGAAGCTTGTAATACCGCTTGCTTGTTGAGTTTGAGTTCAAAGGATTTACATTCCACCAAGAGCAAAGGCTTCCCGTCTCTGTTCCAAATTTCGATGTCTGTACGACCTTGTCTCGATGCTTTCACCACACCACGTTCGATGCGAAAAAGTCCAGCAGGATAATGACGATGGCAAATTAAAAAATGAATAAAATGTTGCCTTACCCACTCCTCCGATGACAACTTAATATATTTTTTACGTATTATGTCATAGATATACTTACCATCGGCTTGGTCAACCAATTGAACATCATAAGGAGGTAAGTGAAGTGATTTCATAAGACCTCAATTTAACGCACAGAAAATGAAAACCAAAGAAGAAATTGTCAACAATTGGCTACCTCGTTATACGGGCACTCCACTGGATCAATTTGGAGAATACATTATATTAGTCAACTTTAGAAACTATGTAGATTTATTTGCGGAAAAATTCAAGGTACCTGTCATCGGTAACGACAAGCCCATGCAAACAGCTACACACAACAACATCACCATCATGAACTTTGGTATGGGCTCTGCCATGGCTGCTACAGCCATGGATTTATTGTCGGCAATCAAACCTAAAGCTGCTTTGTTTTTAGGCAAGTGTGGAGGATTGAAAAAGACTACCATCGGAGATTTGATCTTACCGATCGCTGCGATACGCGGCGAAGGAACCAGTAACGATTACTTACCACCAGAAATCCCTGCGCTTCCTTCTTTTCGTTTACAACAAGCAGTATCCTATACCATTAAAAAGAACGAACGCGATTATTGGACAGGCACGGTGTATACCACCAATAGAAGAGTTTGGGAACACGACAGCAAGTTTAAAGATTATTTAAGAAGCATTAAAACCATGGCCATTGACATGGAGACTGCCACCATCTTTGTGGTAGGTTTTATGAACAGTATACCACACGGTGCTCTTTTACTAGTTTCGGATAACCCTATGGAACCGGACGGTGTGAAAACAGCAGAAAGTGATTCTAAAGTAACGACTAATTTTGTGCAACAACATTTAAACATAGGCATTGAATCACTCCTCGAATTAGCAAAATCAGGAGATTCTGTGAAGCATATGATTTTTGAGTAAGAGAGGTAAGCCCTAAGGGGCGAGCGCTTGGTATACTCTACTACATTTAGACTTTTTAATAACACAGGGCTTCACCCTGTGTTATGGTATAACGCCCCTTCAGGGCTTAATCTAAATTCAGCATCATTTTTTATCAATAACCATGGGACAATCACTTGTAAAAAACTATATCCATCTTGTATTCAGCACCAAATACCGTGAGGCGCTTATTTATCCACCTTACGAAGCAGAATTACATAATTACCTAGGGAGTATATGTAAAGAACTAGAATGTCAACCGATCAAAATTGGAGGTTATCATGACCACGTTCATATACTTTGTATGCTTTCAAAAAAGATTGCCTTAATGAAATTATTAGAGGAATTAAAATCGCATTCCTCTAAATGGATAAAAACGAAAGATGTCCGTTTGAAGAATTTTTATTGGCAAGATGGATATGGGGCATTTTCTGTTAAACCAAGTGAAGTGGATAGAGTGATAGCCTACATTGCTAATCAGCACGAACATCACCGTAAAAAAACATTTCAGGAAGAGTACAGGGCATTTCTGCTAAAATATAATGTAGCGTATGACGAACGCTATGTGTGGGAATAATTCTTACTCTAATTTTCACTCAGCCCTGGAGGGGCGATATATATCAACGATGGGTGAAGCCCATCGAAAAAAAAGTGAATCAAGCCAATAAAAGCTTAATAAAACATCATCATTATAGAAAAAAACGATCTAACCAATAGCACTTAAAATATGTAGTACAACCATTCTTCCCCCTCCTTAAAATATTTTCACTCACACTTCGTCTACTAATTACGTTTGAAAATATTCATACATGTCCAAGATAAAAAAAGCAATGATCCTGACTTTAATTATACTTAGCCTACTGACCATCGGTGTTATCCACTTCTTTCAACGTCCAACGTTTGGAGCCAATCCTAAAGGCAAGCGACAAGCAAAGATCGAACAGTCCAAAAACTACAGCCAAGGCGCTTTCCAAAACAGCTCTCCGACAGAAGTCATGCTGAAAGATGCTTCAATGATCAGCATGCTCTACGACTTTTTTAACAAACCCAATACCGTAGAACCCAAGGATAAACTTCCAGCTATAAAAACAGACTTATTGACTTTAGCTGACAGCATCCCAAGCATTGTATGGTTTGGACATTCGTCCTACTTGATCAAATACAAAAACAAAACCATACTTGTAGACCCTGTATTCAGTGGATTAGCTTCTCCCGTTGCCTTCGTAGGAAAATCCTTTCAAGGAGCAAATACCTACAGCGTAGAAGATTTACCTCCCATCGATCTCTTGATCATCACACACGATCACTACGATCATTTGGATTACGAAACAATCTTAGCTCTGAAAGACAAAGTCAAAAAAGTATATACCGCGTTGGGAGTAGGCGCTCACCTTGAGCACTGGGGATATGAACCTAACAACATTGTTGAATTGGATTGGTGGAATGAATACAAAGTATCAGAAGACATGCAACTGATCGCCACACCTGCTCGACATTTTTCGGGTAGAAGTTTTTCAAGGGGTAAAACACTTTGGACTTCTTTTGTGTTGCAACTGGACTCTTACAACATTTTCATTGGAGGAGATTCCGGTTACGATACACACTTCAAAACAATTGGAGAAAAATACGGGCCATTTGATTTGGCCATACTAGAAGCAGGACAGTACGGAAAAAACTGGCCTTATATACACATGCTTCCAGAACAAACAGTACAGGCTTCAAAAGACCTTCAAGCTAAAGTATTATTACCGGTGCATTGGGGAAAATTTTCCTTGGCTTTACACCCTTGGAACGAACCCATCGAAAGAGTGCTACAGCAAGCTGATATGGATCACGTTAAAACAACGACTCCCATGATCGGTGAAGTACTAGAAGTGAACAAACACTATCCTGATTCAAGGTGGTGGAGAAAATAAAAGAATATTTCTCTTAACACGGAGTATTACTTAACTTGCATGCCTTATCGAATTAAGCCATGGACAATAGCACTAAAAATTTCATCATCGTTGGAACTACGGTTCTTTTGATTTTAACTGCAACCTTTCTCTATGTAAAGCATGAAAAGTTAGAAAAAAAACTGCCTTATTTTGTATTCAACAGTTCGAGTAATAAAGCTTACCAGTCAAGCAGTCCCGTAAATACCGTCGGTAATTTTTCCTTTATCGACCAACAAGAAAAAAAAATCAGTCCTAAAGAAATTGGGCAAGTCGTATACGTTGCCGATTATTTCTTTGTCACCTGCCCGGGTATTTGCAAACAAATGTCAAGTCAGTTGCAACGTGTATACAAAGAATTTGAAAACGAACCCAACGTAAAAATTGTATCGCACACGGCAAAACCAGAAGAAGACAGTATCGAAGCGCTGATGAGCTATGCCATACAATACGGCGTGAAAGACCACAACAAATGGCTCTTCTTAACGGGTGATAAAAAAGAACTTTACCACACCGCTCGAAAACAATATGCCATCATCGACGATGAAGGAGATGGAGGAGAAGATGATTTCATTCATTCTGAACGCTTGGCATTGGTAGACAAACATCAATACATCAGAGGTTATTACGACGGCACAGATTCTATAGCAGTGAGCCAAATGATCGCTGACATGCATTCGCTATTACTAGAAAAATAGCATGCTCAATGGGTTTAAAGGATACAAACAGATTTTTTGCATTATATTGCTATTTTATATAACTTTAAGAGCCCACTGAGTGTTCTTTCCCCATGAAAAAGCTTTTCACCCTATTATTCATTCTTACCTCATTATTAACTTTTGCGCAAACGTATACCATCAGCAATTGGTATAATGACAAACAAAGTGCAACGGTACTGACCTTCGACGATTGGGATCCTGCTTCTCCAGGCAGCTCTGTTCCCACCATGATTTCTAAATCACTAGTAGGAACATTTTTTGTAACGATCAATAATGCTTGGAGGGTCACCGACTATCCCGACATGACCAATGCCGCGAGTAAAGGTATAGAGATTGCAAATCATACCATCTCACACCCAAGTTTGATCAGTGCAGGCAATTATGTCACAGAAATAGAAAATTGTCGTACCACACTTAATGCCAATGTAACGCAAGACCTACCTGTGCATACTTTTGCATATCCTTATGGCGATTACAATGCCAGTGTCATTACAGAAGTAAAGAAGCACCACGTCGCTGCAAGAGCCGTATCGTATACCGAAAATGCATGGGGATATAATTACCCCAGTACCAATAACCAATATTTCACAATACCTACCATTCAAGTGGGTACTATGGGAACGATCGAAGACTTCACTGCTGAATTGGATGCAGCCATCACAGGAGGCGGTCTATATACCATCATGTATCATTCTGTGGGAGGCTTGGGATGGTTTGATGACATTCCTCAAGCACTCTTTGAAGATCAACTGGATGAAGTGAAAGCGAGGGAAAACAGTACTTGGGTCACCACCTTCAGCAATGCCACACGCTACCATAAAGAAAAGCATTGTGCAAGTTTAACAACGCTCAGTGACGATGCCACAACATGGACACTTGAGCTAACCGATACCTTATCAAACAATACCATTTTCAGTCATCCGCTCAGTATAAAACTAAGCACACCCCCAGGACAACTTTATACCAATGTGCAACAAAATGGTCTTGACATTGCATTTAATGCATCGGCAACCACGCTAAGCTTTAATGCTGTTCCTGATGGTGGAGATATTGTATTGTCCAAAGGAGCTTTTGTTCCAACCTCTACCCTTCAAGCTTTAGAGCAAAACATTCTACTCTATCCAAGTCCAGCTTCCGATGAAATTCACATCAAAACTTCTGATGGTATCGACGTGACATCGATTAACATCATGACCATGCAAGGACAAACAGTCTATAGTCAAGAAAATTTCCAAGACGATGCAATTTCTATTTCACAATTACCTACAGGTGTGTATGTAGTAGAAATCATAACACAACATACTGATCGCATCCTTAAAAAAATAATTAAACAATAAAGTACATGATCAGCTTTTTCCCTTTTACATTCAGGATAATACTTCTACTGAATATTTTGGTATTCTTTAGTACGACAAGCTTTGCTCAAGATGACAACATAGATACAGCTGAAACAAATGAACATACATCTATAAATGCTGACGATGCATTAGCACAATTGTTTAGTTCCCCTATACAATTAGAGGTAGATACTTTACTTTACCCAAAGAAAGTCGGAAACTTTTATTCTTCTGAATCTCCAGAAGCTATGATCATGAGTATGGTCTCGCCTGAACCACTAGAGAAGCTAAAGATGGATTTTAAAAAAGAGCATTCCCGAAAAGACGTAACGATTTTAGGAAATGGGGAGTTTGTAGAAAATGGCAAGACCATCATTTTTCAAAAAGGCACGATGAAAAAAGAAGGTAAAAAATATGCTTTTGAAACGTATGCATTAAAAGCCGATGAAAAGCGAACAATTCTCGTGGTTGGGTATTACGATCTAAGAGCGAAGAAAACATATGGCTTTACCATCAAAAAAGCAGCCTCTTCAGCCAATGTATTAGAATGACCTAAGGATGCTTCAAAGCATACCATGCATTATATTCAATTACAATCTTTTTTAAATCTTCAAATACATATTCTTTGTTTCGAATCTTGAGAGATAATGCATCATCGTGGTCTATAAATTTCAAGATCTGTTTTTTAAACCCTACTCTACCAATCTCCTTTAGGGTTTCTATTCCTTCTTTCTTTATAAAATATTCTTGGTACGTTTCTCCTGAACCACTCACCTTTCCTCCTGGACTTAAGGTTTGGGTTTGCACATAAGTCTGCGCATACAATGACAATGTGCCTTCTAGTATGACTTGGTATATTTTTGTTTCTACGCCGGCAGCGTATTTATAATGTATGCTAAAAAAACGGTATACGTCTGAATCAATAATCAATTGTTTGATATCGTCTTTATATATTTTTCGTTCTTTTTTTTCTCCTGTTAAAAGGTATTGAAAATTCCCTACTGAGGTATAACTCTTCTGAACTTTAAGCTGGCAAACAATCGTATCGGCTGTACGTGTATAAATCGTAGCAGAAGTATATTCTTGTGCTTGAACAGATATTACGCTTGTCATAAAAAAAACAAGTCCTACAAGAAATAAGAATCTTTTCATCTAACCTATAAAATAATAAGTGCTGGCAAATATACTTATTTACCAGCACTTATTTAAATGAATATTTAAGGTCTCTTTACCATTAATGTAAAGTAATGATGTTAAGAAAGAGAAAGAGAAAGAAAGTACATTCCACTCTTTCTCAATACTCGTAATCTTGCTGATTTACTAGAACCTACCCCTTAAGGTCACCATAAAATTTCTTCCTGCACCACTGAATCCAGATGCAAATACACGGTAATAGCTATCCATTATATTTTCAACAGCAAAATCAAGTTGAGCAACCTTATTCACTTGATAAGCCAAACGGAAGTTTAGCGTATACCAGGCTGGCGATTTACCATTAACTGGGTCAAGTGAATAGCCTTCATTGTCCTCACCTTGTAAATTGTAATCTTTCGCTAATTTATCCCCGTTATACAAAGCAAACACTTCGGCCTTTAATTTTTTCATCGTATACATAAAACCAATCTTTCCAAACAACTGAGCGATGTGATCTAATGGATAATCCGTCGTGTCCGTTTTAATGCGACCATAGGTATAATTTAACGTAGAGAAAAATGTAAGTGAAGTGGTAATGTCAGCATACAATCCTAAATTGGCGCCGTACACATATGCTTCACCTGCATTCACTGTCGTATAAACAGCACTCATAGAACCATCGTACATCACACTGTCTGCTCCATTATAAGTTCCTTTTTTTGATGTCAATGCATTCACATAATATGTATAATAACCTATTGCTTCTAGTTTTACTTTTTTAGCAATGACTTTAGAAATACCAAGTTCTGCATTGTAAGTATACTCAGGATTTAAATTACTGTTGGGTACAACAATTTTACCCGCTGTACTTTCAAATACTTTCGACATATCATCTACGTTGGGGGCACGAAATCCTGAAGAACCCAATACGGTAAATCGCCAATCAGATCCAGGCATGTAAACTAATCCTAAACTAGCATTAAGTGCGCTGGATCGTTGTGTAACCTCACTGTAAGGGAAGGGGAAAAATGTATTATCTGAAAATTTAGAATTCAAATAAATAGAACTGAATCGAATACCATCATTCAAAATAAACTTTTCACTGATCTTCCAAGTATGCGTAGCATATACTGCCATCGTTCTCATCACAGAACCATTGTCTGGATACCTTGTATCTAAAGGGCTCTTCACTCCAGTAGAGATATTTTCTTGTTCGGCAGTAGACTGAACAGTATTATACAAAAACTCAGCGCCATAACGAAGTTCATGTTTTTTGGTTAGTTTTTTATCTAAATCTAAATTGGCACTGTATACGTTTACTCTTTCGTAACGATGGTTTAATTTACTACTGTTAAACTTCCTATCGTGTCGGCTTTCTCCTATATTTTGGTATGCCAAGGTAAGCCTGCTTTTATCGAATAATCGAGTATTGCTTGTATAATTTAAAGCATAAGAAGCTAAAAACCGTTGTTGAGGGCCATAGTGCCATTTTGCGTATTTCGGCGCTCCAGACGACATATCGGTCAAACGATCGTAGCGATTGATATCACTGCTTGTGCTGTATTGAATATTAGCAGTATGACTAATTCTTGCATTCTGTTGAAACAATATTTTTTGCATGAAATCATATTGCTGATAACCCGATTGTTTTTGAAGGTTAGCATTTGAATTGCTCATTGCACTGTCTTTTCCATTGATGCGTTCCACATAAAAATTACGTTTCCCCCAATCTCCATATGAATCTGGCCTGTTCGTACCTTGTTTTAAATCATCAAAATTAGAATAGGTAATTCCTGTTAAAAAGGCAAACTTTTTAAGTCCTATATTAAAATCAAGGTGTCCTGTTTTTTCATTATTCGCAGAAGCATAACGTGCAAAGGCATTGGCACTCACAAATGATTTTTGTTGTCCTAAAGCCAACTTTGGTTGTTTGGTATAAAAATGAACAACCCCTCCCAATGCATCACTACCATAAACAACCGAACCCGGACCAAACATAATTTCCGTTTTCTCCAACATTGAATTATCAATGGTAATTACATTTTGCAAATGACCTCCTCTGTAAATAGCATTATTCATGCGTACTCCATCGATTACCATCAACACTTTGTTCGCTTCAAAGCCTCGCAAAATAATACTTCCTCCTCCCGCTTGACTTTTTTGCACCAGTACACTACCCGATTGCTGAAGGACATCTGCTGTAGTTTGTTGATTCATGAAAGTTGTTTCTTTCATATCCAGCACGCGAACCAATTGAACGATGTTGTCTTTCTTTTCATCAAATTTATTCGCAGAAACAATGACCTCTTCAAAAGCATGATCCGCTTCGCTCAACATGATTTGAAAATTATTTTTTTCTAAATCAGAATAACTGATGATAGTAGATCGATAACCCACCGACTTTATTACTACACTGTCTGATTGTGCTAATGTAGTGATGTCTACTTGTCCTTTTCGATCGGTTTGCAAATAGTCATTCATTTTATTCCCTTTAAGAAATACGCCTTCTAAAGGCTGTAATGTTGTTTTATCTTTGATAACAATAGTCTGAGCCATTGCAAGTGTTGTACCCAGCAATAATAAGAATAGTATAAAATGTTTCATATTTCCATGTTTTAGTTTACTAAACAAAATAGCTATCCACTCCTCTTTAAAAAGAAGAATGAATTTAAACTTGTTTAGTCAACTCTGGAGGAGGAACAGCAAGAGAAAAATCAACACCATAATCAACAAAAAAATAATACGCATAACCATGCTTATAAACATCAGCAACAATTAATTGTTCTTCCTTCGTAAACATGCAATACAATAGTTTAAAAAAACGAGTCAATGCTTTTTCTTTTTCTTGATGCTGAGTATCTGCACCCAAGGTATCTTTCAGAAGAGCAGTCAATTGTTGATTCAAGATGGTTTCATCATCATCTGCCCAACACCAATACGCAATACTATCGCCACTCGTTATTGATTCCACAACATCATACATGGCATCTTCGAATTCAAACTCCTTTGCATGTTCCCAATACAATTTTGTTTCAATTTCTTGTTTTGAAAATTTCAAATAAACCAATTCCGATCTTTCGATTGCATCGATCAAACGCTTTTTAACTGCACTTCTCGTTTGAGATTTTTCGTACCTTAAAAAGGTATAAGGAACCAAAAATGGAGCCGTTAAAACAACTAAAAGTACTATGCAAAGGAACTGTTTCAATGATCGTATTACCCAAAAGAAGCCCAAAAAGTATTAACTGATTTCCTATACGGTTTAAAACGGTACAGGAAAAATTTATTTAGCCGATTCATAAAATAGCCCTTGAAAAGCCTCTAACAGAGGCTAAATAAGAACAATGAGCTAAGATAAGAAAAGTATAAGTATTTATCAATATTATCTCATTAAATGCGTACATTTAAGTTCCACGTAGAGAACTGACTAGCTATGAAAATCTACTTTTACACAGCCCTTTTATTGCTTGGCTCTAACATTGTTATAGCGCAATCTTCTCAAGATTCGATCACTCAAAAATACATCATTCAATCTTACCACGATAAACCGTTATGGATAGAGATGATGGAAGATCCAAATGCGAATTATTATGTAGCATGCAAAGCATTTTATGTCTACTGGCAAGGGCGTGAAATTCCAGCAGAATCGGAAGGAGAAACTAAAAAACTAGACGATAAGGAACATGAAGATTTAGGTTTTAAGGATCCTGCATCCTATGCGATGATATACCAATACAAGCGTTTTAAGAACTGGGAAAAGACTGTCATTAACCGCATCGATCCTCAAACGGGAAGAATTCTTTCTGATGAAGAATTAAAAATCGTGTGGCAAGAACAAACCAAAGGAACAACAACTCACATTGAATAACTCTAGATTGATTTCATCGGTTATGAAAAAAATATTTTCACTACTCGTACTTCTTACATGCTGGACCATACAAGGTCAAGCACAAACCTATACAACGTGGACTCAAAGTAGTATTGTGAAGTATCCGCTCAATGGTGTTGGTCAGCCTACTGGCATTGGACGAGTAACACACTTTGCTTTTCACCCTGCCGATCCTAAAACCATCTGGGCGACATCTGCGTCAGGAGGTTTATGGAAAACAACCACGGAAGGTCAATATTGGTATTGTTTAAATACCGACTTCTTTCCTTGGACAACGAAAATGTCTTGTGTCGTGGTAGATTATTCTAATCCTAATACCTTGTACATCGGCACAGGAGATACAGACTACCAAGCTTGGTGGGGAGGTAAAAGAGGGGTATGGAAATCTACCAATGGTGGTAGTACTTGGTCTCAACTCATAAACGGTATCAGCACCAACATCATCAACAGAATGATCATGAGTCCCTTCAGCAATACGACATTACTTGCTGCCGTTGACAACGGTGTTTGGAAATCTACCAATGGTGGTTCTACATGGACACAAACTTTAACTGCTGGAACCATGCGCGATGTTGTCATGAAACCTACAGCTGGAGGATCCAATACAGTGTATGCATGTTCCGATTCTCGTTTTTGGGTATCGACCGATTTTGGAAACACATGGTCAGAAAAAGCTACTCCCGAAGGAATCTTCTCTGTAGACGGAGGCGCACTTGGCTCTCTACGCATTGGCGTTTCTAAAGCAAACGATAACTACGTTTACCTCTTAGCTCATCAAAACAATACACGCACCTTTGCTGGCTTATTTCGTTCTACCAACAGTGGACTTAATTTCACAAGACAATCCTTAGCCGCAAATCCTCCAACCTTAGCACAACCCAATATTTTAGCCTATCGCCCAGACGGTGCAGAATCAGGAAGTCAAGGAGGCTATAACCTCTGCATTACAGTGCATCCCAACAATGCGAACACCGTCTACATAGGAAGTCATAGTGTTTGGAAAAGTTCAGACGGTGGTGTCAACTGGATCAATAGATCGTGTTGGTATTGTGGAGGAACAGACGGTTTGCATACCGATCTACACTACCTCATGTTCTCTCCTCATTATACTGCTCCATACAAATTGTACATTGCTGGTGATGGAGGAATGGCGCGAACATTAGACAATAATGATAACGTATGGGAATCTTGTAGCGATGGATTAGCAGCAACAGAGTACGGTTCTTTCGGTCAAAATAAATTATACAAAGAACTTTATTTAGGAGGTACGCAAGACAACGGTTTACAATTTTATTGGAACAAAGATATTACGACCATCGGTGGTGGAGATTACTACGATGATTTTGAATTTGACGAGTTTGATCAAACACAGATGTATGCAGATCAACGCACCACAAAATATGACTTTGACATGGCTGGAGGTCAAAATGGATCAGGTAATTGGGCGGAGCTGGATAATCTCGGCAATAACATTACCACAATGGGCGGTTCTCCTAAATACTTTACAAGTCCAGCAAACACAAACCTTATGTTTGCTTATAGAACAAAAATTTGGATCACGCAAAATTTAAGGACAAACCCTCCTGTATGGAAAGAAATGCCGCTTGCCAATGGCGCAAACTCAGAATACATGCACGGTTCCGCATCTAGGGTAAATCAAAACTTAATGTACCTTGTACGTAAAGACAATAACATTTACAGGTGTGATAATGCAATGGCTGCGACTCCCACGTTTACAACATTACCGTTCCCTGCCGGTGCTTCATCCAACAATGAGGGACTTGTAGAGGCACACAACACAGATCAAAATATTGTATGGGTAGGTCTTGCAGATAGAGTATATAAATCTACGAACAAAGGTGCTGCTTGGACAAACATCACATCCAATCTTCCTGGATTAGGCATCAGAAAAATTATTCATGATCGATTCAGTACAAACGATGGCGTTTATGTAGCAACGGCTTCAGGTGTATATTACAGAGACAATTCCATGGCCAACTGGATTCTATTTTCTAGAGGTATGCCTACGTTAGCAGACATTACAGATATGGATATCTTTAACGACGGCACTGCAAACAGTGTGTTGCGCGTGGCTACATATGGAAGAGGAATTTGGCAAGCTGAATTATACAACCCAACAGCGACAACACCTAAAGCGGACTTTGTCGTTTATAGCACACAACAAACCATCGGAGGAAATCAAAGTCCTGCCGACCCCTGTAACAACTACTACATGTTAAGTGATCGGTCTACGGGGCAACCGACCTCTTGGAGTTGGGCGATTACACCAGCAGCAGGTGTAACGTATGTCAACGAATCAAATTCAAGTTCTCGTAATCCAATGATACAATTGACGGTATCAGGTGAATATACCGTCACTCAAACAGTCACAAATGCTCAAGGAAGTAACAGTTATGCTACAACTATTCGTTACTTTAAATTAACAGTACCCACTGCCTGTACTCCAATTGTAACGGGCACCTATGGTGGTGGCTATGGCCTTGGGATTTCAGGTGTTAATTTCTCCGACATTGATAATAATACAGGACTTACCTCTTCTTACGTTGATTATACCTGTACAAAAAATGCTGTGGTGTATACTGGTGTCACCTATCCTTTAACCGTTAAAGGTGGAAGTATGAATGGTGGAGATAACATTGTGGCTTGGATCGATTACAATAACGACGGGGATTTCTTAGATGCTGGAGAACGTGTATACAATGGACCTGTAGGAGCCTATACTCATAATGCAAACGTTACAATTCCCCTTACTGGTGTCGTATTGAATACACCTCTGCGTATGCGTGTAGCAGGCTATGACAATTGGAAAACAAAAACGACCAACCTTTGTATAGACAATGTCTACAATGAAATTGAAGATTACGCCATACTCATCAAAATAACTCCTCCTCTACCACTCGAACTTTTATCCTTCAATGCCATTTTAGAAACACCCGCTGTTAAACTCCTATGGGAAACGGCTTCTGAGAAAGACCTCAGTCATTTTATCGTAGAAAAAACAACACCAAACGATAATCAATGGAGTCCAGTAGACCGAGTAAAAGCTAAAGGAAGCAATGCGATGACAAACTATTATTGTTATGATCCTTCTCCCGCAAAAGGGGTAAACTATTACAGACTACAATCCATCGATAACGATGGCACTATAGCTAATTCTAAAACCATCACTGTAGATCTTACTCAACAAGGTGATTTCAAAATCTGGCCTGTACCTGTTCTAAACACCTTATCAATATCCATCGATGTTGACATTGCAGTGAACAGAGATCAAATCGTAAGCATTAGAAACCTCAATGGACAAGAAATGATCAAAAGTGCCTTTCGTGAAAACATGACCTCAATCGATGTCAGCAAGTTGGCTGCGGGCGTATACATTGTTGAAGTGAGTGCTGCGGGTAAAGTCATGACAAAGAAGTTTGTTAAACAATAAAGAAGCAAAAAAAGAGAGTAGAGAAAGTTTACTGTTTCTCCACTCTCTTGCAATTTTACTCACACGCTTGCTGATTTGATCAACTACAGAATTCCTCCAAAATTGCTTCAGCAATACTACAGATTCATGGCGTAGGTTTGTATCAACAAAATGATCGACCACATTTAACGAAAATTAGCCATGAAAAAATTCATTATTTTCTCCGCCCTTATTGGAAGCTTTATATCTCAATCATTCAGTGCTATGGCAATGGTACCGAGACATGACCACAAAGCTTACTCAAAACATCAAAAACATCATAAGCATCATAAAATGCACAAAGTACACGGCATGATCGATGCAACATACAACAACTAAAGAAAAACGATTGATTGATAGGAAGGGTTCCGTCCGCTATGCGAGGCGGGACCTTTTTTTGTGGCTAATATCAAGATTTACATTACTCATAATACTATCTCTTTCTGGTCAACACTTTCAGCAAGAGGAAATAGTCTTCTTGATCAAAACCCACATTCTTGCTGATTCAAAAGAGATGTGTATCTTTGCTACAGAACCTTGAAAGCCCATGAAATTCGAAGAATACAAAATCGTACCTGAACTCAAAAAAAGTTTACAAGAGTTAGATTTCAAAAGGCCTACCGATATTCAATTTAAAACCATACCTCCTATAATTAATGGAGAAGATGTATTGGCCATTGCGCAAACAGGTACTGGAAAAACAGCCGCCTTTGCCATCCCTATTTTGCATATTTTACACGAACAAAAATCCTATACTTCTCCTGGAGTGAAGTGTATTGTCATGGTTCCCACACACGAACTGGCCATACAAATTACCGAAGTTTTTAATACCATTGGAAAATACACCGATGTCAAAACCTTGTGTTTACATGGAGGAGTTGCTCAAGATCCTCAAATAGCAGCCTTAAAAGAAGGCGTTGACATAGTCATCGGCACACCAGGTCGTATGTTTGACTTGATCAGTCAACGTCACCTCAGCGTTCGGTTATTAGAGATTCTTGTGCTAGACGAGGCAGATCATATGCTCGATTTAGGTTTTATCGGTGATATAGAATACATGATCACGCACTTGCCTAAAAACAGACAAACACTCTTTTTCTCCGCAACGATAAATGATAAAATAAAAACCGTTGCCTACTCTTTAGTCCGCAATGCCATTCGTATTCAAATTTCACCCAAAGATCCTGTTGCCAAAAATATAACCCATGCCGTGGCTTTCGTTGAAATGGATGACAAACGTTTTTTCTTAGAACGCATCATCAACGAAAATCCCGATAAAAAAATATTAGTTTTTGTACGTACCAAAGTTCGTGCAGAGCGTGTTCATCAGGCACTGGAGCGCATGAACATCAAAAGCATTACCATTCACAGCGACAAAGAACAAGAAGACCGTGTCACGGTCATGAAACAATTTAGAGAAGGAGAAGTCAAAGTCTTAATCGCTACCGACATCAGTGCCCGAGGCATCGATATTGCGGGGGTCGACTTTGTGGTCAATTACGACTTACCAGAAGTCGCTGAAAACTACGTACATCGCGTCGGAAGAACAGGTAGAGGTACACAAAAAGGACGTGCACTTTCTTTTTGCAGTACAGAAGAAAAAGAAATTTTAGCTGAAATTGAATTATACCTCTTGACTCCGATCAGGGTCATTGAAATCAATAAAAACGACTATACAGAAACCATCGACCTTACAGAAGATACAACAAACGATTGGAAATCCTTGATGCGTGAAGCACAACAAGACGAACTCGATAAGGGAAATAAGAAAAAGAAGAAAAAATAAACATTACTTCGACAACATCACTTTCCAGTTTTTATCGGCATTCGATTTTAATATTTTTTCGTTCTCATTCCATTTTACAAGTGTATTGGTAAAATAGAAATTATAGAAAAGGTATAATTTATGATCGACAATTTTAAACGTTTCAGGATCGACCTCTACTTTTTCTCCTGAATCTCCCATGGCATAGGCACACCATCCACCGTATTGAGGCACATACGATTCAGGTTGACTCAAAAACAAACCCCTGTTCGCATCCGTAGAAAAGTAATAGCGCTGCCCCTGGTAACTACAAGCATAGATTTTCTTTCCTTTTATCGCTTTGCCTGAGTTAAAATAAGCAACCGCATCATAACCCGATAACATTAGATGGTCTTTCGAATTAACATGTTTTTGTATTGCACTACTAGAAAAGGATTGGGCTTTAACCCAACCAATACTTAGGACGGTAAGGAGTACGAAAATAATCTTGTTCATCTTTTTTTCTTACAAGTACTCATTAAAAATCGAGCATCACTGTCACCTACGCGACACTTTAAAAATCAACTATAAATCCGTTTAACGTGTAAACCCAATGTTTTTTCAATGTTCTTAAACATCGTCAATTCTCTTTCTGTTACAAAACTGATAGAAACACCTTTTTTACCTGCTCTCGCGGTACGTCCACTGCGGTGTGTATAGTATTCGATTTGATCAGGCATTTGATAATGCACGACATAAGCTAAGGCTTCTATATCTACACCACGAGCAGCAATATCGGTAGCCACTAAGAGCATAATTTTAGAGCTCTTAAACGCACGCATCACCTTGTCTCGGTCTTTTTGCAATAAATCTCCGTGCAAAGCATCGGCTAAATAGTTTTTACTGACCAACTGCTTAGCCAACAATTGTGTTGCCGCTTTCGTTTTACAAAATACAATGCCTTTATTTTTGCCTTGTATTTTTAAAAACTGAATTAAGATATCCAACTTATGGTCCTCTTCACACACCAAATATTGGTGTTCAATGTTTTTATTGACCTCATCTCTTCTAGACACCTCTACTTTAAAGGCATCGGGTGACATGAAATCTTTAATGATGGATTTAATTTCAGCAGATATCGTCGCAGAAAAAAGCCAGGTTGACTTACGGTATTGTGTAAACGATAAAATGGTATCTAATTCTTTTTTGAAACCCATACTCAACATCTCATCGGCTTCGTCCAAGACTACTGTTTTGATGTGACTTATATCTAAAGCTTTCTTTTCTAAGAGATCAATCAAGCGCCCGGGGGTGGCTACGACGATGTGTGTAGTACGCCTCAGAGCAACGATTTGCTCTTCAATTTTAGCTCCACCATACACAGCTTCAGTAAATATTTTATCGGAATACTTCGTAAAACGGAATAACTCTTTCGCGATCTGCTGGCACAACTCACGCGTTGGAGCCAATACTAATGCTTGTATATGATCGCTGTTGGGATTGATGCGTTGTAACAATGGAAGTCCAAATGCGGCTGTTTTACCTGTACCCGTTTGTGCTTGTGCAACGATATCCGTTCCGTGCGTCAATAAAAATGGAATGACTTTCTCTTGTATTTCGGTAGGTTGAAGGATATTGCGCTCTGTCAATGCTTGTATAAAAGCTTCCTTTACGCCTAATTCTGCAAATGTTTTCAAAACAGTACCTTTGAGTGTTGACAAAGATAAGGGATTAGAACGAGGAAACAAGGGATTAGGTATCAGGAGTCAGTGGTCAGGTATCAGTAGAAATAAGTAGAATAACTAATGAACAGTTAAAAATTCGTCTTAAATAATAAAGGTGTAAATAATAAAGTTTCTCATCACTCATTATTTACACCCCTGTTATTTAGTTTACTAGTATGGTACTGCTTACTGTTTACTGCCTACTATTTTACAATAACCCCTTCAAATTAGCCCCAGAATAATACACAGACTTCAACGTCTTACGATCGCCGACTCTGTATACTAAATACAAGCCGTCTTTTTCTTCGTAAAATGAGTCCGTGCCTTTCATTTTATAGTGTGCTATGGTTTCTTCTGCTTCTGTTATGGTTTTACAAGCCTTGCTCATATTAGAGCGTTGTACTTCATCAAATAAAGTCTTGAACTTATTGCCCATACCAAATTCAAGTACAGCGCCAGACAGCACGTATTGCAAATCACACAAGGCGTCGGCAACTTCTACAAGGTCATTGTTTTTTACAGCCTCTTCCAATTCTTCCAACTCTTCTCTCAGCAAACTGATGCGCAAAGCCGCACGTTCAGAAGCTGGCATAGCAGGATGCGGAACTATAGGATGTCCAAACGTCGTGTGAAAATCAGCAACTTGATTAAGTGAATCTAATTTTTCCATATTTTTATGATTAGACGAGATCGTAAACAAAAGCACAATCCGCTCTGTTTCTCCGCTCTTCGCTCTACTTTTCTATACCGCAACATCGGCTTTTATGTGAGGATGTGGATCGTAATTTCTCAATTCGAAATCTTCAATTTTAAAATCAAAGATACTCTTCACATCAGGATTAATATGCATTTGAGGCAATGGCCTGAATTCTCTACTCAATTGTAATTTTGTTTGTTCGATGTGGTTAGAATACAAATGTGCATCACCCAAAGTATGTACAAAATCTCCAGGTTGTAAGCCACACACTTGAGCAACCATCATGGTCAATAAAGCATAAGAGGCGATGTTAAAAGGAACACCTAAAAACACATCGGCACTGCGTTGATACAGTTGACACGACAGTTTCCCATCCGCTACATAAAATTGAAAAAAGGCATGACAAGGAGGTAATTTCATCTTGTTTATTTCAGCCACATTCCAAGCACTTACAATTAGGCGACGAGAGTCTGGCGTGTTTTTTATTTGATCAATCACTTGCGAGATCTGATCGATATGCTGTCCGTCTGGTGTTGGCCAAGAACGCCATTGGTAGCCGTATACTGGACCTAAATTTCCATGTTCATCGGCCCATTCATCCCAAATACGAACACCATGTTCTTTTAGATATGCGATATTGGTATCACCCTTTAAAAACCACAACAACTCATGTATAATCGACCTGAGGTGTAGTTTCTTTGTTGTCAATACCGGAAAACCTTCTGCTAAGTTAAAACGCATTTGATAGCCAAACACACTCACAGTACCTGTACCCGTACGATCGGTTTTGGTCGCACCGTGTTCCAAAATATGCTTCATCAAATCGTGGTATTGCTTCATGGCTATCGTTTGGTTTGAGGACACTAAAATAAAAAAGCCTTCCGGTTAGAGGAAGGCTTTCGCAATGAACTTATCAACACGTGTATAAAGAGAAATTACTTGGTCTCTTCAGCTGGTTTTGTTTCTCCTTCAGTTTTTTTCTCAGATGAGCAACATTTCTTTTTGCCATCCTCTGACTTCGTAGCACAACATTTCTTTTTCTTCTTTTTGTCTTTGTCTTTGCAATCTTTGCTTTCTTTACATTTATCGCAGGTTTTGCCGTCTTTACAGTCTTTACAATCTTTGCATTGTTCTGTTTGAGCAGCATTTGAGCTCAATACAGAAGCAAAAGACAAGCCTGATCCTACTAATAAAAAGGTGAATAAAATGCCTAATGTTATCTTTTTCATAGTTTTAATGTTTTTTGGGTTACTAAGATATAACGTCAATATATTGAAAATAGTTTAAAAAAGGGCCTGTAAAATCATGTTTTAAACATTGTAAAGAGTATTTTCTTTAAATTGCAGAAAATTACAATAGAATGTCTGAATACTCTTTCGCTGAAAACGAACAAAAATGGCAAAAATACTGGGTTGAAAACAATGTTTTCAAGGTCACAGAAAACCCTGCCAAACCTAAATACTATGTCTTAGACATGTTCCCATACCCTTCTGGAGCAGGACTACACGTCGGTCACCCACTGGGTTATATTGCTACCGATATCATTGCGCGTTACAAACGCATCAAGGGATTTAATGTATTGCATCCGATGGGTTTCGATTCCTTTGGACTTCCAGCAGAACAATACGCCGTACAAACGGGCCAACATCCAGCCATTACGACGGAGAAAAACATCAGCCGCTACAAAGAGCAATTGAATAAAATTGGTTTTTCATTCGATTGGTCACGAGAAGTGCGCACCTCTAATCCTGACTATTACCAATGGACACAATGGATTTTTATACAATTGTATAAACACTGGTTCGATAAAAAAACCAACAAAGCAGAACACATCGACAGCTTGATTGCGCTCTTCGAAAAAGCAGGAAACACAAGCGTTTATGCAGCCTGTGACGAAGAAATTATTGCCTTCAGTGCTGAGGAATGGAAAGCCTTTACAACGGTAAAAAAAGAAGCAATTCTTTTACAATACAGACTGACTTATTTATCAGAAACCATGGTCAATTGGTGTCCTGAATTGGGAACGGTATTGGCCAATGAAGAAGTAAAAGACGGCGTATCTGAACGCGGTGGCTACCCTGTTGTGCGCATGAAAATGACACAATGGATCATGCGCATAACGGCCTATGCAGAACGCTTATTGCAAGGCCTCGACACGATCGACTGGCCTGAACCAATGAAAGAAATGCAACGGAATTGGATTGGAAAATCCTTGGGAGCAGAATTAGATTTCAAAGTCGTAGGACAAGATTTAACACTTACTGTATTTACAACACGCGTGGATACAACGTTTGGTGTAACATACGTGTCCATAGCTCCAGAACACGAGTGGATTCCTCGATTGACCAGTCCAAAACAAAAAGCAGCAGTAGAAGCTTACGTTGAAAAAGCAAAAAACCGTTCTGAACGTGATCGCATGAGCGATGTTAAAACAGTGAGCGGATGCTTTACGGGAAGTTATGTTACCAATCCTTTCAACGGAGAACAAATTCCAGTATGGATTGCAGATTATGTATTGGCAGGCTACGGCACAGGTGTAGTCATGGCTGTGCCTTCATCGGATGTGCGTGATTATAGTTTCGCTACGCATTTTAACTTACCCATCATTGCAGTACAAGAAGGCCCTCATACCGACATCACACAAGAAGGTTTTGATCCCAAAGCGGGCACCATGGTCAACTCTGGGTTCTTAAACGGCTTGGATGTCAGTCAAGCCATGCGTGAAGCAGTAGACTATGCAGAAGAACAAGGTTTTGGGAAAGCCAAAATCAATTTCAAAATGCGTGATTCCATCTTTGGTCGTCAACGTTATTGGGGAGAACCTATTCCTGTCAGTTTTGCAGGAGAAAGTCCAACCGTATTAAAGGAAAACGAACTGCCATTAGAACTTCCTGCCATTGACGAATACAAGCCTACACTAGACGGAATGCCTCCTTTGGGACGTAATGCTTCTTTTGTAGAACGCAAATTAGAATTGAGTACCATGCCGGGTTGGGCAGGTTCTAGTTGGTATTTCTTACGTTACATGGATCCTAAAAATACCGATCGCTTAGTGAGCGCAGCAGCCGAAGAGTATTGGGGACAAGTAGACCTTTACATTGGAGGTTCTGAACATGCTACAGGACATCTTTTATATTCTCGCTTTTGGAATAAGTTTTTAAAAGACTTGGGTTATGTAAGTAACGAAGAGCCTTTCAAAAAACTGATCAACCAAGGCATGATACAAGGCCGATCAAACTTTGTATACCGCATCAACGGTACACAACAATATGTATCGTACAACCTACGCAAACAATATGACACCACACCATTACATGTGGATGTGAACATCGTACACAACGACATACTCGATACAGAAGCCTTCAAGCAATGGAGACCTGATTTTCACAATGCTGAATTTGTATTAGAAGATGGAAAATACTTTTGCGGTAGTGAAGTCGAAAAAATGTCGAAGTCAAAACATAATGTCGTAAACCCTGATGATATTGTAAACCGTTACGGAGCCGATACTTTACGCATGTACGAAATGTTCTTAGGCCCCTTGGAACAATTCAAACCATGGAATACCAACGGTATTGAAGGCGTATATAAATTTTTGCAAAAGACTTGGCGTTTATTTCATGACTTGGACGGTAATTTCATTGTAAAAAATGAAACCCCAACCAAAGAAGAATTGAAAGTCTTGCATAAAACAATCAAACGCATCGAAGAAGATATCGAGCGCTATGCCTTCAATACACCGGTCAGTACGTTTATGATTTGTGTCAATGAATTGGCGAGTTTGAAATGCCACAAAAAAGAGATTCTTGAACAGTTGATTGTTTGCCTCTCTCCTTTTGCACCGCATTTGTGCGAAGAGTTATGGAATAAATTAGGCCATCAAGAAACAATTCTCAATGCGACGTTCCCTGTATACCATGCAGAACACGTGCAAGAAAGTTCGTTTGAATACCCTGTGTCGATCAACGGAAAAGTAAGGGTAAAACTAAGTTTACCGGTTACACTTTCTCCCAAAGAAATAGAAGATCAAGTAATGGGAAACGAAGCCGTGATTAAATGGCTGGAAGAAAAAACGCCGAAGAAAATCATCATCGTTCCCAATAAAATTGTGAACATCGTATTGTAAAACAAGAAACAGAAAGAGAGCGAAGAAAGAGATTTTTTCGCTCTCTTTATTTCATTTCAAAATCCAATGTATTTTCTTCCATGTTTTGGTAATAGGCTTGAATCTTTGCTTTGAAGACAGGAGTGTTCGATTTCAACCAAGGCTTTAGCTGATCTTCCTTGTTCACTTTCATCGCGCTGTCTTTAGGATAATCATATACTCCCCATACTTTATCTCCATCAAAAATTACTTGTAAGGAGTCTTTTGTATTGTAATAGTAATACAACCCATAATTGTAATTGATCACATCATGCTGAACACCTTTATCAAAAGCATTTCTTCCAAAGAATTTGCCATGAACGGAACCACCCGTCATCGCTATTAAAGTAGGAAACAAATCGATGTGTTGCACAACCGTAGAGTCTACCCCTTTTAACTTTTGTTGTGGATCATAAAAAGCAATTGGAGCTGCATAAATACCCATGCCATTTTGGTAAAAAGGGACTTGACTTTGAGCCGTATGATCAGCCGTAATCACAAACAAAGTATTGTTAAACCAGGGTTTTTTTTTTGCTTCTGTAAAAAATTCACGCAAGGCATAATCCGCATAGCCAATGCTTTCATGTATCTCATACGTACCCTTCGGAAACCTACCTTGGTATTGTTTAGGAATCGTGTAGGGATGGTGCGAGGACAAACTAAAAATGAGCGACAAAAAAGGTTTATCATTTTTGCTTAACATCTTCGCACAATACTTCAAATAAGGTTCGTCAAAGATTCCCCAGTTGCCATCGTAATCTCTTTCCACATCAGAGTATTCATCTTTTCCATAGTACTCATCGACACCGGCAAACTCGCAGAATGCTTCAAAGCCCATGGTACCGTTGTTTCCTCCGTGAAAAAACTGGGTCACATAACCTTGGTTTTTAAAATACAAAGCCAAAGATGGTATTCGATTTCCTGAATAAACCGAATAAGTAAAAGGATCTTGCATCATGGCAGGCAAACCCGATATAATAGCAGGTACGGCATCGATAGATTGTTTTCCATTGGCAAACGAATTAGGAAACACATACGAATGCTGTAGTAAGGAATCTAAAAACGGAGTATAACCTCCTTTTTTATTATAGTACCCAATGTATTCGCGACCAAAACTTTCTAAGATCAAAACCACTACATTACGTCCTTTAAAATTGACCTGTGCAGGTTTCACATCATAAGCCAATGAGAAATACTGCTCTGATGCGGCACGGCTTGAAAAATAAAAAACAGGTTTATGATTTTGCTGAAAGGCCGTAATCATGACTGAAAACGGCGTATTTAATACCAAGGGTATTTTTTTAGGATTCGTTCCAAAGCCTGCATCTACCAAGGATATTGGTGTAAGTTGCAAACCTCCTCTACCTGCTAAAATGAGTAAGCCCGATACAATCAAGAGCCATACTGATTTGACTTTCCAGTTTTCCAATTGAAAAACATAAGCCAGCGAAATTCGCTTATACCACCAATAGGCAAAAAACATCAACAGTACAAAAAGTACACCCACGTACCAAAAATCTCTTGTAAACTGCCACATCAATCGCCAACCATCGGATTCAGGGGATGAGAAAAAACGAATGACGTCAAATGTAGTACGGCGAAATATAAATTTGAAATATTCAATATCCGCTAAGTTCATGAACACACATATACCAACAGGCAAAAAGAAAAAAACAGTCTGTATAATGCGGTAGGTTTTATATTTTTCAAAACCAAAAGGCAACAAGGACAATACAATAAAAACAGAACAGGTATAAGCAATGACACTGGCATCGAAGCGTAAACCCAGTATAAAATCTAAAGGAGAAACCTCTGTAAAATAAGCCCAGTTCATCCACCAAAACAAAAGTCTTGTGATCGTCAACAACACCAAAGCAATACCTAAACGCTTGAATAATAGCGAAACAGAAGGAAGAAAGATTTTCTTAATCATCGAATTCATAAGACAAAGATGCTAAAAAACTGTTAACTTCGTAGCATGGATGTTTCACTTCTCATCGATATTGTCGTCATTTTTGGACTATCCGTAGTCGTAACGCTTTTGTTTCAAAAGATCAAATTACCGACCCTTTTAGGCTACCTGATGACCGGTATCATTGCCGGGCCATACGGACTTAGTTTAATCAATGCCACTACTGAAGTGGACCACTTGGCTGAAATTGGGGTTATTTTCCTGCTCTTCTTGATTGGCATTGAATTTTCACTGAAACAACTACTATCTATCAAACGCTCTATTTTTTTAGGAGGCAGCATTCAAGTATTGAGTACGGTTGTCATCACCTTTGCAACCTATTATTTCTTTTCTCATAAATGGCAAGAAGCCGTCTTCATGGGCTTCCTCTTTTCACTGAGTAGCACTGCCATTGTCTTAAAAATACTAGGCGATAAAGGAGAAATGCATACGCCTCATGGACGCATTGCCTTAGCCATTTTGATCTTCCAAGATTTGCTGGTCGTGCCAATGATGCTCTTGACGCCACTCTTAGCAGGAACAGATCAAAATATTTTCTTGTCTTTACTCGATTTAGCATGGAAACTTTTGCTGGTGTTGGTCTTGGTATTTGTTGGAGCACGCTATTTAGTTCCAAAACTTTTATACGAAGTAGCCAAAACCCGCAGTCAGGATTTATTCATCTTAACCACCTTGTTAATTTGCTTTTCCATTGCGTTGCTGTGCTATTCTATTGGCTTATCACTAGCACTTGGAGCCTTTTTAGCGGGACTTATTATCTCTGAATCAGAATACTCCCATCAAGCAACGGGTAACATTACACCCTTTCGAGAAATATTTACCAGCTTCTTCTTCGTATCCATCGGCATGCTCTTGGATGTATCGTTCTTAATTACTCACCTCCCTTTTATATTGGGATTAACCGTATTGGTGATGATCGCTAAAACAGTCGCAGCAGCCTTCGCCGCAACAGCATTAGACTATCCACCACGCTCTGTTTTTAAAGCAGGATTAACCTTGTTTCAAGTGGGTGAATTTGCTTTTATTTTATCACGCAGTGGTATTGAATATGGTTTGTTGGACGCAACCATCAACCAATACTTTCTCTCCATATCCATTCTTACCATGGCATTAACGCCTATCGTGATGAACAAATCGGAAAGCATCACGAAATATGTATACCAACTTTTCATCCCTAAAAAAATAAAAGAAAGACTTCGTCACCTCCATTTTAATAAAGCATCGACAGATAATGTGCCTTCGAAACTAAAAAATCATTTGATCATCATAGGTTTTGGCATCAACGGACAAAACCTATGCAAAGCCTCTAAATATGCAGGTATACCCTATGTGATCATCGAACTCAATCCTGAAACTGTAAAGCGAGAAGCAGAAAAAGGTGAACCGATCATTTATGGCGATGCGATACAAGCCAATATTTTAGAGCATGCACACTTGGGGTCGGCACGATCCGTGGTCATTGCAATATCGGATTTAAAAGCCGCAGAAAAAATATTGGCTGCTATTCGTCGCATCAATAAATCGATCTATGTCATTGTACGCACACACTCTTTATTGGAGATGGAACCTTTCTTAAAATTAGGAGCCAATGAGGTAATTCCTGAGGAGTTTGAAACATCGGTTGAAATATTTACCCGCATCATGCATAAATTTCTAGTGTCTAAAGATCAGATCGATGATTTCATAAAAGAGATACGATCAGATGCCTATGAAGTGATGCGACCTACACACCACGATTATTCCAAAGATAAAATAACACTTCCTGCTTTTGATATTGTATGCTTAAAAGTAGAACAGGATATAAATTCGATCGTCAATAAAAGTCTTTCCGATAGTCATATTCGAAGTAAATTTGGCATTCAAGTACTCGCTATACAAAGAGAAAAAAGAGTCATTTCACATGTCGATGCCAGTACGGTTATAAAACTTCACGACTCCCTATTCATTAGTGGAGATCCTGATGCAATCAATCGATTTTCTAAAGAGATTTGTAGCTAAAAAAACTTTTTATACTGTACCCTTGTTATACCCTTAATACCATTAAATCTTGAAACCATGAAAACCGTTTTCCATTCCGCAAGTTCAAGAGGACATAATGATTTGGGTTGGTTAACTGCAAACCATTCTTTTAGCTTCGGTCAATATTATAATCCAGACAAAGTACACTTTGGTGCTTTGCGCGTATTGAACGATGACATCATCGTTCCTGGAAAAGGCTTTGGACAGCATCCTCACGACAACATGGAAATCATAACCATTCCTTTGAAAGGTAAACTAGAACATCGTGATACGCTCGGCACACACAGCGTCATTGAAAGCGGTGAAGTACAGGTGATGTCGGCTGGTAATGGCATACAACATTCTGAGTTCAATGCCGATACAAATGAACCCATCAACTTATTGCAAATATGGGTGATGCCCGAAAAAAGAAACATCACACCGCGTTACGATCAAAGAAGATTTGACAAAGCCGATCGCATCAATAAATTACAAGTGGTCGTAAGTCCTGATGAACATGAAGGTTTATGGGTAAACCAACAAACATGGTTTTCCATTGGAAATCCTCAAAAAGATGTGAGTCTTAGCTATACCTTAAGAGGAAAAGCACACGGCGTGTACGTCTTTGTAATTGAAGGCACCGTTAAAATTGGAGACCAAACACTAGGAAAACGAGATGCCTTAGGTATTTCTGAAACCACAAACTTTTCATTCACTGCATTAGAAGACGCTGAAGTATTATTATTAGAAGTACCGATGCAATTTTAAAACCATCCATACATTCGCACATGCTCAACATCACCATCATCTCAGGAAGTATTCGTCAAAGTAGAAACAGTCACAGGATCAGTTTGTACCTCTATGATCGCTTAAATAAAGAAGCCAATACCTCTGCAAGCATCATAGATCTCTCCGCAGAGCAATTGCCTTTGATGACGGATGCATGGGATAAACATCCAGAACAAACCGATGCCTTTGGTAAATTGGTCACGCAATTGGAACAAAGCGATGCCTTTATTTGGGTTTCACCAGAATACAATGGTAGCTTCACGCCTGCCATCAAAAACTTTATCGACAACTTTCCAATTCGCGCATTCAAAAACAAACCCGTTGGTGTGGTCTCTGTATCTACAGGCAGCATGGGAGGAATTCGTGGTGGTATTCAAATGCAACAACTGGCCTTAGCCATTCAAGCCTATGCCGTACCGCAAATGTTACTTGTACCTCAAATTACGGTTAAGTTTGATGAAGAAGGGAAATTACTCGATGAGTTATTTAACAAAAACTTAAGCCTATTCATCGATGAATTGAGCTGGATTGGAGAAGCCATCAAGGAGAAAAATAAAATATAGTTTCATGAGAAGCATTAGCCTTTTTTTAGTGCTTCTCATTATTTTTCTTTGTACCTTAAACATAGACAATCTGTAAAACCATCAGATTTTTATTGACCATGTTTACATCCTCCACGCTAGCTATGAAAAGTGTTTTATCCTACATCATCGTCATTGTACTTACCCTATTTATCGGTTGGTTTTTATTTGGAAAAAAAAGTGCTCCCGAAGAAGTGATCGTCAACAATGACATTGCCATCACCAAAATACAAGCCATTGGAAAATTAGAGTTGGTCAAACTCAATGTCAAAGATGTATTAGAATATACCATCAAAAGAGATTACTTACCCAACTCTAGAATGCTCATCATGATAAATGGTGAAATGGCTGGCTGTATCGATTTACAGCGCATAGACAGCGGCGATGTAACTCAGTTTAAAGACAGCATCATCCTTTACTTACCACAACCTGAAGTTTGCTATACCAAGATCAACCACAACAAATCGAAAGTATACAATGCCACAACTTACCTTTGGCTCGACAATGAAACCGAATTGGTAGAAACCTTGTATAAAAAAGCAGACACTTATTTTTCCAGTGATTCCATGAAAGCGATCATCACAGCTGAGACCAAAAAAAATGCACCCAATGTACTTGTTCCGTTATTAGAAAACCTTGCACAGAAAAAAGTAATACTGAAGTATAAGAATTAAAAAAAACAGACTTTCGAGTATCGATAGTTTTTTACATATTCCAAACTTAATACCTAAAAAGGAACACTATGAAAAAAGCAATCATCATTGGAGCCAGTGGTTTAGTAGGATCGCACTTAGTAGACTTATTATTGGCAGATACTCGTTATGAAAAAATAGTTTCTTTGGTTCGCAAAAAATCGACTAAAAGTCACTCTAAATTAGAAGAATACTGTTGTGATTTTTCAAACCTCCCAACATCCGAAAAATACTTTGAACACATGCAGGAGTTATTTATATGCATTGGGACAACACAACAAGAAACACCCGATAAGCAACAGTACTTTGCCATCGATTATGGCATACCTACCGAATCAGCAAGTATAGCCTTGCGTATGGGAATACAAACAATAGTCGTTATCAGTGCGATGGGAGCCGATACCAACAGCCGTATTTTTTACAATGCCACCAAAGGCAAAATGGAAGAATATTTACAGCATTTAAAAATTCCTCGTCTCATCATTGTACGTCCCTCCCTCATTGCTGGAGTTCGACCAGAAAAACGATTAGGAGAGCAAATTGCCAAAGCTCTATTCAAAGCACTAAACCTACTCATTCCTAAAAAATACCGTGCAATTGAGGCCAAGGACATTGCACTAGCTATGCTTCTACTCGCTCATGATACAAGCAATCAAACAACCTGGGAAAACGACGAGTTACTTCTGATCAGCCAAAGAACGTCATAACAGCAAACTGTCTGTATTAAAATTAAACCTATCCAAATCAATAGTTTACAAATTGAATAGTATACACATTGTAGATTTTGGGCCTTTCGTAAGCATGTTTTTTATCAAAATGATTACATTTAGAACACTAAACCACTAGAATTATTCTATTTCCAAACCTTTTTGAATCAATACCTATGAAAAATAATACAATGAAAACAATATTGCTCTCAGTCATGATGTGCGGTATTTTCTCTATGACTGCTTATGCACAAAAGGATGCTAAAAATGCAAAGTCAGAAATCACGTACGTCAGTGTAAATGCAAAACTTACTAAAATACATACGAAAGAAGACTTAGATAAACTTGGAAAAATTGAATTGACTGAAATCTACAAAGAACGTATTTCCATTATTTCTGAGATTGTACCTTACTTAGCCTTACACCCTAAGCCAGGCGCTACCTTGAAAGAAATGGGAATTCCTCAAACAACAGAAAATAGTTCTCACCTAGAAAAAGAAGTAAAAAACAAAGCGGCTTATATTGGTTCTGTTAATGAAACATTAGACGATATTATTCCTTACGCAGATAAACAAAATATCATTTGGTCGATTTTATTTTTCGAACGTGTCATTCAAGAAGCAGACTATAATCACGACGGCACTAAATAATTTACCTGCTTTCCCCTTTAAAAGCCTCTTGTTTAATAAACAAGAGGCTTTTTTATGCGTTCAAAACCTTTTTTTATTTTTTGACTACAGGATTCAAACAGATTAACGCCATACATTCGATCACACTAAACTTCTATCCTATGAAAAACATCCATAAGCTCGCTGTTGTTTTAAGTATTATGTCATTAGCAAGTTGCACCATTGTAAGACCTGGGGAAGTGGGCATGATTCAGCGCATTGGCGTCATTAAACCAAAACCCATTATCAGTGGATCCAAAGGATTTAATCCATTCACCGATAAAATTATAAAAATCAATGTACGGGTAACGGAAGTATTCAGTCAATTGATTGTCCCTACAAAAGAAGGGCTAAGTATTAATGCAGAAATAAGTCTGCTGTACCATGTCAATCCTGACAGTATTAAAAAAGTCTATCTCATGTTTGGACAAAACTACCAAGAAGTAGCTATTATGACTAACTTCAGAGCCAGCACAAGAGAAGTTACGGCAAAATATTATGCGACAGAACTTTATTCTACAGAACGTGCTAAAATCGAACACGACATAAAATCACAAATGGTAACAGCTGTACAACAATACGGATTTATCATTGATGCTGTATTACTGAAAGACATCCTATTACCAGATCAAATTACAAAAGCAATACAAAACAAAGTACAAGCACAACAAGAAGCGATGCAAATGGAGTACGTTATTCTTAAACAACAAAAAGAAGCTGATCGTATTGTTGTAGAAGCAGAAGGTATAAAAAGAGCACAACAAATCATTAACGAAGCAATGACTGATGTAGCGATTAAGTATAAATACATTGACATGCTAAAAGGACTCACGACATCAAACAATGCAAAGGTTATTATTACAAATGGAGATGTTCCAGTGATGTTAAATGAAAAGTAACTGTTTCTTTACAATTCCTATTATAATTTCTGTTTTCAGTAAAGAAGCACTTTACAACAACGAAAAAATTAAACAATATTTTACAAAAATAGCCTATAATCTATATATTATAGGCTATTTTTTATGTGAATTAAGTCATTTTTAATAATAAATTATAAAATACGCGTAAAACTTAAACTACCCTGATCATATTACTAAAAATCAAGTTTTAAATTCCTTGCGATCTAAGTCTATCAATACATTTGGATAAGGTGAATATATTTAGCCCCTGCTAATTTCACTTCCGCCAAAAAATAATTAAATATTTTTTAAACTATTTTTTCATCACTATGTGCAATTTTTAAGTGCTACGTAAACGCATAGCACCAAAACAACACAATATAGCTAAGTCCTTCATTGTGAATTACCCTGTTTCTTTACATGCTAATATGTACTTATTCCTTATGTGATTAAGGAGTATAAAAAATATTTACACAACTGAATTTCAATTATTTACAAACAAAAACAACGCATTTTAGGCGGTTACGTATGAGACAAGTACTGTATATAAAAACACAGTACAACACACAATACCCTCTTCATTGAAAACACAAATAAAAAAAATGAAAATAACATTCCATATTATGACGATCACGATGATGACACTGTTCACAAGTGTTGTTTTCGCTCAAACGTGTCCAGCACCTGTTGTTCCTGCTGGAGACCTTGTCAATGTGATTACCAATCCTGGATTTGAAACAGGTCTAATTGCCCCAGGAAATACAGGACTTCATACGTTACTTCCTGCAGCGCAATCTAGTCCTGGTAAGTATATGATTAATGGCAATTCCAGTTTATTTAACTCTGGTATGATTGCAGGCATAACACCTCACTCAGGCTCTCAAATGCTGATGATTGATGGAGTAACAATGTCTAATGCTACTGCATGGGAGCAAACGGTAACCGTACAAGCTGGAAAAGTATACTATTTTTCAGCTTGGCTTACTTCTTTATCATTAGTGGAACAATCTCAGATGGTATTTCAGGTGGAACCACTATTACCAGTAGCTGGAGCATCAGTTGACATCAGCGCTTCATTTATCCCTTCCGACGGTCCTGTTTGGAATCAAGAATTCGGCTCATGGGCTTCAGGAACTACCACTCAGGTAAAAATAAGGTTAGTCAATAAAAATCCTTTAGCTGTTGGCGGACAAGGAAATGATTACGCCATTGATGACATCGTCTTCAGACCTACTTGTGTAGGAACAACCGCAGGTCCTAAACCCAATTTTGGTGCTGCGGTAATTGGTGTTTGTAATGGAGGTGGTTCTGTAAATTTAAATTCGAATGTTGCCAATAACGTAAATCACACCTATACTTGGTTTCGCGGCGCAACTGGCGTAGCTAATGTTACGACTCCAGACATATTAGAATCGCAGACTATTCCTGGCACATACAAAGTTTGTGTTGATTCGGCAGGCTGCGTGAATTCAGCTACTGTTGTAGTACAAGCTGCTTTATCCTTGGATTTAGGTCCAGATGTTAATTTATGTAATCCTGCCTTTAAACTATTAGATACCCGTATTACTGCTCCTGCTTCCTTTACGATTACATGGTCCAAAAACGGAACACCTATTCCTGGTGCCACAGGTACAACCTATATGGCTACTGGAGCAGGTACTTATAGTGTAAACGTAACCAACGGAGGAAGTTGCACAGGTTCAGATCAAATCGTGATTACGTCACAGGCTGAAGCAACGGTAAGTGCAACATTTTGTGCTCCAGGTGGTACGAGTGCTACGGTGTCTGTCGTAAATGCCGGCGGAACGTATCAGTGGTTTAGTGCTCCAACAGGTGGCATTGCATTAACAAGTGGCTTGACTTATAATAGAACAGGTTTAACTGCTGCTGGTAGCCCTTATACCTTTTATGTAGAAAATACGCTGGCCGTTGTATCAACAGCAGGAATGTTAAATAATACTGATCCTGCATTAGGTGTTGGGGCTCCTTATAATCCGAACAATGTGCATATGCAGAATTTCATCTTGTTCACTGCTAATGTCAATACGACACTTACTCAAGCAACCGTACTCTTAGACATGAACGCCAACTATGCTGGCAATGTCACGATAACGCTTGATGATATAACAGCAGCAACGACCGTTACTTCAACTTCCCCAGTCAGTAATAACCCTGGTACAGCAGGCGAGAAATCTTATGTCATTCCTCTTTCGTTAGCGATGATTGCAGGGCATAATTACAGAATGAGTATCGTTGGAGTAAACGGATCTTCTTTTGCGCATTATTATAATAGTGTCAGTGGATATTATCCGAAAGCCTACACAGCTGTTACATTAACGGGAGGACAAACACCTGGAATCTATCCTGGTATATTTGACTGGAGATTTTCAAGTGCGACAACCTGCGCTAGAACACCGGCAACCATGACCGACATATGCTCTTTACCGATCACATTATTAGATTTTACAGCGAAGTACATTGGGGCAAAAAAAGTTGCACTCCAATGGATCACAACTACGGAAGTGAATAATGATTACTATACCATTCAACGTTCTTCCGATGGAATACATTTTACCGACATCAAAATTATAGATGGTGCAGGAAATAGTAACTCCATCATAGTATATGATGATTTTGATAATGATGCACTGGAGGGAATATCCTATTACAGAATAAAACAAACAGACTACGATGGACAGTATACGTATTCCAATATTGAGAGTGTAGTGAGCACCGGTAATGGGTTTTCTTTTAACCTTTCTCCTACACTATGCAGTTCCGACACGGAAGAAATAAAAATATTGATTACAGGAGCTGTTGCCAATCAAGAAACTCCTCTAGAAATCATTGACATGATAGGCAGAAGAGTATACTCTAAAAATTTAAAGAGCGATGAAAATGGTACCATTATAGATGTCATTGACTTACATGGCAGTCCACTTGCACACGGAACATATGTCGTGAATGTGCTGAGCAGTAATTGCAACGAACACTGTATACAAAAAATCATGTTTGTTAATTAATAAGTTTGGTTCGTGATACACGAACACACGAACCAAGGCAACAGGAAATAAAAAAGGTCTTCGAAGCGTTAAGCTTCAAAGACCTTTTTTATTTCTTCAACAAGAGTATTTTTTAGTATTTAACAATCTTTTCTAGTACTACACTCCCCTTGTTTAAGTTCTTTACTTTCAATACATACGTACCAGCCGCCAAATGACTTACAGGTAATGTTATTTCATTTAAACCTGCAGAAGGTTGTTCTGTTTTCGTCATCAACTCTTGACCGACAATTGTTGTCATGGAAATTTCAATGGTCTGCTCTGTTGCACTGAATAATTTTATCGTTACAAAGTCCTGTACAGGATTAGGGTAAATACTAAGTATAGAAAAAGTTTCTTCTCCATTGTTAACAGCCACGATACGACTGTAGGAAACAGATCCATCAAAGTCTACCATTTTCAATCGGTAATAAGAAATGCCTTTAGGAGTTTTCGGATCTATATCCGCATAGTTTGAAATACTATTCGATGTGTTTTTTGCTTGCACTGTACTTAAAAAAATAAAGTCTTTCCCATTTATACTTCTTTCAATGTCAAAACGATCGACATTCAATTCTTTACTCGTTGCCCAATTTAAATAGGTTGTCCCTTGATTACATACTGCATTAAATTCTAGCAATGTTAGCGGTAGTGTGGTCGTCGTACATACCTTGTATGTGATAATGGTATCGGCTGGCACATTGAACGTTTGTCCATCCGTAAAATGAACCGTACGCACACCATTAATGCGCGGATTATAAATCATGTAATGCTTACAGGTATCTTTTCTAAAGACTGTAAAAGAAGCAATGTCTGCTTGAGTATTGTCAACGACACCGACACTATCAAACGTAGTAATCCAGTTGTAAGCATCTACTCTATAATCATCGCCTGCCCAGTTTTGTGCATTCTGAGCAACGTATTGATTTTTCGCAACACTACCATTGAATACCGCTTTTTGCATCAGTAAGGCCTCACCCCAAAATCCATCCGTCGCATTCGGTTCTCTTCCTGCACCTGTAGCAGCTGTATAATCGGTGTATTCATTGGCCGCACCCAAGCTGTCTACACCCATCCATACTGAAGCTCCTGTAATGGGTACATACGTGATGCCGTGTACATAAGCAGGACTCGCACCAAAATAAGTGGCATAAGCAATGCCACCCCTCGCCAATATCGCTCCATGGTAATGCGCATAGTTTGGAGCATAACCACAATTACCACCGTTGTTAACCCCCCTGCGTTGTCCATCCCACCAATACATGCGTGCAGTTTCTGTTTCTGTAATGTACATCATCAATCCCATGTCACGCAAAGAATTATTGCCTGTTGTTTCTCCCCACATGGCTACGCCTGCGGCAAAATTGATCGCTTCTGAAACCGATTCCTGATTGGAAGCATCACTACCCGCCCAACTGTGTCCAACATAAGGATCATAATAACGTAAGTAAGGTATCCACGGCACTGTAGCACCAGGCGAAGTATTGGGCGGCCTGAGTTCACTGTTGATGTTGCGGATCACCAACTCCAACATCGGTCCCCAACGGTTTACCCAAGTGCTTCCTGCGGGTTCATACTTTGCCACGATGGCTGCTGCAAAAATTAGGTAGCCATGATGAAAATGAGAATCCTGAAGTAAGCGATCGGCATCGAATGCTGAGGGATAAGGTGTCAACCAATTGAAATCAGGATCATACACATAAATACCCGCACGCTCTGAAGAAGGAGATGTTAACCATGCTTCGATGCCATTCTTTGCAATGGTCAATAATGTATTACGTGCTGCAATGTTTCCCGATTGATGTGCCGTAATAGCAATACGAGCGGCTTCATGTATCGATCCAAAACTTCCGTAGACTGGATTGCCACACGCAATGTTCACAGCACCTCTTGTCGCATAAGCATTGATATAGGTATTCAACAATAGTTTGTCTGCGGTATTCGCCCAACCTAAACCCGGCAGTATCCCATAATTGGTCATGACCGTAGAAAACTGATTGCCTCTCATTACCCTCATCCATCCACGCGGTGAAGCGTAAGTATAAGTCGTTGCATTGGCAGCATATTGAGGCGAAAATAAATACTGGTGCATGAATAAAGTCATCAAGGTACCGTTGTTCAAGCCGCCCAATACATTCGTCGTGGTATAATTAAAATTACTCGTTAAGGTTGCCGTGGCTTCGTTGTAAGCATAGGTAAACGTAGAAGCAGTAATGTGATTGAAGGCATACGTTTCATAATCATCCAATGCTGCTTGCGAAGGATCGGTCATGATGGCGGAGGTAAAATAATTGGTAACGGATAAATTCGCGAATCGAATTCTCCAATATTTATTATTGCCTCCGTATTCGGCGCCAATATGTAACCTGAGGTCTGACAAGGGGAAATATGTAATGCCATCGTTACTGATTGTAGTACCGGGAGGGAAAAACAAACCGATGTAACCCCAAATGTTTTGATCACCAGCAGCGGAAGGACAACATTTTCTATTGATGATGATGGAATTTCCAGAGGTCGATACAGCTTCTGTTTTCAGGAAGAAGAGTTCAAAGCTAGGCTCCGCGCTATTGGTAGCAGGTGCCGTAAAAAACACGTAAGGACTGCCTTGACTGGCACTCATTTTTAATTTATTTCCAGCAGCAGGATAACCCGTGCTTACTTCCTGTTGAAAGGTTGCATGCATATCGCCATAATCCATCACTTCTGTTTTCGCTGATTGATCTCCTTCAAAACCAAATTCAATGTCTTCGTCAGCAAAAAAATTACCGGTATTGTTCACACCTCCACCGCCTTGATTGATCAAGCGATTGCGCATAACATAACCTGTTGCCGTAGCTTGCAATATAAGCGAGGGCATCGGATACATCGCTTCAGAATGCATGTTGCGGGTTTGCATACTGTGGTAATACGCTGCAGTCTGACCGATGGCATTGTTGTTTATACACATGGGCATATCTGCATTCCATAAAGCACTTGTCCACCACATGTGCGACTGAAATGGCCCATTATATGTAGCTCCCTTTTTTATTGCGGCTACACTTCCTCCGCCTATTGGATTGTACAAGGTAAAATTGCAATTGGCCAAATTATCGGTGCACGGCGCAGCAGAAGGAAATGTCATGTTATAACTTCCACTCCCACCTCCAGGAAAAATTTCTTGAGCAGTGGATTGAAATGTACAGAAAAGGCAGTAAAAACCTATCAGTAAAAGCAAGTGCGTACTAAATGTTTTCATAGTCGTCTGTTAAAAAACAACACTGTTGATTCAATGAATAAACATAACGAATCACGAAGGAAAACATAAACTAAAGCAGAATAAATAGCACTTACGCAATCAACTCATTGAGGTATTTCATTCGTGTATTTACACTTATTTGGCACTTTAAGGCCTACTGAATGAACCAGATGGGTGGTTTTAAAGTTTTTTTAGCCGTTGAAAAATGGGCACCTGAGAAAAAGAAAAAAAGTAAATGAATCCACGTGAGACTAATCTTCCGCTGGAAACATGCGACGAAGTCCTGGTAATACATTATTATCCCATGTCTTACCGATGAATGCACAACGACCATTGTCGTCATTGAAATTTTCTATGTTAATTTCCAATTCAGTACCATTGTATTTACGCTCTAGAAAATAAGTGACATTCAAGTAATTTAGTCCTATATCTTCAGTGCCTGAATGCAGTTCTAAGTACGAATGTTTTAGCTGTCTGTTTTTATCTATAAAAATGACTGCCCCCTTTGCGTTAAAGATTTTCCCTTTCTTTATGCCTGTCCAAGTAATAGGACTTCCAACTGACCATTCTGAATCCACTTCAGCATTAAACATAAACAGTTTTGATTTTTCAGGATTCGTAAGAGCATCCCATACTTCTTCTGGTTTAGCGTGCAGTACAAGCTGTCTGGTCATCAAATTGTTTGAGTTCATAAGGTTGAAACAGAAATAGAAAAAGTATAAAATAAAAAAGTGTGAGTCTGAGAGCGAGTGAAGAAATCTCACTCTGTACTCTAAACTCACACTCCAAGAAGAGCCCCCTGTCGGGATCGAACCAACGACCTACTGATTACAAGTCAGTTGCTCTACCAGCTGAGCTAAGGAGGCTTATTATCATTTATGCTTTAGCCAGCAATAAATGGTTTGCAAATGTAGGAGCATTTCCTGAAAATGCAAAACAATTAAGGCATCAATCTCTTAAAATTTTCAACTTTTTAGCCAGTTTAATGATTTCCTCCTCTGCTTCAACGATTTTGCTTTGAATGTCAGCCTTGATTTGGTCGGCATTTTTACTCTTTGCCCAAAATTCCATGTTCGTTTTGTATTGTTCCGCTTCGGCTTTCAAATCTTTCGACTTTCGCAGTATGTCTTTTTCGATCTTCTCAATCTTGGCTTTCGCATCTCCACCCGCTTTCGCCTGTAATACTTCCAACTTCAAGATCCAATCTTCTTTCAACTCCCCACTTAAGTCCGTCAATTTATCAACGGCTTTTTTAAGGGCATTCGACAATTCCAATTGCGCCTCAGCCATTTTATGACGAGGCACTTCTCCTAATGCCGACCATTCTTTTATCCAATGGTTAAATTTAGACTCAAGATTCTCCACCGTCAAGTCTTGTGCTTCCAAGATGGCTTTACACTGTGCACTCTTTTTAGCCACATTGTCTAACAAGTCTTTTTCAGCAGCAGCTACTTGATCTCTTTGACGCGTAAAGAAATGATCACAAGCCGTTTTAAAACGTTTGTAGCTGCTGTCTTTATACTTAATAGGCACTTGTCCAATCTTCGTCCACTCTGCTTGTAAACGAATCAACTCTTTCGATGCACTGACAAAATCATTACTCTCTTTTAAGGCTTCAGCCTTTTCACAAAGTACATTTTTTAGCTGCAAATTTTCTTTGCGTTTATCGTCTAAGACTTTAAAGAACTCGTGCTTTTTGTAGTAAAAGGCTTTGCTGATTGCCCAAAACTCGTTGTTAATTTCCTTATTAATTTCTTGAGCTACTCCTCCTATCTTTTTCCACTCTTCTTGAAGGCTAAGGACTTCCAGCGTTTTTTCTTTCCAAGTATCAATTTTAGACGTAGTGAAATCTCTATACTCTTCTAGTTTTTGCAACAGTTCCTTTTTAAGTAACAAATTCTCATCGCGTTTCACTTTCATCTCTGCGATGAAAGCATCTTTCTTTTGCATGAGTTTATCGATGGCTTCACGGTATCGAGTATGTATAAGCTCCGACTCTTCTTTCAATGCCATGCCAATCTCTCTGTACTCTTCCTGAAATTTACGAAGTTCTTGCAAGGCCTTCATCGCGTCTTTGTGACCCAACAAGGATTCAATCTTTTCGCAGACCTCAATTTTTAATTGAGAATTCTTTTTACGATCTAAATCTTTCAGTTCAAAATAGATCGCCCTGTTGTTGTAAAAAATATCCAACAGGCCATGGTAATTTGCATTCAATTCTTTCGCAGAAACACTAGGAACAGGACCTGTAGCTTTCCAGTCGTTTTGAATTTTCTTAAATGACTCTAAGGTTGTAGGACCATCTTCGGCAGCCACTAATTGACGTAATGCATCAAGCAATGCATTTTTTGTCTTTAAGTTTTTAGCACGAGAAGATTCTTGTTCTTTATAATAATCTGAAAGGCGTACTTTAAAATTTTCATACGTCGTTTCAAATGCTAAAACAGTTTCGTCTTTTTTGTATTGAAAATCTTTCTCGTCTTCACCGTTGTCGATAAACTTTTGCAAAGCAAGCGTACGCTCCTGCTCGATGATTTGATCAAAGGCCTGACGTATCAATTTTAAAAACTGAGAAGACTCACTAAAATGTTCTTCTAATTTCCAGTGCTGTATTTTATGAAGCAGATCTTGCTTGTTCAAGTGCTCTAACTCCTCTTTCCAGTGTTGAACAAGTTCGGTGCTTAATTGATCGGTCGTTGTAGTGTCCAGATTTTCCATCTGATGAATCGTTTGATTAAAATTTTATTTCTTATGCAAAGTACGAAAAACCGTCCTTAATTCAATTTCGGATCAATTGGATAATTACTGATCATCTTATATTTACCGCCTTTCTTAATCAAAACCTCTTTCCACATGGTTTCGGGGTTTGATTCGATGACGATATTACTATCGAAGGTATAGGTATACCAAGCTTTCGTTTTAATTTCTTCTTCCAATTGTCCTTCAGCCCAACCCGAATAGCCTAGAAAGACTTTGATGTTTTCCGCTTTCAAATTCCCCTTGTTGAGGTTCTGTTTAAAATCATCAAAATCTCCACCCCAATAGAGTGTATCTCCTATAGCCATAGACCCTGCAACCATAGAGGCATTGTTTCGGTATAGGAAAAACAAGGTATCCGTGGCCACTGGACCCCCAAAATACACGGGGAATTGAAACTTATTTTCTAAGCCTTCAATGAGGTCGTTTAAAAACAAATCCGTTTTTTTATTTAAAATAAAACCAATTGCTCCATCTTCTTTCAGATAGTCACATAATAATACCACCGTCCGATCGAAATTCGGATCCTCTAAATACGGTTCTGAAATGAGTATAGTCCCTTTTTCCAACATTCTAATCACGCTAAAGATAAGCCATCGACTAAATATATGGCATATTTTAAGGAGACCAAAACTTAAAGAGTTTATTTTAAAAGAGGAGATAAATCATAGTTTATAATTTCACGATATCTTATATTGAACCACTATATAATCATATACCATGAACATTTCAGGCATTAGAAAAGATTACAAGTTGAAACAACTGGATACAACAGATGTAAACGTTGATCCTTTCCTTCAATTTAAAACATGGTTTGGCGAAGCCTTGCAAGCGAAGGTCAATGAACCTAATGCCATGAACCTCTCTACCATAAAGGAATCTGGACGACCTTCTTCTCGTATTGTTTTGTTAAAAGGAATTGAAGAAGATGGTTTTGTTTTTTACACCAACTATGAAAGCCACAAAGGATCTGAATTACAAGCAAAACCTTTCGGAGCCTTATGTTTCTTTTGGCCAGAATTAGAACGACAAGTAAGAGTAGAAGGTGAAATTTTGAAAGTAGCAGCTGCAACTTCTGATGAGTATTTTCAAAGTAGACCCTATGAAAGCCGCTTAGGTGCTTGGGTTTCGCCTCAAAGTAAAATCATTGAAAATAGATCTATCCTTGAAAAAACATTTGAATTGGTAAAAGAAAAATATCCTGTTGATGTTCCTCGTCCAGCGCATTGGGGAGGCTATGTACTCATTCCCGATTACATTGAATTTTGGCAAGGACGTGAAAGCCGATTACATGACAGAGTCGTATACACTTTTACAAACAACGTTTGGAAAATAAATCGCTTGGCTCCTTAATGCAGGTCAAACAAATCGCCAATGACCATCGTCTTTTCTACCGTAAAACCTTCACCGTATTTAAAACCTCCGACATGCCCAAATTCTAGGGCTCTTGCTTCTACAAACTCCATAAATAAATTGGAAGAGATGTAGGTATCGGGTTCTGTATTGTTAGGATCGTAAAACTGACTACTGAATGCTTTGATCGAAGCTACTTTAATATCCCAGTAGTCGGAAATATCAACAATAAAATCTGGCTTAATGTAACGGTCTTGTATGTAACGGTATACGTATTGAGGTCTCCAAGCTATTTGATCAGGTGTGTTTATTTTACTCAAGCCCGATAAAAAACAAGCACGAACCACTAAGTCTCCTCCTCTACCGTGGTCTGGATGACGGTCTTGCTGTGCGTTTGCAATGACAATAGTTGGTTTGTATTTTCTAATCGCAACAATAATTTTGTCCAACGTTATTTTTTCGTTTTCAAAAAAACCATCCGCCAATCCCAAACACTCCCGAGCAGAAAGTTTTAACAAGGATGCCGATTGTGCTGCCTCCTTCATGCGCAGTTCGGCAGAACCTCTCGTACCCAACTCACCCGCTGTTAAATCTACGATACCGACTTTATAGCCTTTAGCCACATGTAAAGCAATCGTACCAGCACAAGCCAACTCTGCATCATCAGGATGAGCTGCAAAAATTAATACATCAAGTTTATGAACATCAATACTCATGGTATTCGATTTAGCGAATGCGTAAACGTTGCCCTGGTCTTATGGTTGAACGTGTTGTGATCCTGTTTAATTTACAAAGTCTTGTGATAGAAACACCATACTTCGCTGCAATTCTCCCTAAAGAATCGCCTGGTCGTACTTTATGGTAATACACTTTACGCGCTTCCTTAGCATAAGAATAGTGAAAAGGCGTTAAGGTAAAGGTTTGATTTTTTAATTGCATGCGAGGAAAGTCATACACATACGAGGGATCAAAAGCGTTCCCAGCATAGCGTACTTCAAAGTGTAAATGAGGCCCTGTACTTTTTCCAGTGCTACCTCCGAAACCAATGACTTCACCTGCTTTCACAAACTGTCCCACCTCAACTTTCGAAGCACTGAGGTGACCATACAAAGTCTCTAATCCGTTGTAATGACGTATCATGACATAGTTACCATAACCACCAGGATTGTACCTTGAAATACGAACTACGCCATCAAAACAAGCCATTACAGGATCACCCGTATTAAGATCTATATCGATTCCATAATGCCAACGATGCCAACGCATACCGAAGGTACTTGTAGGCCTGCAAACAGCCATTGGCATAGACCAATACTGACCTGCTAGCGAATCGTATAAATCGATGCGTAAGGTATCTTTAAATTCACTCGGATCAATTTTATAGGGATCGATATTTCTTGAATCCCAAATCGAATAATACTCCGCAATGGTAACCCATGTCGAATCGATGTTTAATTGTTCTGCGACTTCGACAATCGATGTTTCCCCTTCTTCCTCTTCTTCGCCGTCACCATCTTCATCACCAATATTCAGCGTGTCCTCACTTAATAAAGTAGGCTCACGATGCGGATCGAAGCCACCACCCGTTTCGGTAATCGCATTCGATGTATCCGAAAAGTTTTCTTCGAACAAAGACTCCTCCGTATCGAGTGTATTGTACTCAATGGTAGGGGCCTTGATTTGAAGAAAGTCTCTTCCTTTCTTTTGTGCTGTTGCATTAAAACAAAACAGGATCAGTATACTTCCTGCAAGGCAGGTGATTATTTTTTGCATTCTATTTTTTTAGAAATGAGCCTTCAATTCCCTAACATACCCTAGGAAATCGAAGCACCAAAACACAAAATTTAAAATCAAACTGTGGCAGATCGATTTTAAATTTGTGTTTTGAAATTATTATTCAGCCGTTGTAGAAGACGCTATCGATTATCCTTCTAAAGCAGCCAAATACCTTTCAGCATCTAAGGCAGCCATACATCCCGTACCTGCTGCTGTTACAGCTTGACGGTAGACGTGATCTTGCGCATCTCCACATGCAAACACACCTGCGATGTTCGTTTTACTGGTTCCAGGAATCGTTTTTAAATAACCAGCTTCGTCCATGTCGATCCAATTTTTAAAGATCGCAGTATTCGGATCATGTCCGATGGCAACAAAGAAACCTGTTACAGCCAATTCTCTTACTTCACCCGTTACGCTGTTTTTAACGCGTGCTCCATCTACCAATTCTTTTCCTAATATTTCTTCTGTTGAGGTACTGAATAACACTTCGATATTTGGTGTATTCAATACACGTTTTTGCATGATTTTAGAAGCACGCATTTCTTCTTTACGCACAATCATGTATACTTTATTACACAATTTCGATAAGTAACTTGCTTCTTCACAGGCTGTATCTCCAGCTCCGACAATGGCTACATCTTGACCTCTAAAGAAAAAACCATCACACACCGCACAAGCAGAAACACCGTTTCCGTTTAAACGTGTTTCAGATTCTAAGCCTAACCATTTGGCTGAAGCTCCTGTAGAAATGATCATCGTTGGAGCTTCGATGGTCAGTTTACCATCGATTACTGCTTTGTGCATTGGCCCCGTAAAATCTACCGATGTCACGGTACCAAAACGTATATCAGAGCCAAAACGTGTGGCCTGTTTTTGGAAATCTTCCATCATTTGAGGTCCCATAATTCCATCTGGATAACCTGGGAAATTTTCAACATCATTGGTGATCATGAGCTGACCGCCAGGTTGACTTCCTTGGTATAACACGGGTTTCATTCCTGCTCTCGCAGCATAGATGGCAGCGGTATAACCCGCTGGGCCAGAACCTATAATCAAACAGTTAACTTTTTCAACAGACATAGTAATGTAAATTTCTTGTGGTTAGACGTGTGTAAATATCGTTAAAATACTGCTTTATGCCAAACAGACGTACTATAAAGGCTATAAAACAGCAAGAGAGCCTCTTATTAGAAGAAACTCTCTTTTAAACAGCTTGAAGAATGAAATAGTTGCGGAGGGATTGATATTTTATAATCAGCATCAACAGCATTTATCACTGTTCTATTTTTTTATGTCTAATGACGGCAGTTTTCAGCATCCTATCCATACGCATGAGCATCATTAATTTTTCAAACCGGTATTCGTATACATTGCTGGGTTTCCTTGGCTTTGTATCCTCTACTTTTTTATTGTCCATAAGGAAAATGAAATGCGATGAATAAATATAGGAAAAATAATAAAAAAATGCTCCCCTTGTCATGACAAGGGGAGCATTTTCAAAATACGTTATCGTACATGCGCGATACTAATACTTCACCATTTTTTCTTTCAAGACCACTGGACCGTAAAATACTTCCACCACATAAACTCCAGCACTTAAATGAGAACCGATGTTTTGAGCGTAAGAAGTCGACTGTCCTGATTCTACAATTCTTCCATTCATGTCGATGACTTGGTAGTTCCATATTGATAGCGATGCTTCATTGATGCCATTAATTTGCACGGTTGTATTGTTTTCAAACGGATTAGGATACAAGGCTAAACTAAAGTTATAAAGCCCAGGAACACTCACAACATGAGAGTAATCAACACTTCCATCGGCATTCACAATTTTCAATCGATAATACGTAATCTTGTACAAAGGATGTTCGTCGACAAAGATATACCCTCTTGGATAAGCAGCTCCATCATTTGAATCGACTGTTCCAATCTCAGAGAAGTTCTGTCCATCAATCGAACGCTCTACCACATAATGATTGAAGTCGATTTCAGCAGCAATACTCCAAACGACATCGACTGATTTTTCTTGTCGGTTGGCTTCAAGCGACAATTGTACAATGGGCAATGCTGTTGGACAAGTAGGCATTACTTTAACGGTGTCTGTTAACTTGCATTGACTGTTTGTCGGATGTGTAGCCGTTACCGTATAAATGGTAGGTACTGTAAAGTTAATGTTGATCGTTCCAGAACTTGTCGTTGCGGTATTCGTCATGGTGGTCAATGCAGGGCTCCAAGTATAGGTATATGCTGGCATCGCAGGATTAGGACACGTAACGGTATAACCTGGGCCTGCTTTAGCCAAAGGATTAGTAAACGTTGCGGCACCTGCAGGAGAAACAACACTATATACCATGGTATTGGTTTCATCGTATACCTCAAACGTATAGGCTCTCAGTTGCGATGCACCTGGCGTCGTAGTCAGTGCGATATAAAAGTCAATCTTATCTCCCGTATTTAACGTGAGCAACTGTTCTGAGATAGGAGGATCATTCCAAGGATCAATCTCTGGTCGGGTTGCAATTCTTGTCCATTTCTCAAGTGTATTAATACCTGTAGAGGTTACAATACCTGCATTCACCCAATTTTCCCATTGGAAAAAGACATAGTTAACGACCTTGATTTTAAAATTACACGATGCTGGAAATTCTTTCAAGGTAGCATTGACATTGGCTGTACAAGCATTAGCAGCTTGAGGACTCTTTACTGCATCGATGTATTCATTGACTAAGGTCGTATAGTTTACCACGACATTGGTATACGCTTTACAGGTTGATGTCACTAAATCTTCCAACACGATATTATAAGATCCATCGCGCACATTTGGAATCGTAACTGTACTTCCCGTAGAATTAAATGTTCCTGTTACAGGACCAATAGGAGTAGAACCAGTATATGTTACTTTATAATTTGCAGGCGCATTGGTCAATGTTAAATTGATGGTACCATTGTTCATCCCCTTACACGGCGTATTAACAGAAGTAGCACTGGCAGTAAAAGTACAACCGCTGCAATTGTTCACCGTTACTTTAAAGCCATTAATGTTTCTCGGATCATTACAAGCACTGGAGGTATTACTATACACCGTATAACATCCGCTAGCATTGCATATTTGAGCACAATATGTAAAGACACCTACTGCCGTTGGAGTAATGGTTATCGTTTGATTCGTACCAATAAGGTTTCCTGCTGCAACAGAATTTTTATACCATTTAAAAGTCGGTGCCGTACCACCACCATTTTCAACATCCAAACTTAAGGTGACTGAATTTCCTAAACACATTGTTGTTGATCCATCCAAAATTTCAACATGTCCAAATGGAAGTATATTACCAGAACAAGCAGCCAAGCTAATCCCTATTGGTGACCCCTCTACTTGATTAGGTCTTTCTAAAGGCAATGCTAAAATAATCGCATCGATAACAGGACCTAATTGTTTAAATGGTATGGCAGCACCACCATTGACCGCATTAAATGCTACCAGCACTTTTGGGGTTACATTAACAGCAAAATTAATTTCAGGATAATAAACATTAATGTTAGTTAAGTATGAATTAACATTCGCCCAAGTAATGTTGGCGTTGTAGTAACTCCCAAAAGAACTACTAGCCATCCAACCACCACAATAACCAGGATTATTTTCAAACACTGCAGTCCTTTGAGCGATGTCATTTGCATAACCCGCTGTAGTAGCCGGCAATGCTCCTATACAACCACCTGGAGCAGACGTTAATTGACCGTATGCACCTAAGAAGCCATTAGGTCCTGCATTGTATGCAGAAGCTGTAAATTTTTCGTATGCATAAGGATCACCCGCTAACTTACAATCAATGCCCGAATACATCGGCCAACCTTTATAGTAGTTAAACACATGCATCGTGTTCAAATCATAATACGCTTTCATCAAAGGTTGTACATCACCACTGATCGGACTTTGATTAATAGCTGCATATGCAGCAGCAGTTTGTGGAAAACGATTGAAAGGATATCCTTGACCTAAAGCACTCCACGCTGAACCGGGACCTTCAATTTGATAACATCCGTTATTGCTCATTACTGCTGCGGCTTGCGCATCTCCAATGGCCGTACTTAACTGATAAGCTACGGGTTGTTGAGCAAAAGCTCCCCACGTTGAACCTGGGGCACAAGCAAGTTCTGACTCTTGTACCAATGTTGCCATCCAATAACCAATTTTAGGATATTCAACACGTTGGTTCATGTTTCTAGAATAGTTCCAAGCATGAGCAATACCTATGGCCCAACCTGGATGATTCGAAGGAATATAACCAGGCTTTCCGCCAGCAATTCCTTGACCTAACCAAATACCCCTCGCTTTTGCAGGGTCTGTAGGAATTTCAGTTTTGATGTATCCCAAAGTATCCCAAGTATCTTTTTTGGGTAAGGCAGGACAGTTGTTTACTTGTCCGAATGTATTCACCACAGACAACCGTAATACCACTGAAATAGAAAAAAGTAGAAGTAGATGTTTCTTCATCAGATACAATTAAAATTAGCAAAATGAATAATCTATAATCATAGGTGATTTTAGTATTTATTCCATTTAAACATCCCCATTATGAATACCTAAATGTAGGCATTTTGTAACACTATAGTGCAATATTTTCTATGTTTAACCATAATACAAATGTAACTTATTTGCCATATATAGCATTATAATAACAGAAATTCACCAGAAAAAGCTTATTTGAGCTAAAAATGAGCCTTTTCAAGATCTAAAGCTAAGACCTGATGATGTATGATAAGTATAAATCTTGTTGCAAAAATAGAAGTCGATTAGATTCCTGAACATACTCGATATAAGATACGCTTACAAAGCAAAGGATTTCATGTCTTTGGAGGCATGGTCGAACTTCTGATTACGCATGTCTGTTTCGAGCATTGAAACTTTATCTCATTATACAATTTTTCTGGTCGCAGCACTATAGATTCTGAATACGGATTGGATGTCGCAAAATGAGACATTCAATAAAGAAACTAAATATACAAAACAAGACGGACCACGCTATCGAACATTTTTAATAAATAAGAGCTAGATATTAACTCGAATAGCATTAAAAAAATAAACTCTGGTGGAGACTAAATAAAAAAAACGAACAAGATGTTAAGACTGGAGCTATTGATAGTCCTAAAATTCTATTTCACAGACCTCGTATAAGACTCACAAATCTGTACCAGCGAATCATCTGTAAATAAAATAATACCTACATCAGCGACATGCTTAGATACTGTTGGACTCTTCTTTAGTATTTCTGACAATACACGATTAGGCTCCTTATAAAAATCACCGAAACCTGTACAATGCCCTATCTCCTCTCCTGCCAGCTTAAAGGTGTATTGTGAATAATTTTGATTTTCATATTTATACAATGATATTTCAGCAGATTGATACAAGACTCTGTAAAAACGACGGTGTTCTCTCATCAAGTTTTTCACCTTTTCCTCTGGGGTCTGTTCTATTAAAACAGACTCATAGCTTACACCATTGGACAACTTAAATCCTTTTATTTCATTCGCCTTGTACACTTCTTGTCTATCCTTCCCTTTCGTGTTCTTATAGTCAAATACAAGCATATTACTAAAAGGCACATCCATATCTCCCATGCGGCGCTCAGGATTATAATTAAGGATTCCATTTAACGTTTTTCCATCCAATGTAAAAACATGACCCGGCTCCTTTTTAATACTAAACCTGTACTTATAAGCCTCTTTTTCGAGTAATGCATAAAGTATCTCTGCCTTTTTCTGTTCCCTGATTTTAACTTCTTCTTCTGGTCTCATGTGATTGAGGTAAACAGGCTCAATATTTTTACGAATCCCTGTTTCATCGTACCGCAAATAAAAGCGATCGGCTCTCTGCTGAATCGACGCTTTCAATAGTGTAGACTCCTTCCTGTCTACACCGATCTGATCGGCTTCTTTCCAATAAACAAGAGCCCCTTTATAATCTTCCAACAGGTCTGAGGCTCTGGCCATGTTCATGCACAATACCCATACGAAAGGAGCATTTTCAGGAGACAAGTTTGTGTATTTACGCTTCTCTTCTTTCCATACCTCTATACTAGAAGAAAGTTTTTTCAAGGTGTTTTCATACGTCTCTACACGCATTTCTTTTAAAGCAGTAAGCACTGCTTTATAGGTAGTATCTAGCACAACGTTCTCCTCTTTGGTTTTTACTTTGAAAAATGTCGATGCAGATTTTTTATACCTTAGGTCAAATTTATCTTTGAAATAAGTGGCTGCCATCTTATAGAGCTTCTGAATTTGCTGCGCATTGGTCAAGAGCACTTGATTTTCATAAGGCTCTGGTGGAGTCGCGGCCAAATTAACCCATCGTTCAACTTCTTTAAGGTCTGTCGTCTTATCTTGGTATGCGGTAGTACAGGTGTCTTGGTAGTTGAAGTACTCCGATGGACTTAAATCCATTGAGCCTGCCAACTTAGGAGAAAGAACAATGGTTTTATAGTCAATCATCTTATCGTCGAGGTATACGGCCAGCACACCTGAAAATTGAGAGATCATGATAGGATTGAAAACCGCTTGTCCTTTTTCATCCTTAGTTGTTGTATAAGAAAACTGATAAGGTTTTGCATCTATAAAAAGTTCAAGGTGCAATTTCGCCTGTAAAGAATCGAACGTAAAAAGATTAAGCGTAAAGTAATTTTTACGTAATCTCGAAGCATTGAGCTTATAATCTGACAAGGTACCGCCGTCGGAAATAAGCACCTCTATGTCGTAGGTATAATCCTCTTGTGGTAAATTAAAGCTAGGGTAAGTCCTGATGATGTGCGATTGGGTATCATTTTTCACCTTTTGCCCAAATACATTCAAGGTGATCAGCATACAAAAAAATAGCAGTAATTTCCCCATATCGATTTTAATACTATAAATAACGTCCTTTAATTAAATCATTAACCATGTCGGCACTAATAGCAGGAGACACCGTAATTTTTACATCTTTTTTATCTATTATGGTATACAGGTGTATGATGTTAACATCCAAAGCATCGGGCTTTCCCATCGCAATGGGCACCTCTTTATCAGACCCATTGTCGAGTATGTATCGATAAATAATGTAGGTGTAATTATCTTTACTGTAGAGGTAGTTTTTTCGTTCCAAAAAAGTTCCTATCCGTTTACTATCCTGAGAAATCTCCCATTTAGTAAACGTGGTATCGTTTCTTTTTTCAGACGACAAATACTCAAATCCACATTTTACATCACGCTTGCGTTCCACCAAAAAAGTATTTCTAATCAAATCGAGGGTGTGCCTATGAGAAGCTCCCATGAAAGTAGTATCACTGAGGATGGAATCTTTGATGTCGGACTTCGCCATTATTTCATCCTGATTTTTTATCAGAGCGCCATCGATGTTTATTCCTGCTGCTGGGAATGTCTTATTTAAAACAGACTTTACACTAAACTCTACAGCCATGGGCAGAAACATTTCTTTACCTGTATCCTCAAAGCGTACGTTGTACCAATACCTGTCTTCGAATAGAGGACTAGGTGCTTTGTATTCATCTCGGTAAAAGGAAATTACTTTTTCGCCTCCTATACCATAAATAATAACATTGGCATTTACGAGACCCGACTTACCCGTTACTGTTCCTAACACGACATCGTCTTTGGTAATGACACCATCTTTGACTTTATATTTTTGTGCCGAAGCAGAAAGACCACTCCATAACAACAAGAACACTATTAAAACTACACGGCTATTTTTTTTCATATTAATAAACTGACAAATTGAATATTTTAATTTCTTATGTTGTTTGCATGATTGCATGCAAGTACTTATTGATGATTTATTTTTTCGCAAGAAGGCGAAAGAAAAAGTTGCTCAATACTACCCTCCCGCAGAGTCTCTCTTTTTCAGAGGACTCTGCGCCTTGAATGCTAATCTAAATCTAAACATATTCCTCATAACGGACAAGAAATTCAAAACGCTCATTTTCTCCATATTCATAATAACGAGCACTTGACCAAACATAATCTACGTAATCACTTGCCAAATTCCATTTCCCTGAACAAGGGTTGTGATGCATATACTGTAGTTTTTGATCTGCCATATCTCTACTCATACACAATCTCCCATCAAAACTAGGTTCAAAAACATCATGCCGCTTACCCCTACTACGATCAGTGAAATTTACTTGATTACGCATAAATTCCAGTCGATGTATCAAGCCTAACTGTTTTAAACGTTTTACGATGGCATAACTCATAAATCTTTTCATGGTACCAATACGTTGATTAAGATTTTCTCCTAATGGAACGTACAACAAAAAATGAAGATGGTTAGGCATGATCACAAACCCACAAATTCGATATCCTTCAGTGCTTAATATTTGAAATTGTTCACAGATGAACGAATACAAATTTGTTTCTTCAAACAAGGGAAGATAATTTAAACAGGTAAATGTGATAAAATACAAGCGATCTGTTTGATCATGAAGTTGACGGACTGACATATGAAAAAATATTATTAGCATTCAAGGCGCAGAGTCCTCAGAAAAAGAGAGACTCTGCGGGAGGGGAAAAAAGAGAGACTCTGCGGGAGGGAAAGAGCACCGGCTGACGCCGGCGCTAACGGGTAAAACCTGGAATTTGATTTGTTTCATATTTAATCAGAAAGTTTCTCCAGTCATTCATAAGCTTATATATAAATTCTGTACTCAATTCAAATGACTCAAATTCACCAAAGCCATTTTCAACTTTTGCAGTATCTCCATTTATTGTAACTATACACCAATCATCGCTTGAAAAACTATATGTTAATTTATCAACGACTGTTTTTTTAAATTGATCTAATAAATTAGAGACATTAATTGAATTCGAAAATTCTAATTCACCTAAGTGTGATAACATTTCGTATTGAGAGGGAAAAAAAACCATGATTGGTTTACGTTCTCCATTTTCGTCTACACGTATGTAAAAACTATAATTTATATCCATGATTAAAATATTGGGAATGCTGATATTATTTGATTTGTGCCATCTGCTTTAAGAAACATTCTAATTTCAATACCCTCAGTACTAAATCCTTTCCCCTCCCGCAGAGTCTCTCTTTTCAGAGGACTCTGCGGGAGGGAAATTCTTACTTCATTCCAACTTTCAGGAAAAAGTTCATCTAGTGATATTAACTGCATTATAAATATCATTAGCTATTTGGTGAGCTTTCAAAATTTCAGGTTTAGATAAATCTTCATTTACTGATAGTTCTGTTCCTCCAAAATCTCTATACAATAATTCAAAATCAATCCCCTCATTTTTAAAATACAAATAAGAAATATCCCACCCTCCTGCATAATACTTTGTTATCTCGATGTTTAAATTAGCTTTAATATATTTAACAGATTTTTCAAATGAATCAAAATTGTCGCTATTATCATCAATATTAAATATTAATCGTTCATTAAAAGAATAATTTCTCATAACTGATTATTTTGGAATTTTAAATAACTCATCTACGACTCCTCGTCCTCTCATCGAACCTTCTATTATCTTCTCATAATCTCCCCCATATTTTACGAATGCCTCATCCCAAGTCATATTCATTTCTATTGAATTTAAAAAATCAGCTATATCAACATCTTTCATTGATGTTCGTGTAGTTGTTCTTATTGTATTTCTCATCCCAACAGCTTCTCTGGCTGCTGCTTCCCCTCCCGCAGAGTCTCTCCTTTTCAGAGGACTCTGCGCCTTGAATGCTACTCTAAATCTAAACATATTCCTCATAACGGACAAGAAATTCAAAACGCTCTTTTCCTCCATATTCATAATAACGAGCACTTGACCAAACATAATCTACGTAATCACTTACCAAATTCCATTTCCATGAACAAGGGTTGTGATGCATATACTGTAGTTTTTGATCTGCCACATCTCTACTCATACACAATCTCGCATCAAAACTAGGTTCAAAAACATCATGCCGCTTACCCCTACTACGATCAGTGGAATTTACTTGATTACGCATAAATTCCAGTCGATGTATCAAGCTTAACTGTTTTAAACCTTTTACGATGGCATAACTCATAAATCTTTTCATGGTACCAATACGTTGATTAAGATTTTCTCCTAATGGAACATACAACAAAAAATGGACATGATTAGGCATGATCACAAACCCACAAATTCGATATCCTTCAGTGCTTAATATTCGAAATTGTTCACAGATGAACGAATACAAATTTGTTTCTTCAAACAAGGGAAGATAATTTAAACAGGTAAATGTGATAAAATACAAGCGATCTGTTTGATCATGAAGTTGACGTACTGACATATAAAAAAATATTATTATCATTCAAGGCGCAGAGTCCTCTGAAAAAGAGAGACTCTGCGGGAGGGAAATAGCCAGTTTCTGCCTCAGCAAATCTTCTGAAGAATATTTACTATTAGTTAGCCAAGAATATTTTTCACCTGTTCTATTATCTACACCATTTCAAGGCGCAGAGTAAATACAAAACTCTCATTGTGAAACATTACCCATTACCACTTGCGTTTTTATCGCAATATTCTTTAAATTTAATTTGAAACTCTTTTATTTCATATTCTGTCGCAAGTCTTAAATATTCTTTTTTCAAGTCTGTTACTTCAACTTCATTGTTTAATTCAAATGACCAATGCTCTACCAAATAATAACTTTCTAAATAATCTTCAATAATTATAGCATAATCGCCATTTAGATTATCATCTTCATGTCTGTGTATAATACCTATATCAAATTGTTTCATTCCTAATTACTTTACAAATCCATCGAATGGAGTTGATAATATTAACTCATCTAAATTTTCATTTTTAATAATCCATCCTGAATATATTGCTACTTGTCCCTTTTGGGGAGTGATTAGATTTGTTATCACTTTGTATTCATTACCATATTGAGTTGTTTTATTAAATATGACTTTTCCTTCTTTCACAGCTTGAATTGCTTGTTTTTTATAAATAGCCAAAAGGTTATCGGCGTCAGCTAATTTATACCCCCAACTATCAACAAATAAGCCAGTCTTTGCAGGGTTAGTTAGTGCGTATTCTGAAAACTTTCTAATATCTCCTGTAACAGAATTAATTAAATTATCTCCTATTTTACCCAAGCTACCTGAACCATTTACAGCTCTTACATTAAGGTAATCTAATATTTTTTGTTTCCCTTGAGATATGTTGGTGATGGCTAGTTTTGATTTAATACGGTTTAATAATGGGGTAAACTTTGGGCTGGTCATTAACCATGTAACACCACCTGTAATAATACCTGTGGTAGCACTATTAACTATTACAGGTTGCCAATCAATTTCGGAAACAACATCTGTAAGGCTAGGAGAGCTAATTTTTTTACCAGTTTTTACTCTTTGATAGGCCAGTTCATACTGCTTGGCAGTCTCTGTAGTAAAACCAGTAGCAGCTCCTCCTAAAGCGGCAAGACCAACAATCATTTTTCTGCTTGTTTCGGGAGCTAAAAATGATGGCAATGTAGCTGCTGCACAAGATATACCCGCAGAAACTAAAGCCTCTGTCCAACTGAACTCTTTATAAGTAGTAACGGCTTCAAAATCGATAAATGAAGGCTTTTTATTGTCTGGAATAGCATCATCAAATTGTGCTGTAATCCAAATACTGGTATAATAAAAAGCAAAATCCAAACTAGCTCCAACAAGACACTGAGCAATCTGCACCCCAAACTCCCCATCCCCCTCACTCTCAAACACCCCAATCGCCAAGCCTGGAGCATGCACCGCATCCCATTGTAATTTAGCAAGTTCAGATCCACCACGGTAATCCATTAAGTTATCGGGTAAGTCTCCTTCTTTCAAGTAGTACTGCGTATCGAAGGTATGGTTGAGGTTAAACATGCCGTGCGCTAATTCATGCGCTGCTGTGTGACCTACATCGGTATTGCCAGGCAAGAAAATATAACCAAACTGGCGGTTGCGAAGCATGTCGCCTAATACGCCGTTTCCTTTTTCTTCTGTTCCTGAGAGAGGCGAGTTTTCAAACACAAACAAATAAGGTGTTGAGCTTTCAATATCAGGATGAGATTTTAGGTACTGCATATTGAGAAGTTTCATTTCTTCCGAATACTGATTGTATTTACCTGCTCCTGTTATGTTCAACTTTTGATCTTGATCGATATCCCAATCTGAAGATATGGCGATGCTTTCCGCAAGCTCCACAGTCCAGCTTATGCCGATCGGGTTGTAGATCCCATTGAGCCTTTCGCTCATCGCCGTTTTGTCTACCGATGCATTTCCTACAGGAACCAATTTTACGTTAAACTCCTTCGGTTCGTAGGTTGCAATTTTTAGTTTACCCAAGGTGAATTTTGTATCGGTTTTGCTGTTGCAGTACAAAGCGTACAACTCTTGCGCATCGCCAGCGGGGCCAGAAAGCAAGGTCAATTCATAAAGACTTTCTCCTTTTTTTGTGGCTGTAAGTTCTACGCCCTTGCCTGTAATGAAATGAATGCTGTCTGCTATTAAGTCTTTAGCAAGGTTGGATACCTTTACCATAATCTTATCTTGACTGTTGTCAATAAGCAGTTTATTACCCACGCGGTATTGTCCATTGTTCAGCGATTCGTACTGCTGTGAAAACAAGGACGATTTATTGTAAGTCTCTTGAAAATTATCCAACGCATACTTTTGATCGGCATGCGTTTCAAAAGAAACTTTACCCTTTTCCGTACTTATTGTATTAAGTTGTTCCGTGCTTAAGCCCGCCAGCAATTGACCCGCTGCTTGACCCAGTGGTGTAATCTTTCCGTCTTTGTCGATGCTGTATATCTTACCCGTATTGTCTTGCACCACCACAGGAACTTTGCTGGTGTTAATGGAAACAGGTTTTCCGTCTACCCCTGTTACCGTAACGGTATAAGTTGTATCACCTCCACTGCTCACCTCCACACTTACTGTAGCACCTGCGCCTGCATCAATGATCGTATTCACGTTGATGGCTGTAGTTGTACCTGTCTTCACATCACCTACATTGATACCACCATTGGTAATCGGATCAAGGTCACCAATACCGCCTTCGGTTTTATCGTACATGCTTACGATTTTACCCGAGATCAATTGCTTGTCGGTATTCACGCCTATACCTTGAAAGTTGGCTTTGATGCTGACTTCTGTCGTCGTCGTAGGAACAAACAAGGCCAAGTAGCCTTCTCCGCTAAAATTACCATTAGCACCTGTTACTTTGGTCAAGCGCATTCTAAAGCCTGATGCATAAATGGTATCACCTGCGTTTAGTCTAGCTATCGGATCTTGATTGCTGAATGCTTGTGGTGCTGAAGGAACACAATTGGCAGTGTCTTGTGTAAGGGTTCTAAAATTTTGTAAGCTACCATACGCAAACTCATCGGTAATGATACAGCGATTACCCAAGTGGTATTCGTACTCACTGTTCCAAGCCAGTCCTGTCAATGTCGCTTGATGGTTTTGAGCTTCTATGCTTGTCCATTTACTCGCACCCTTTTTTCTGTATTCTAATTTGGTAGGCCCCACATTGGTCGGATCATTTGCCCAGCTCAATGTGGTTCTATTGCTTTTAGGATCTGCGGTAATGGTCGCCTTTTGTAAAGCCAAACACTCGCCTTGTAATTTAAACCAATAGATTTCAGTATAGCCTTCATTTCTAAAAGGCTCTTGTTGGTTCGTACTGGTGAGCAAGGTTTGTTTTACACGCCAAGCGTATTTTTTACCCATCAATAGAGGAGGCTCTGCTGGGCCATAAAACAAATTGGTGGTATTCGTTTTTGTCGTGTAGATCGGTTGAGCGGTATAAAAGGCCGCTTCAGGCGTTACACCTTCATCCCATATTTCTACCAAGGTAAATTCATACTCAGAATTATAAGCATTAGGAGTCGCTAAGTTTCTCGGTGTCCATTGAAAAAGTAAGTTAAACGGATTGGTATACGAAATTACTTTTCCTTTTTCGGGCATCGTTAAAAAAGGAGGATCGCTGAGTGTGAGGTACGCTTGAGCGCATTGTTTATCACCGACTAATCGGTTGGTGTTTTTTTCATACACTTCAAAACAAAACTGGTAAAAGCCTTCGGGTAATCGGTTTTGTCCTGCACCGGTACTGCCGATTAAATTTTGCGAGCTAAAGTATGGAGCCAAGTCGCTTTGACTTACTGTTACAGGTGCGCCTTGCATCACATCGATGGTCGGGTAATTACCGTAAGGTGTGGTTTGTAATTTTACACCTTGCCCTTCAATGGTCATGCGCAAGTACACTTGCAAAAACGGTTGACTGGCATCGGTATTGATCAACATCACACTCAGCTTTTCCTGATCTCCACTGTAATACTCCGAAAGTAACGTACTGTACGCTGGTCGTACCGTGGTAATGACTTGTACGGGTCTTTGAGCAAAAGCCGACAGTGCAAGTAGCGTCAGTACTAAGCTCAATAAAAATCGTTTCCCTTGACTATAATGTTGCATAGATGCCTAATTTATTAGTATTTCTTTAATGCTATTGTATCGTTGCTTATTTTAAAACCTCACCGTACTGTACACGCCTGTCGATCCGTTTTTTAATACGATTCGAATCATGTACTCGTACTTATAGTTAAGCTTAATGTTATCGGTAATGTTTCTTTGTTTACTGTCCAGCACTTTCCACAAAGTAACAGGCTCTTCTTCGTTTCCTTTGTAGAGTTCAAAGTGATCGATGTCTGTACGATAGGTTTCCCATGTTATCGCAACCTTATTACCCTCTACATCTGGCAAGGCTTTGAAGAGTGTTACTTTTACTAAGTCAGGATTATTCGGCAACTTTAATTTAATGGGTGGCAAAGGAACCGACTCCAAACCACTTTCATCTTTGGCAAGAATAGCATACCAATAGCTCTTCCCTGCTTCAGCCGTCTTGTCGGTATAGGAAGATGTCTTGTCATTAAATTGAGCAAGCGTAATCCATACGGCATTCAAGGTCGTTTCTTTTCTGATTAAGATGTGCTTTGCTACGTCTTCATCTTCGCACCTTGCCCATTGCAAGAACACGCCTTCAGCAGTAATTTCATAGGCCTTGAAAATAGGTGCTGTCGGTGGTGTTACATCGGGTCTTACGACAATGGCTGGCTTAGAGAAATTTGATTCATTGTAGTGTTTATCCAAAGCCATGACATAGTAATAAATCTTACGGTTAATCATGCTAGGATCCAACTGGTCTTCTGTCGCTGTTTGGTAAAAAACACTATCGGTAATCGGATATGCTTCTTCCGTTAAATTATTAGCACGAAAAAGTTTATACCCCAATAAATCTATTTCTGTATTGGCCTCCCATTCTACCTTTACTTTACCCAGACTGTCTACAATAGCACTCTTTACGATGGGTGGCGCAGGTGGTATAGAATCGATCAATTGTAAAAATCGCTTAGGAGAAGTATTCCTTGTTCCATTGACTCCCACTGCGGTAAGGCTAAAGTAGTTGGAGTTCTCTAATTTCTTGTATACCAATTTACGATCTAAGGGCGAAATATTTGCTCTCACTACCGTATAAGGGCCTTCGTTTCTTGTGCTGTGGTTAAGGTCAAAACCCTTTATATTCTTCACATTCACATCATCAAATTCCCATTTCAGTTCGGCATGTCCTTCGGCATTGAGTATAGAAGAAGTAATGTGCGGAAATGCCGTCACGCTGGAAATCCCTTTTCCTCTAACACTAGGAGATACAGGACCTATTTCAGAAAAAGAGGTAATGCCTTTTATACGGTACATGTATTCGGTCGTATTGTCTTGCAACTTATCTGTAAAATAAAAACGATAGCCTTCCTGTGTCTTTTTTTCATTCAAACCTGCCACAGGTGTTTTGCTAATTTGTTGAAACGTTTTCCCTTTATCCATCGATCGTTCTACATGAAAAGCCGTGTAGGTATCTCTTAATAAAAAATAATTGTAGCCGATGGTAGCCGCACTGTCACTGAATACAATATCGGGTTTGCTCGGCGCAGGTAAAGGCTTATACTCTTCCATTCTAACCAATACAAAAGCGGAGTCAATTGTAATTTGAGTCACTGGAGCTAAAGGAATAATGCGGTAAAGGTAACGCTCGTTCTTTTTCACACTGAGGTCTTCAAAACCCCACGCTGCCATTTTAGCCGCTTCAAAACTCATGTCACCAGCCATCATGGATAAACTATAACGTTGTTCCAAATCGTTGATGTCATTGACGATTTGTGTCACAGGATTTTTATCGGTAATGTCAACCTGCATCGTTTTACCGTAAAGTGTTTGCGCCATGATGGCAGCGTAGTTATCCTGTTTTGCAAGCGTTTCCCATTCTTCCAAAGGTCTTGCTAGAAGAGGATCAGCAAGCACGTGCAATTCAGGTACAAGCAACCACGTGGTATCTCTTACCAAGGTATACCGCTCTACTTTAAATCCGTATCGATTACATTCTTTCCAACCCAATGGTCGCGTAAGTGCCCAACGTAATTTCACAGATTTATCTCCTACCCTAGAAATTAACTTTAAGCTATTCTTTACTACGACACTGTCCTTCTTTTCTTTTACATCAGCAGGTGTATCTTTTAGCACAGTCTTTTTCTGAGCATAAACATTGCACGCTAAAAGCAATACACATAAGACGATGATACTTCTCTTCATTACCTTTTATAATTAATGATACCTGTACTGCCTTTTTTATTGCCTGGCATTTGGTATGTAAATTCAATTTGCTCTATGTTGTTGAGCGGAGATTCAGGAAAACGCTCACGGAAATATTGAGGATAGATGTTGATCAAATTGAAATTTCCTCTCACGTATTGATTCATCAATTGATTTTCTATTTCTCTATAATCTTTCCTGTACACATCAGCCAAGCCATCGACATAAGGCATTCTAGCAGGGTCTAATACATAGTCTTGATCGTAGTACATGGCTTTTGCAGGAGGCATGCCATATTCGTTGACATCCCTGTTTTTAATAGTCACACCACTCACCGCACTGTAAGGATAGTCCTTGTATATTTTTGGATGAATGTATTGCGTATAATAAGGATCGGTCAATAATGATTTGTAATCCACCAAGGGTTTGTTATTGGTATATGGACTTCCGAAAATTTCCGAGGAATCAAAAATCTCATAGCCAGCGGTGCGCACATTGACGTAATCGTAACTGAATAAAAACACCAGTTTATTACTTACAGAAGCACTAATCACATTCATTTTTTCGGCAAACGTATTGTATCTACTGGTGCCAAAACGAGTATTTAAAAGTATCTTTTCTCCATCACCCTTCACCACTTCTTGTGCCTGCGTCTCCTTCACATCGTACTGACCACCTTCATCGTCTTTAACCGTTTTAAGGTTCGTATTCGTAGTGGCTACTTTTGTTCCAATAGGTACCGAAACAAGTTCTAAAGCGTATACCATTTTATTTTGTATTCCACTGATGTCGAATTCTATTTTTTTATCCGCACGGATGAATGTAGGTGTCACCAGTATACTTTGTTGACCATCGGCTGTCGTGCATCGAAGGTATTTATTGTTTTTCGTATCGCCATCCAATAAATAATCTTGCCATTGCTTCAGTACCACATACCCTTTATTGGTCTCTGCACGGTAAACATTTTTCTGTTCGTGTGCAGGGTACATATAGGCAAGGTTTCTATGAGGAATATTATCTGGTGCAGCGCTGGTTTTAAAACTTACGATCTTCTCTTCAACAGGCACAACACCCTTCGACGTATAAGGCTTCCACGTATTGAATGCGAATACCTCAAACGTAACATTTACTTTTAACTCTACTGTCTTTACTGAAGGAAGTGTATTTTCGGGTACAAGTGTTAAGGTTTGATTTCTGTTTGTCCATTCCTTGGTAAAAGCCAATTGCTTTCCTTCACTCTTTAATTCAAGCGTATTAATTTTTACTCTGAATAATTTATTACTACCGTCTTCATCGGTAATTTGAAAAGGTTGATCTACACCAACATTGAAGGATATTTGCGGATAAGTAAATACATCCACATCTACAGCTTCCGTTGCAGGACTTATATCTGATATCACAGGAAATGTAACAGGAGAGTTAGAATTAGCAACAATGACGCATTCATCGCCTAAAGAGAACTTCATGTTCATATCACCCGATACCAAACCATCCAACACATTAAACTTAACCCTCATGTAACCCTTTACCCATGTTGGTTTTGGGCCTCCTGCTTCTAACATGGCAGCTGCTCCTCCGTATAAAATAGGAATCTTACTGTGAATAAACATCAAGTCCACATTCACGCCTAATTCGCCTTCAAAGTAAGTGTACACTCTGCCATTGGCATACCATGTATTCATCCCAATCGGATCTGAGCTCCCTTCGCAATGCGCATCAGGATATTGCCTAAGCATAATGTCTCCTCCCACACCAGCATTCATATTGGAATAAAGAATTAAAAAATTAACGTCGGCTCTTAAACTCAAGTCTACACCAAAAGCAAAACCAGATCCTGATTTCAGATTGACTTCATTGATGTTACTTTTGGCCTGATACAATTCAGGACCTAATAATCGTACCACCTCGTAAGGCGGATCAGGGAAGGTTGGCATTTCTGTACCCACCATAAAATAACTTCCTGTTTGCAATTTCATAACGGCAAGACTTAAGACTACACCCAATCGATCTTCAGGTGTACCTGCGTAGCAATACCACCTGCCTGGACTTATATGCACTTCCATCCATCCTGCTCTGTTACCAGGCCCTCGACCTTTCAGTACGCCAAGGTTGATGAATATTTCAGAGTTGGCTTCTAAAGTAGATGTCTCAAAATTATATTGTATACCGATGTAGGCGAAAATATTGGAAGCAGGAGTACTTCCTACGTCTGTATCTTTGGCGACATCTTGTACATTGCCTGAAGCAATTTTGTCTGCATTCGTTAAACTCGTTGCCTTTTCCGTTGCCTCGTTTAGTTTATTTAATTTGGCAACCATACCGCCCAAAGCTCCTGCCCCTGCTATGATTTCAGCATTTCCGTAAAAAGCAATGTATCGTACACCTCCAGTGCTGTTAAAGCACATTTCAAACATGATGTCTCCTTTGCACACTTCCTTTTTAGCAATGACATATGCCACCAAGGCTTTTACGCCAAAGCTTGTCTGGTCATCGGGAACATAAGGCAATGCTGATCCTTTAGGAGCTTTAGCCATTTTGCTATACACTCCACCACCAAAACCATTGAGCATAAAGGGTCCCACCACAGTAATGGCTGTCGGTAAATCTATACGTGCATCAATGTACCAATACCTAAAGTCTTTCGCTCCGAACATACAAGAAGAGGAGATTTTAAACTTACCAGCATAGTCAATCATGATACTACCACTGAATGCATTTCCGTAGATAGGATCATCTTCTAAGAAAATGATTTTCCCTGATACTTTTAATTTACTGAACTCAGCACCGATGTTGACCTCATAAATCTTGACTTTATAAAACTTCCAATTCCCATCAGTTGATTCTCCTTCCGCTCCTTCAGGTTTATCGTAGTAGGCAGCGAGCATTAACAGTGCGCCTCCTGTTACTTTGTTTTGGGCTACACTTACTTGCAAGTTAAATTTCAAACCAATACAAGATTTCCCGTCTAACTCTACTTCCGAAATGGAGATGCGATCTAAGCTGACAGGAAAATTGGAAAATTTAATTTGCCCATTGTATTGCACTCCTTTTATTCTAAAGTAAGGCGCCTCGGTCATTAGCCTCATCTCTGTAAAATCTAACCCAGCGCCCATCTTACCTCCACTAGAACTGTTGGAAGCCGCTATCGTTAAGGTCCCCGTAAGTACTGCTTCTGGTCTGAATACTTTTTTAGTTTGTCCATTATCGCCATTAGGCTTATTGTATACTGCCAGTGTAATGTAGGAGTTCGCCTTTAAGTTGACATGAGCCATTAAAAAATCAAAGGCTAAGGTATCTGTTAACTTTACCGTTAAAAAATATTCATCTTTATCGGTGATGATGGCTGAATAGCCAAATGTATTTTTCGCATCGGGTTTGGATGAAACAGGAAGCACGAGCTTTCCGCCAAAACCACCTTTCGTCAAGCGATTGGCTTCAAGTTCAATAAACACCGAGCTTACAGAAAATTTCCAACTCGATGCACTGCCTTCGTCAAGAGGAAGAATATCGGCTTCTATACCATACACTCCGCTTACTCCTTGCTGATCGATGATCATACACTTGCTGATGAAACGTGGGCGTAACTTGGTCGTTTTATTGGCAAACTGCTCAGGCAGCACCACGTCCAACTCTTCAATGTAAACCCCTCTCCAAAGCGATGAATTTCCTGCATAATATTTTTCACGATACCCTTTAGGAAAAATCATGGCACTGGCATTACGCGTATCGCTCATATCAAGCACAGCATTACGTAAGTTGAACACCACACCATCCAAGCCTTTCACTTCAAAGCTTGGCAAGGTAAGACTCACCACCATGTCATTCCATGTTTTAACGCTGACGGCAAAAGAAGCCTTTACCGTCAGTTTGGGATCGGTCTCTTTTTTTAGTGTACTCGGATTAATCGGAATAACAAGCTTATTCGAAAGCTCAAAATCACCCACAAGGTTGAGTAATTTCAATCCTTGACAACCTACTATCGCATAGGTCATAGGAGTAGCGGCTAAACCAGTATTGGTATTCAAACTCCCACCTCGCAATACCAAACGATAACTTTCACCCATAGGAATAGCAAATTCACCCAAGAGTACCAGCTTCATGTCTGAAATACCTCCGTCACTGTTTAGTTTCACACCTTCAGCTCCCAGTAATAATGTTTTACCCTCAGAGGTAACCACTCGCAAATACGCACTGATGGTAGCACCTTGCGTACCCACCGTCATATTGGTAAGCATCAGTGTCCATTCCATGTTCGCTACTGTTTTATGAACACCAATCGGAAGCATGTCTACTTTAGAAGGAACTTCATCCGCAAACTTTCCGATTTTATCCATCATGGCCATAGCTGCGGATACAGAATCTCGCTTGCCTTTCACTTCAGGTGATACAGGAGCAAGTGGACTGAACCCATCGTCGCTTGAGGCATACAATTGAGCCTCTGTCATCGCATCGAGCAAGGCCATAGAGTATACCGCTTCATCGTTTGCAGTGCTAACAAGCACTTGAACACCACTACTATCGCTTACCGCAAAAGTATGCAAGGTGGTAAGCAGTATTAAAAAGGGTAATAGAATGTATTTACTATACATAAGAATCGATTAAAAATTAAATGCGTACGTGATTGTTCCGATGAAATCTCCATCGTTGGTATGTTTTTGCGTTTGACTCTTGAACTGGTAAAGACAAGATTGTGTCAAGCTGTGTTTCTTTTTATAGGTAAAACCAATGTTAGATCGAAGGTTGAAAATTTCTGTTTGTAACACGCCAATGCTCTCTGCTCTATTGTATGAAGTCGATAAACCCACCAGTAATTGATCTTTCATCAAGCGTTTATTGGCAGAAAGTGTTGGCCCATAAATGAACGAACTCGTCTGCATTTCTGTGAGTGTGGTATTCAGTGATGCCGTAAAGCTGATGCGCTTGGGAATGAAGTTAACATTATAACCCAGCATGCCATTATACATCATTACACCTGCTGCGGCAATGTCTTGTCCACCTTGCTTATTATTACTCTTCTGTACATTGACATTGAGTAAAATGTTTTGCATGCGATCTTTTGTTTTTTGTAACAAGTAAGTAATGTTAGCATTCGCATTATGGTTGACTTGCACGTAGTTTAAACTATCGCTGGGTGTAGTTGGAAGTCCTTGATTGATGTTGTCAAATTGACTTTTCACTTTCATGTAGTTTTGAAAATTCGAATAACTGAAACTCAGTTGTATTTTTTCACCGATCGGACTCGACACTTGCAATGAACCAATGTAACGCTGGGTAGTACTGGCTTTACTCTTGTCTAAATTATCTTGTTGCAAACCACCCTTGGCAGAAAACTGCATTTTGCCTTTGAAAAAAGCACGGGCGTAATCGAGGGTAAAGTTTTCAAAATCGTTGTTGAAATAATAAGCACCCATGGTTTGATAACCTGGAGCAACACGCTCATAGCCTATACCAATCGTATTTTTAATAATCGTATAACTTCCTCTAATTTTATAAGCACTACGCTGGTCAGAGGTTTGATTTACTTTTATTTGGTTGAAAAGATTAACTGTCTTTTGCTGTTGCTCAATAAGTCTTGCATCGGCTGTCGTAATGCTGATTGCATACTCTCCTTCTATTTTTAAATTTTGACCTAAGCTCTGTCCTAATTTCAAACCGACTGCCACATTTTCTTTGGGTAAAATGCGCAGTGAATCGGGTAAGGTTTGAATAGAACCCTGTTGATCTTTACCAATGAAATAAGAAAGTCCTGCCGAGGTCTTGGCTCCAGTATACAGTACATTTAAACCGTAACCGATACGCTTGTAAACAGCAGGTAGTGTTAGATTAGTGCTATCGTATTGCACCGCCTGATTAAGTATACCGTAAAAAGCACTGACCTTTGTTTTTTTAAGCGTGACATCAACGCCTGCACCTCGCACCTGATGTCCATTAAAGGTATAAGGAGAAAAGCTCATGGTAAAATCACCCACATGTCCTGTAATCCATTTGTAGGTCGGATGAAAACTTAAGCGGTTAGGAAAGGTGGGGTAAGAATACGCTCCACCCGCATTGGTAATATTATAAGAAACAGGTAGTGAAAAATTCTTAAGGACAGTAATGTTTAAGTTTCCGTTCAGGTTGTACATCCAAGGCAGTCGACCTGTATCGTTGCCATTGCTGGCATGGTATACTAAACTAGCAGAAGCTCCTCCATTGACTTTTATAAACTCCCTATTTTTAATAGAGTTGTAGGTATCTTCCACATCTACATTTTGTGCATTAGATTCCATTGCAATAAAAACAATAGCCAATAAAAAGGTGAAAATAAACTTAGGCAAAATGATAGGTGTTGTTAAATGTATTTAGAATTAGTATTTGGTTCTACTTTGCGATTACAGGTAAAGTCAATCATAAATTCCAAAGACTTTGGAGGACTCTATAAATTACTTCAGTTTTTTCATAGCCGTACTATTTACCAATGATTTCATTTGAATAATAGCCATTTCATTTAATTGGACCAATCTCTCCGACTGAGATAGCTTTTGTTTTATCAGCATTGCATTCATACTTTCTAAATTTGTCAATACAACCAACTGCTCTAGACTCGCCTCATCCCTCATATTACCTTTTGCTTTTACATTTTCAGTTCTCCACTGCTGTGCTGTTTTACTAAACAAAGCCATGTTCAATAAATCTGCTTCACTTGCATATACAAAAGAGATCTGTTGTTTGCTCAGTTTAACAGGAATTAAATTTTCTTTAATGGCGTCGGTATGAATATGATAATTTACTTTTGAAAGTGTTCGTTGTAAATTCCAATCTAATTTTAATCGAATATTTTCATCTCCTTTTAAGCGTTGAAACTCTTTTATCAAGTAGAGTTTAAAACTAGAACTTACCCAAGAGGCAAATTCAAAAGCAATATCTTGATGTGCAAATGTTCCCCCTTGATTACCCTGCTTAGAAATAATACCTTTTGCATTGGTCGTCTCTATCCATTTAGAAGGGGAAAGCGTAAATGAATTACTCCCTGCCTCAAAAAGTAAGGGGTCGAATTCGACCCCTTTGAATGCGGGGTTATTTAATTGCTCCCAGAGACCTAAAAACTCAATGGTTGTTCGCGAACGCATCCAATTTTTAACAACATCTTTAGGCTCTTCCGCATTTTTATTCCGGGCTATATCCGTTAAAGAAATATAATTTTCATTCGCTATTTTTAGCGTCGAAATTGAAATTCCTTTTACAATCAACTGATTCGTTTTCCCCATAAATAAAATAGGCAATTGTCCCTAAGCTTCTTCAATGCATTAAACTCGACAGCCCTTACATAATCACAACCTTGGTAATTCTGGTACCATAAGCTGTTTCTAAGAACAAAATGTATGTTCCTGGAGCCACGTTGACTTGCATCGGTATGATGTATTCTTTTTGATCTTGTGCTTCTACTATCGCAATGTCTTCGTTGCTGTAAAAATCTAAGAACCTCAATTTTACTGCTGCCACATCTTGCAAGCGAATCATCACTTCAAAACGACCATCGTTAGGATTGGGTCTTACTTCAAACTCTTGTATGAAAGAAGAAGCTCCGTTGTAAGGCTTATGATCGAAGGTTGGCTCTAGCACCTTTACTTGCTTCTCCAATACTTTTGTACAGCGGTCTTGGTGTGTCGTTAAGCCTACAGTATAAATACCCGCTTCTCTAAAGATCACCGTTGCATAGTCCAAAGAATTAGTAATAACGTCAATCGCATCGGCTTCCTTAAAATTCCATACCGCATAATCAGCAAAGGCAATTTCCGTAATGTTGACCAGCGACACTTCATCGCCTGCAAACACTTGCGTAGAAACTATAAATTCAGATGCAATGGTTTTATTGATGCGTTGTACTTGTACTTCGTCTTCTACTTTACAACCTTTTGTATCCGTTATAGTCGCCTTGTACAATCCCTCAGCAGATAAACTGACTTTGGTAGCGGTGGTATTAAGACTAGGGCCTTCCCAAAGGTATTGGTACACGCTGTCTTTAACAGCAATATCATAATCTGCTGTTTGATCGATGCATAAATAACGGGTTTCTCCTAAATCGAGCGGAATGGGATTGGGATCGAGCAAGGTGAAACTTGCTTCTTTTAAACAATTGTTATTGTTAAGTACTTGAACCGTGTACACTCCCGCTTTGATATTGGTCAATAATTCGTCGGTTGAACCCGTGTTCCAAAGCACGGTGTATGGCGGTCGATCGACGTCTACCTTTACACTCAAGGCTCCGTTAGCATCGCCATAACAATAAGGCATCAGGTAAGTACCTTGACTTAAGGTAATGCCATTTAAGGTATCTTTTACTTGTATACTTCTAAGCGTCGAACATGCCAATGCATCACTTACAGTAACCGTATAAAAACCATGCGCAAGGTTACTCACTTGATAAGCAGAAGAGCCATCGTACCAATCAATAGTATAAGGAGCTGTACCGCCTCTCAGGTTAGAAAGTGTTAAGGCTCCATCAGTCCAGTTTAAACAGGTTACGTTTTTGATCGCTACATCAAAAGCAACTTGTAATGGTTGCGTAATTTCATAAATCGCTGAAACCGTATTGTTGTTTTTATCTTTTACCCTCAGCTTATAAAAACCTGCCTTGCTATTGGTCAAAATCGAATCCGTTGTTGAAAGCGCTGTGTATGCTACTATTCCATCCTTAGAATAAGACCATGCATAGGTATATGGCATACCGCTTGAAAAACGTTTACCACCTACTGCATGTCCTACCAATACTCCATCTTGTCCACCATAGCAAATAATCGATTCAGTTTGTACAAGGTCAACAAGCAAGGGTGCTGGTTGCACGATGATGGTATTTTCTTTGATTAAACAACCTGCTGAATCTTGGATTAAATTCTTATTGGGCGTAAGTGCGGCATCTTCCCCTCGTAAAGCATAGGTACCAGCAGGAAGGTTATTGAATAAAAAAGCAAATTCGTTATTTTCAGAACCGTTGAATTGTGCCGTATACACTGTACCGTTGCTGTGTAGCATGGTCGGTAAAGGATAGTGCGGAGCTAAAACGGTACCGCCTGTAAGTTTTACTTCAAAGGTTCCATTACTTAAGCCATAGCCACTCACTTCGGTGATCGTGCGTGTGGTAATAGATAAAGGAGCTTGTGGTTGGATTAAGCTAATCGTAGCATCAACAGGACAGTTGTTTTTATCCCTCACTTCCAATGTATAATCGCCAACGATAAGATTAGTTATTGGAGATGCATCGCTGACCCATTTATTAACATCATTATTAACCAAAGGACGAGTTAATAAAATCGTATTGCTTGTCGTGTTTTTATAAGTCAAAGAATAAGGAGCCGTTCCTCCTTTTACTTGCGATGATATCGTTCCATCTTGCCCGCCGTTACAAAAAATGCCAGACTTGGCCAGTTGCGTTTGAAGTGGTGGTGGAAGTACGTTGATGGTATTGTAAGCAAAAGTTTTTGGGTTGACATAATATATACTCCTAAGTGTTGATTCTACACCATTTAGTTGACCAACATAATCACGAACACTCAGTTGATAGGTCTTATTTAATTCCAATCCTTTGAGCTCGTAGGTATTACTACTGCTTAAACTATCGTTTGTGATATAAAAACTCCCTCCTGAACTCACTCCGTTTTTAACATTCATTATCTCTAATTTATTTCCTGCACCAATGCCAGATTTAAACTGAATGAGAACACTGCTTGTGTGGCTGTCGGAGCATTTAGCAGGTAATCGATAAAGGTAAAAAACTTCAGGAGCGTTAAATTTGGGTGTTAAAAGAGTTGAAGCATATAATTTTTCATTCCCATTAATATCCTTTGCATAAAGGCCTATATTTATTTTAGACAAACTGTTGACTACTGAAGAAAAACTAGCACCTAATAATTCGTTACCCGTAAATGATATACTCGCTTTACCTTGATACTTCGAAGCTAAATCAAACCAAGCTCCACTAGTACCTATCTGATACCTCCACGTATAGGCATCCGCAGGAAACCCAGCCGTGGCATTGATTGTAGTCTGGTCATTTTGAGATAATGTAGCACCACCTTCAGGACCAGTAACAGGGTCAATAATAAGATTATTGGGACAGAAGGACATCTGTATATAACCCTGGTAAGAGTCAGGAAGAGGATAGCGCTTCGTCCAAAACGAAGTGCTTTGATACACATTAAACAGATCGGTATAATTACTAGATCGCCACTCACCATAGCAATAACCGCCGTTCAACCGACTTTGCCAATCAAAATTGGCTACGTTCATCCCAAAACCTGAAGAATTATCTGTGATCTTTATAACTGATGATTCATCATCATTGATTTGGTTAAAGCCACTGCTATTTATAGCAACTGCAACTTTATTATTAACAGAGAATACAGCATGAAACTGCGATTCACAGCGGTCTGTTCTCCGTCCTCCCGTCAATAAAACTTTCATCTGTACATTGTATTGAGGAACCTGTGCATAAACATTCGTCATGCTAAGCAGTGCCAATACAAAAAATATAATTTTACGCATCATAATTTTCACAGAAAAGAGTATTCTACTATTGTAAATTAACATCGTAACATGGAATAACTTGAGCCAACAAAACATCAGCTGAAACAAATAGTAAAAGGAATAACGAATAGAAACACTTCATAAAATCAATTGACGTTTATAGCCAATTTATTTGACTTGAGTAGTATAAACCAAGGTATGGCCACCATACTGAATACTATAGCCCTTAACAGTCATATAAGCACTACCGTCTAATTTCTTAGCCGAATCTGTAAAATAATCGACAACTGTAAACAACACATTCGTATTATCAACATTGGCATGTGTAAGCACATTCCCGTCGGCTACTATACTATAAGTATAGGAACCTAAATCAGGCATTATATTGTCAGAATATACTTGTAACTTATCATGATCAACAAAATTATAATACCCTATAAACGCACTTTCATAAGTAGGTTTATATATGCGAGTAGTATCTCCATCGATAGCATATAAAACCAAAAAATCTTCCTTAACAAATGCATTTAGTATTTCTGCCGTTTTAATTTGCGCAACCGTACCTCGCTTTATAATAAGGCTACCTGAGCTACTACCATTATCATCGCTAATGGTATAACTAAGAGTTGCAGTGCCATAGAAATTAGTTTTTGAGGTAAACGTAATTGTATTGTTGGCGTTTAGAACTACAGTACCATAGATTCCAAATCCTGAACCATTAACGTCTACTCTTACTCCTCCTTTATAACTGTCGTTAGCCAGTACATTTACCGTTGTTGTTGCATCTGTACCCATGTCCACATTATCCGTAACCACCGTTGGAGCTGGTTCTGGATCTTTTTTCTTACAAGAAGACATTACCACTACACACATCAATAGGACAGGTAACAGACTTAACAATGTTTGCTTTTTCATTTTAATCGGTTGTTTTTATTTCTAAATGATTCCTTAGCTAAACGAGAAGATGCTGTTTGTGAAACAAACGCTTCCAGCGGTACAAAAATAAGCTAATTTTCAATATTTTACACCATAATTCAATCGTTTGAACAGGTAAATGGGCGTTCTTGACTAAAAAACACTCCATTTCTTGTTAAGTGATTATATTTTATTAAATATTTTATAAAAAAGGTTATAATAAGCTCTTGTACATTATAGATTAAGGTAAATTGTCATTATAGTTTACAATCTCCGCTTTGTTCATTCTAAGCCAGAGTACTCTAACGAGAGACTCAGCGGGAGGAAAAATATAGATCTACGAAATGAGGGGTGTTTTTGTGCAAATTTTGTGCAAATAAAAAAGGGTCTCAAACGCATACCGTCTGAAACCCTTGTCTTTCTTGTGACCCCGAAGCGATTCGAACGCTTGACCTACTGCTTAGAAGGCAGTATTTTTTAGTTATTGATACTTATCGATATTTATATATATAACTTATTATCAATTATTTAAAAAACATATTTCAGTATTTCAAGTTGACTTTTATGGATAATTACTACATTTGTTTAAACCATGTTTAAACCAGACTTGTAAATGATAACGGCCAAAGTTGTTCTTTTTATTTCTAAAACATTAAAGAATGGAGAGCATCCTTTGATGATAAGAATGATTCAAGACCGAAAACCCACCTATAAATCTGTTGGCATTTCTTGTAAAAAAGAATGGTGGGATGATATCAATAATCGACCTCATAAAAGACATCCAAACCGTATTGAAGTAGATATTTTAATTAATAGAAAACTGCAAGAGGTCAACACTAAAATATTATCCCTTAAAAATGAAGATTTAGAGTTAAATCCTGAACAAATTCTTTCCTCAAATCAAAAAACACCTCACCTTAAAACAACTGTCTTTCACTTTTTTACTGAAACCACAGAAAGATTAATAAAATCGAATAGAGTTGGCAATGCCAATGTCTTTAAAGATGCACAAAGAGCTCTAGAAAAATATCGAAATCAAAAAGACATGACATTTCGAGCGATTGATTTAGTGTTTTTAAATCATTTCGAAGAACATTTGAGAGAACGAAATGTAACAGAAAATTCTATTTCTGTTTATATGAGAACCCTTCGAGCTTTATATAATAAAGCCATAATAGAAGGTGTTGTAAAAAAAGAACACTACCCTTTTGGTCAATACAAAATTAGTAAGCTCAATACGAAAACCCGTAAAAGAGCACTCAGTAAGGAAGATCTTAATAAATTATTAGAACTAGGCATAGAAAAAGAGAGTAAACTCTTTTTAGCTCAGCAATATTTTATCTTTAGTTTTTATACTATGGGAACCAATCTGGTTGACATGGCGCATTTGAAATGGTCCAATATTGAGAATGGTCGACTAATGTATATTCGAGCTAAAACTGGAAAGCACTACAACATTAAACTACTTCCTCCTGCACAAATAATTATTGACTATTTTAAACAAATTGCAACAAGCGAATATATATTCCCTATTCTACATCCAACAAAACATAGCACAGCAACACAAATTGACAATAGAATAACAAAAATATCTAAAGAAGTCAATAAAGGTTTAAAAAAAATAGCTCTACTGTGTGAAATAGAAGGCATACTAACCTTTTATGTTGCGAGACATTCATGGGCAACGATGCTAAAACGCAATGGCATTTCTACATCGATTATCAGTGAAGCCATGAAGCATGATACAGAACGAACAACTCAAGTATATCTTGACAGTTTCAATAATGATATTTTAGACCTAGCAAATGAATCTTTACTAAATTCTTAGACTAATGAAAGACAATGCTGAACTTATAAAAGAAAACGAAGCACTAAAAATAGAAAATGCTGAGTTGTCTGAATTAATTAAAGAAGCATACGCTGTTATTAAGAAAGTTTCAAATGAGCAAAAAACTTTTAATGACATCAGTGCTTCTACCAAAGACCTTTTTGCACAACTTGGGCTAGGCTCCGACGCTCAACGATTTACTAATTTTATAAAACACCTTAATATCTCAGATGATGCAGCTGATAAATCGATCGTAGAACAATTATTAGAGCCTAGCATTCTCTTGGTTGAATTGAAAACATTCACAGAATTCTATAATCAACATGCAAAAACTAAACTCAATCCTGCAATCGTTGATTTATACAAAGACTTTAAATTAAATCATCAAAACGAACTTTCTTCAGAACAATTTCATACTTTTTTCCAAAGAAATGCATTAAAAAAGTCACCATTAAAATGGATTGCGAGTGATGAGGAGCTGTTTGAATTATTTGCAAAAATGAAAGAAATTATAAACGTCAGCGCTACCTCTTTTCAAAGGCACTTTGAAGGTTTTCACCAGTGCGTTCCTCCCCTTGTTTTTAACACATGGGGCTCACTTGATCTCATTTACTTTTTTCAAGAACTGGAAGACAAAAAAAAGATTCGTCATGGTTTCATGAAGAAATATGCGCACCATATTTACTTACATACAGGCATTTTGAGTAGAAACCTTAAAAAGTCAAAAAATCAATCGGGGGCATTAAAAGAATTCTACTCCATTGATGGTCATTTTATACGCGCAATTTCATCATGCCCCATGAAACAAAGTATTGATAACATGTTATCTAATTTGTAATACGATGACACATACTATACAAAACAAAATATCAATAATAAAAGGTAACATCACGGAAGTTTCTGTTGATGCAATTGTCAATGCAGCTAATTCTTCCCTAATGGGTGGCGGTGGTGTTGACGGTGCTATTCACCGAGCAGGTGGACCAACAATATTAAACGAATGTAGAAACATTGTCGCCAAACAAGGTGGATGCAAAACGGGTGAAGCGGTAATTACAACAGCAGGAAATTTATCCACTAAGTATGTTATACATACCGTTGGACCTGTTTGGTATGGTGGCAATAAGAACGAAGTACAACAATTAGCCAATTGCTATCGAAATGCATTACAATTAGCAGTCGATTATCAATGTAAAACGATTGCTTTTCCAAGTATAAGTACTGGAGTCTATCGATTTCCAAAAGATGAAGCTGCAAAAATAGCTATTGAAACAGTTTTAGGCTTTTTAACACTCAACGATGCGATTGAACAGGTGATTTTCGTTTGTTATGATGATGAGAACGAATTACAGATGAGGCGATTTTTATCGAATTAATTATTATTATAAAAACAAAAAATACTGGTGTATTTGTTTCAAATAAGATAAAAATACACTTGTGATTTAGTTACATATAAGGAAATCACAATAATCTTACTTAATTGACTCTAAACGATACAGCAGCTAAAAGAAGCATGTATTGGGCAGGGTGGCAAGCACGCATATCTCCACTGCGTAGCTTGTCGGAACAGTAGTAAACAAATTGCAGGGGTTGTAAAGAGAAAAGGCTTGTGCTTAGTTTGTGCGTTCTCTTTGATACGCCTGCAACCTTATTATTAAAAGATGGAGGTTACACGGAGTAGCTGACGGACTATATGGAGGTGGGCTACAAAAGCAAAACATCTTAACTCTATTTGATCCAAAGTAGTGTAAAGGGCCAGCCAATCTGATAAAGCTCAGTGTTAAAACATTAGGAATAATACACCTCTACTTAATTGATAATGAAAATCACTTATACTATTATAATAAAAAAACTACCTCCACCCTGTTTTTACAAGCAGAACAATCTTCAACCAAATATTTTATAGCACCTCCGAAACTACGAAGCTCGTGATCAATCCATTCTTTCTTTTCTTTACTTATACCAATCTCAGTACTGGGAAGTATCAAATCTAATAATCTACTCAAAGTTCCTAATGTTGTAGGAATATCCCAATACTCCTCTTCACCATTTATACGCTTGTATACACGGGGTCTTTGGCCATCATCGAACACACTTATTTCTTCGCTTGCATGTGATCTCTTATACTCCTTCGTTTCTGCATGAATGTCTTTGATATTTTTAGGAATCAAAATCTGAAGTTTAAATTCAATTTCCTGTGTCTGTCTTCTCTTAGCAAGTATTTGAATGAAATTTTCAAAATACCCAAGAGCTAATGCAACTGAAGGGGCTGGCCTCAGGTTAAATGTATTTTGTGTACTGTCAATGGATTTTATGATTTGACCGATTGCATTATCAAGACTTCCTGGAACTTTACTTTGGAAATATGGGACAGTTACTCCATTATAATCTGTTGGAAGCTTAGCATTTTCCTCTACTAACAAGAAAGCACGTGTTAATCCTAGACTACCCAAAAACATCCCCATCTCAAACATGACATTATCTCTTGGCACCACATGTCTTTTACCACGAGACTTTATAACATCGTCTTCGCTTGCTATAAGAATACCGTAATCAAAAGTTCTTGAGGCTCCCACAAGTGAATGCAGTGCACTGTTATTGAGTGCAAAAACATTACCATCGCTCCATGTTTCTGCTTCAAGCCACCTACCGCAAGTAGCGTTAACCTGTTCCTTAACTTGCTCTGCTATTTTCATTCCTTCTTTAGAGGAACCTATAAACAATTTTCTTTTCATTGAGTGATTAATTTAAAATTAGCGATTACTTGTTCTCCTCCAATCATCCGAAATTTATGGAAGACATCGGAATGACAGTGTTTAAACTTTCTTCCGGATCCACATAGACAGGCATCGTTTCTACCGCACGGGATTTTTTTATTTTGGAATGCGTACTTATAGTAATCAATCCATATTGTTTTATTACTGGTTAGTAAAAGGGTTTCATAAAACTGCACAAGCCCAGGAGCTCCATGAGCATACTCCCCATTCAAGTATTTACCTTCTTTTACCCGGTATAAATGATTGGCAAAGTAAGGCACTGCAAATTTTCTAATAAAATCAGCTACCATTATGCCTCTTTTGCATTCTAATATTTCGTCTGGCAAAACTGTTATGCAACAGCTTTCATCACTGTACTTGTGCCAATCTGGATCGCATGGTATTATACCACCTGTTTCGTACAACTTGGGAAACCGAAATGGAAATCCTAATTGATAATGCACTTCAATCAGAAAATTTCCCGTAATTTCTCCTGCATCGTTAGGTATGTCAAGAATGCCTTTTATATAAAGCAACTCGTTTATATCCGTTTTGATTTCCAAATTCGGATATAAACTTATCACCTCTATGAGCTGACCCTTGAATATGTTATAACCTTTATCCATGATATGGTCTTGCAGTTCCGATTGTTCCGGTTAGTAAGGCAGCTGAACTTGAACGCTCTTTCACATCCTTACCTTCTGGGAAATACGTTTTACCCAAATGATCTCTCCATAGCTTACTGGCATTAAGTTGATTTTCTTCGGCATCAACAGCTGTTTTAGCGTCAGCAATGAGATCTGCGAGGTTGTTCATGAAGTTCTTCCTCCGATCCTCATCATATCCGGCAAACAAATCATCATATGGTGTGGTTGGCATGACACAACTAAAAAACACTTTAAGATTACGCTCTATCTCTGTCAGAGTATACTTAAATGAAATATCATCACGATCGTGCTTTTGGTAATATTTCATTGCCAGTACGGTCATGGATAACCCATTCGGCATCTTCTCTCTTTTATTATCGCACCAAGCTTTTAGGAAACGGGTAATTCTTACCAATTGACCATTGGAATCTTTTCTCCTGTTAAACTCCTCCACAAACTCTTTAGGATCATCCATTTTAAAGTCCTCGTTCTTCACCGCAAGTTTTGGATGGGAGTCTTTGTCTTTGTCGAAAAGGAATACCGGCAAATCAATATTGTATCCAGCCTTATAATCGACGGTAATACACTTTTTACGATGAGAAGGAGTAGCATCAGTAGTTCCATCCACAGCGTCTTTGACCCACTTTTGAAGGGTGGTGCCTGTCACATTCTCTGGATTAGCTTTGAAATACACACCGTCATCCTGGTCACAGGTATCATCCTTCGTTCTGATTCTGTTCCTGATCTTACTGGATCCCTGGATATAAAAGGTGGGTTTGTACTCCGGATGCTCTTTTTTGAAATAATTCCGAATTTGATCCCTCAGTGCCTTATTCGACTTTCTGATTTGATCTTTTTTGGGTTGCGGAATCTGGAGATTAGCATCAAATTCCTTAAATAGACTGTCACAATTTGCCATTTTAATCGTTTTTTAAAGGTTTCTATAGGTAGATACTATCTTTTCGAAAAAAATCGCCGTCGAACGGAAAATTTTTCTCATTTTTAAGTAGTACTAATAGAACACACTTTTTGGAAGCCGATCGACAGTATTTTTCAGGTGAAGAATTGCAGGAACAGATTGCTGCAATAAATTGGGTAGAATTCGCTCCTATACTTTATGCAATGACTCGCAGAATGATGTATAAGAGATTTTTATCAGATCCAGAGAGAGGTGTTTACGGTAAAACGTTTAAAGATTATGTTCATGACGCTATTACATTATGTATAGAAGAAAAAAGAAGATGGCCGAAAGACATAAAAAAGGAACAGTACTATATAACGACTATACGGAGTCTAATATCGAATCAGATTCGTAAGCATATTATGACGTTATCTGTAGATGCTACCGAAGAAGAGGTTTTAGCGAAACACTATGAATCAATGAATGTGTCTTTTGATGTAGCCAAAATCAAAAGGTTCATTTGCAATAAGTTGGGAAGTGACCAGATCTGTATAGATATATTTGATTGCTGGTCTGAAGGCATTCATAAACCGGCTGAAATCCGTGAACTATATGGATACACTGATTCCGAATACAATAACGCAAAGAAAAGACTTGACAGAGTTTTAGTTGACATGAGAAACCATTTGAAAAATGAGTAAGGCTTTAAATAATTTGGAAAAAACTGCTCTGGAGATGTATTTAAATAATCCAGATCTCGCTAAGGATGAGCTTAGGGAAGCAGGATATAATGTTGAGTCCCTGGTTAACGAAAGCTTAAATTTAATAAAGCAATTACAGTTTAAACAACAAGTTGCCTCCAAAAAGAATAATCTGCAATCACTTTATGAGAGAGCAAAGGAATTACTTTCTGTAAGAATACAAATAAATAAAGAAGAAGCTTTACGGATTCTATCAGGATATCAGACTAAAGTACAGTATCGTAATATCACATCCTTTTCTGAAGAAGAACTTAACAACATTCTTCAAGATGTAGATATTGTAAAACTAATTGAGGACCTCGAAAAAAATCAAAAGTAGTTGTTAAAGAATCCAGCCATTGTAGCAAAAAAATTATTAGATCAGTTTGGGATTACAGATATCACCAGCATAGATTTAATAGATTTGGCTTATGCCCTCGATGCTGTAGTTGAAGAAACACCTTCCCTAAATGCTGATGGCAGAACGATTTTTGGAGAAAAATATTCTTTAATTAAAATCAATAGTAATATTCCTTACGCCGGGAAGAAAAGGTTCACACTCGCGCATGAGCTGGGGCATTTGCAACTACACAGAAACCTTCAACCATTATTTTTAGATAACGATAATACTCTTGAATACTTTCAGAAAGGCCACCAGGAGACCGAAGCGAATGAGTTTGCTTCAGAACTTCTGATGCCAACTGAAATGTTTAAAAAAGAATGTAAAAGCAAAAAGTTCGGTCCTGAATTACTACGACAACTTGCAGAACGATTTCAAACAAGCATAACCTCTACTGCTTATAAATATTTCGAATTGGGAGATCATCCTATTTGTTTATTTTATTCTTTCAACAACAAAGTCTGCTACTGGAAACGCCCTGATAATTATCCGCATTTCATAACTGATCGTACGAGATTAGCTCCTCCAACAGACTCGGTGGCAGCTGAATTCTTCAATAAAGGCAAAATCTATTCCGCAGAACATAGTAAGCAAGATATTTGGAAGTCTACCTGGTTTGAACTCAAGCATTGGGAAAATGACCAGGATTTTAAATTCTATGAATATTGCATCATAACCCCAGTCTATAATACTGTCTTAAGTATAGTTTGGGAAGCTTAATTTGCTCAATTAAGTAACTCCTATTTATTTTTTATAAAATACAAATTTCTTATACAATCTAACTATTTAATTACAGAACCCCACATAATAAAGTGGTATCAAATGAGCGAAACAGAAAAAATAATCGCGTATGTAAAAAAGCAAGTATATGGTATTCCTACAGAACCGATACTTAGAGCTATCAAAATAGCCACTAACCTTCCAACTACAAATCTGGGGTATTTAATTCCAGACCATTATGTAGCTGTTTGCATGAGAGCAGAGTCAATTTGGCTCGCTGAAAAAAAAGGTTGGTAAAAGTAAAAGCCAGTAAAGTCTAACCTACTGGCTTTTTTTAATAATGTATACTAAAATCAATTCAGGTTATCCAACTTCCAATTTTTTTTTGCTCAGATTATTTAAAATACATTGACGATCAAGAATAGCTTATATATTCAATGTTTCGTACTCTTTTAGATTCTCATTTAATCTATAATTAGCAAGTATCCATACCTCCATTTTCGAATTTTGAAATCGATTTAGTAATGTAATACTGAGACTTTGAATATTCAGCTAACTTTACATTTTAAAAGTCAATATTACCAATAGAGCATTTAATGCGTTTCTCAAGCAGGGTTAGATTACCCTAAAGTACAAGTTAAAACTATTACACTAATCACAGATTCTCTATTCTGAAAATAGCATTATATTACAATAAAATCATTTAGTCACATACACTTGAGATCAAATATGCGCTGTACCCTACTTATACTTATATTAAATAGCTTACTTTGTATATCTATCAAAGCTCAAACACTCAACGGCTCTGAGTTGCACATCAAACTCACTGATCCCAATACCCCATTCTTGGTCAGCATCGACCAACGCTTGTACTATAACCCCGATGGTTATTTCAGCATGGGCAATTTAAACGGTGGCAACCATGACTTTAAACTCTACCGTTACATTCCTTTTACGATGCAACGTGTTGACTCTACCCTCTTAATTTGTGAAGGTACTTTGTTCATTGCTCCAGCTTCTCGTATGCTTATTGTATTGGATCCGACCAAACGATTTTTTGTTTCCGAGGTATACAATCCTTTGCAATACTCGATGAATACAAACTTGTACAATTCGATCTATTCAAAATATTTCCCTCTTATACCTTATAATTGTCTCGACAGTACCTCTTACAAGGCATTGCTGGTCGCGCTAAAAGACATTCCTTTCAACGATCTGAAGCTTACCTTAATAAAAGAGTCTGTATTTTTTAGTGGCATTACTACTGCACGACTCAAGGAACTCATGCTCCTATTCCCCTTTGATAAAGACCGATTGGCGTTGGCTGTATTTTCCTATGGCAGTTGTACGGATAAGAAAAATTTCGCTTCGGTCAGCGAAAGCTTATCGTTTAAACAATCGGAACAGGATTTGAAAAATCAGTTGGTGTTTTATTATAATTTCGGGAGGATGTATGGGAGGTAACTTATATGTTGTTCCATGAATTGAACTAAAAGAAATGACCATAATAAAAGGATTATAATACATGTATCACAATCCTTTTATGCTATTACATTCCCTTGACTAGGACTTTTTTGATTATCTATCGGTTATAAACCTATCTCGTTTTGAGAGCCCCTACTTCACTACCTGCACCCAACTTTTACTTTCAAAACAGTCGAATGAATAAAAATAATAGTAAACACCTGAGCTAAGCTCTGATGCATTCCAAGAGTTATTATAATTATTATTTTCATACACCAATTGCCCCCAGTTATTGTATACTTTCAAAAGACCATATTGATTAATGGGTAAACCCTGTATTTGAAAATAATCGTTCATTCCGTCTTCATTAGGTGTGATTAAATTCGGTATAAAAATATTTTGAGGAGCATATACACTTAATGTATCACTTGCATAACCACATTCATTGGTAATGGCTAAGGTATATTCTCCCGCATTATTAACAGTATATATAGAGCTGGCTGTAGTTTGATTTTGCCAGATATACTTTTTATACTTAGCATCTGCTCGCAAAAGTACGGGCTCACAAAAAACAAAGTCTGGTCCTAAATCTACTTTAGGCAAAGGGATAATATTCGTAATGACAAGCGTATCGCTATACTCACAGCCGTAAACATCATTGGCTTTAAGCCAATATATTCCTGTTTCAAATACAGGTAAGTTATTACGAGTAGTTCCATCGCTCCAAATAGGATTTGTAAATCCTGACGGTAAATACAAATCGGCATAAGCATGTTCACAAACCGCTGTATCTGCTCCTAAACTAAAATTCGACAAAGGGTAAATATCGACTTGAATCGTTTTGCTTTCTACTGAGCACTTACAATCGAAACCATGTACAATATAAGTAGTAGATACATCGGGAGACACTGTAAGTTCATTCCCTTCTGCCAAAGTATCGTTTGGCTCATTAACCGTAGACCACCATATATGATCGGGACCGGAAGCTACTAAACGAATACTCCCCCCGGCACAGATGGCCGTATCTTTCATAGTTACAAGTGCATGCGGAGTAAACTCTTCTACACTTATGTCTTCTAGATAATAGTAAGAGATAAAATAATTCATGGAAGTATACATTCCAGATCTATTCTGGAATAAGGTCGAATTCATTGGTAAAAAGTTACCAATCGTCAAGTAATCAAAAGCTTTATCGGCAACAAAGCAACCCGAAATCAAAACCCAATTCACCGTATCTTTAATGACCTTCTTTTCTATCAGCTGAGGATTGGCATAGATCGCTTTATAGTTACTAGTAGCTACTACAGTATCAGAAAAATACATGCCAATATTATTAGAACAATGGTCATTATTTCCTGGAAGAGAAACATACATAGAAGCACAATAGGTTTTACCTATTTCTAATGGACTGGAAAGTGCTGTTGAAAAATATTCTCGATAAGGATGAGGATAGCCATAAAGAGTATCCCTTGGAGTCCATAAACGCCCTTCATTGATAAACCCACCCAGTACATTACCTGTTCTTGGCAATTGCTCGCCCAAATAACCAATATTTAACGGTGCAATTGCTGGCATTCGCATCTGACAGGAAACAGGCAATAAGGTGCTGTATATGTCTGATGTATTTGCATTCGATCTTTTCCAGTTTTGGCCATCAAATACATTATTATTTTCATTCAAAGTACATTGAGAATTGCACAACTCAAAGCTAGAATTGGGCACCAGATTTTGAGCCTGAATGGTTACAGTTAATAGAAAAAAAAGAAGGAAACCCAAAGGCTTATTCATTGTAGGAAAACAATGCTTAATTCAATTCTAAATACTATTGAACTAAGCATTCTGTTAATTGTCTTCTGTTACCTAAACCTGAAACAAACTCTGTAAAATCAAAATTTAATTTCGAGTAGTTATCTGTAAAAGTAACATTAAACTCTGTTCCTGAAGTTCCATTAATCTTAAAGGCAGCTTGACTGGCGTCTGACCATGCCCAAGTACCATTCTCTATGCGGTCTTCAGCACCTGGTGAAGTATTTCGTTGTAGGTAAGTTCCATATTGACTAAATACAATGTGTATGTTTTCACCTTCTAAAGTGGGATATGATTGCACTCGTATTGTAGTATCAGAGACTGTTGTTCTTAAACATATCCAAGTATTGCTTAGTGCTGTGGTTTTAAACGTATTTGAAATTACAGTACCTGGCAAACTACTAACGGTAACATCTGGTTTGCCATCTTGCGATAACACAAAATTGAATTGACTTTCACTTACCGTTACAATCGTTACGGTACCAAAATCATTCAAAACCAACGTTGTGCTATTTAAGCTTGTATATTTACCCACTATTGTACTATCGTTTGAATACTTAGCAATATACGTATTTAGCATAAACTCAATAGACTGTAGTGTTGCTACTGAAGACGTTGCTGCAACCCTAGTTACACTTGTAACATTCCACTTTTTTTCAAAAGCCTTCTTGGGCGATGAGGTTGGATACTGAGGTGTTGGAACATCTTCTGTTTTCTTTGCACAAGAAAACAATCCTATACAAAGCACAATACATAAAACAAGGTTAAATTTATTCATAGCTGTAAATTTAATATTAAAATAAGAAACCACCTGTAATAGATAGGGTAATTCCTTTGGTACGAATCCAATTATCTTTAGAGTAAGAATTTAATTTATTCAATTGACCTGTATAGGTTAACTCAGAACTCAGGTATACTTTTTCAAAATAACGCCTTACTCCTATTCCTCCTACAAGACCAAATGAGAGTACAGATGGATTCATATAATCTGATATATAATAAGACGATGAAGAAGCTTGGTATGTTTCATCGTACTTTATTTTACCACTAAGCAAAACTCCTACATTAACATAGGGAATGAATTTATTTTTAGTCAATTCTACATTCAATGTAACAGGAATATTTGCTGTTAATAAACTTGCGTCTGCAGTTACAATAGTCTTAATGTTATTAGGGTCGTCACTAGATACAGCTCCATTCGCATAATAAACTATATCTCGATCGTAGGAAAACGTAGACTTAGCGATACCTAAACCAGTATTCAACTTGACCTTATTACCTAGTTTTAACAACAGATCTACACCTAAAGAAGCCGTATTGCCTGCCTTAAAGTTCGAGTAGGTACCACTTGGCAATACTAGACCATATTTAGCGGTTAAGCCCATTCCCGATTGACCAAACGATGCATTTACTAAAAAAAATACTGCGAAAAAGAAAAGACTAATTAATCTTATAACATGCATCATAAAAAGCTATTTTTGTATTCTCAAATATATAAAAAAAAGAGAATTTATTAGCGATATTTTATTGCGCGAGTTAACGTTTTTTAAACTTAATACAGACAATTGTTTAAACATTAATGCCCCTTAAAAGATAGCTATAAGCTCTTACATATGAATCCCATTCTTCTTTTTATGTATGGATTCCAAATCCATATTAACTCTTCGACTTATTATCCCATTCTATTCAAAGGCACAGAAATAATGTGGAATATCCACCCCAGTGCGGTATTTATTCGTTTAATTCTTTTACTCCAAACTTGTGCGGTTTTAATATTCGCCTCTTCTCTTAATACCCCGCACAGATGTGCTATGTCTTAATTGTGCCATAGAAGACCTAGCCGCTCTATAAGCGCCAGATAGGTTAATAAGTCTCCTCCGGCAGAGTCCCTTGAAGGAAACTCTGCCGGAGTATAAGAATGAAGCAGCCCCACAATATACAATGAGAGGCTGCTTCGTTTTTATACTTCTTGAAGGTTGGCTGAAAAAGCCAAACCTTAGCGAGCTTTAATTGAACCACAAACCAAGGCTAATGGCTTAAGCCTTTGGCGTTACAGTAGATTTTTTGATTGGCTTTTGTAAAAATGCTTCATATGATAAAGAAACTGTTGAACGTATCAACGATATACAAAAAATGGATGCCGATACCAAAAGCGTTCTATTCAAAGACATTGATACCTACATCAAAATTTTAAAACGAAAAAAAAGCTTTCGCTAATAACAAAGCCACCGTGCAGGTGGCTTTGTGTTATTGATATTGTAGTGTAAAAATAAGGTCGTTTAAATCATCATCAGCATAACCATCATTACAGTTGTAAGTTCTTACACCGTTTTTTTCTTCTATGTACATAGCACCACCATTATGCCAATAGTGGGTAGTTCCATCTTCTGTCTGCCAAACATTGTAAGTAACAAGTACTTTATCTTTTGATTTAACCAACAACTGCAATTCCTTAGGTGCTGTATCTTCCCAAAGAATAATTTTCGTAGACAACTTTTGACCGTTAACTTCAAACTCTCCTTTAGTTTGAAATACAATTCCCTGTTTCCATTTACTATCTGTTGATAAGAAACTCACTTTCAAGTCTACCTTACTTGATTGCAAGTTAATCCTATCAACCATCTTCAATTCTTTGCCTTGATAAGTGATTGGCTGCCCTTTAGATTCTATAAATAATTTCTCAAATTCCATAAATAAAACCTTTACCTTCTGAATGGATCTAATGCTCGATGTTCATCTGGCCAGACCTTCATAAAATCGAATAGCCCACCATTCCTTTGCGGAACAATATGGTGATGCAATTCCATACTTTCCATTAACCCTGTATTCGGATTTAACCGTTGAGGGGCTAACCCCCTTTTCATTCTTAGTAAATTGGATTCAGAATAAGTACTACCATTAAGGAAGGCTTCGTTTTTCCAAAATCTTTGTCTTACAGTACTCCAAGCAGGTACATTTCCTTTAGCTGTGAGGTTTGTTATTGGCTGTCCGACTTTCCATCCCGTCTTAGCGGCATTTTTTAAAGTAGCACTAGTTACAGCACCCGCTATTCCCATAGCCAATTGTCCAACCATTAATTGAGTCATTGGATCAAAGTCAACAGTCCCAGGACTTGGATTCCCTGGCCCATACAATGGCCAACCTGATCGGTTTGCTCTTTCTACATTGACATCATATCTTTTACTTCCATAATCAACAGTAAACGCAGCCTCTCCCTCATAAACAATGCTAACACCTACTCCCCATTGATCTCCTTTTTCTCTATCTAAATTCTCATGCATTGGTCCTCCCCATAATACACTTCTCCATGCTGCCCCTAGATAAGAATAAGCACCATCTGGATCTATATTACTAACCGGATTGTTCCCCATCCCTAAGTAAGGACTGTAAAATTGCCCCGCAATATCTGTACTGGTCCAACGTCCAATTACAGGATCATAGTTTCTTAATTCAAAGCTAGACAAACCACTACCTGGAATTATATCTCCATTGGCATCTTTTTGCTCGGTACCAGGAGTATATTCTGCGTATTCGCCCTGGTAACCGTAACGGTGGTAATTTTGCTCGTAGCCACGTAGTTGTAAGCCAAAAGGATAATAGTCGGTATAACTTAATACCTCGGCTGTATTGGTTACCGAGTTTTTCCAAACCAAAGCCCTAACACTACCTACATGATCTTTTAATTCATAAGTATGAATAAATTGGTTGCCGTCCTTTTTATATTGACCAATACGAGCAGCACCGTATACATTATATTCACTTACTGATGTAGTAAGATCTTGCGGTGTCTGATTATAGATGGCCAATACATTTCCAGTAGCATCAAAACTATAGTTGGTTGTGAGACTTATTTGATTGGTAAGCATATTGTACCATACCTTTTTATGACACCTGCCTTGATCGTCATAATACGATTTTAAAAGTGGTTGAGTATATGCTTGATCTTTATATATGGCCGTTTGCATGCCGCGCACATTGTATTCATAATACAAGGTTGAGTTATCTGTTGTGTTTGTTGTACTATTGTTTTGTCCAAGTTCGTCGTAAGTATATTGCTTATTATAACCGTCTATACTGGTTAACTTATTGGTATTACCCAAGTAGTTGTATTTAGTAAATACTTGAGACCCCACCCCAGACGCATTATGCCTGCTCAATGTTTTAATGTTTCCATTGGCATCGTAACTTAAGTCTCCTTCTTTGTATTTATTACCCATGGGCGTACTGTAATTGCTCAATACATCTATTTCGCCCCAAACAGCAGTAGAAAGTTGATTTTTATTGTCGTAACCAAATTGATACATCACCGGTTCCGAAGACGTTAAATCTGCCGTTGGTTTCTTCGTAAACCAAGCTACATTGCGAATAAGACCATTGTATCGATCAGGTGAAGTGGTGCCGTTTATACCTACATTTAATACTCCATCCCTAGGGTCTTTTACCGTATAGTCACCATCAAAATAACTTAATGTCATACCAAATAAATCATTTGCATCCTTACCTGGATCTTGCAATTTATCGTGACTATTAATCGATTTTAGCCAGCCTTGTACTGTATACAAATAGTCTACACCCTGTAAACCTCCAGCCAATTCTACTCGTTTCAGCGGACCGTGAAGGTAATACGAATAAGACGCTTCTAAATTTAACATACTGGTCACCGGTACACCATCACTGTAAAAGGGAACAGTCGTAGATGTATATACCTTTTTTAAACGGTTATCTTTATCGTATTGATACACGTGAAAAAACTGGTCTGACTCTCCTCTATTGTATGCAACTTCTTGCACATTTCCACTTTTATCGTAAGTATATGTAACCTTTTTAGTACCAAGATCAGCAGTTTTTTGTGCCGTCCAGCTTACGCGACCTCTAGAGTCATAACTGTACCAAGTTTTAGACACATTAGGTTTCTCTGTATAGGAAATCCCTCTATTTATGTAGGTTTGCCCTTGTGGAGCATTTACATCTGAATCTGGATAGTCATAATGAAAAATAATTTGTTCTGATTTTACACCTGCTACTAAACCACCAGACAAGGAAACATCTTCTACAGTTGCCACTAAGGCAGCAGTTCCAAATAGCAAACTCGTTCCTATTGGATCAAATTCTCCGCTTTCAAAAGCTCTACCAAACACGTCGTAATTTGTATAAGAAAACTTGTTTACAAGCACTTGCTTTGCATTTTGAGAAAAACGGATTCTACCATCCTTTCGATACATATATTTTGTAATGCCAGCGTCAATTTCATTCAACTCAATCAACTGCCCTTTTCCATTGTATTTGTAGGTAGTTTTATCGATGGTTGTATAGGCAGTAGGACTCACTGTGATTTGATTTACACCGTTTGGACTTATACTACACACTAGTCTTCCGACCGCATTGTAATAATGGTAAGACTTGTCCCCTGAAGCAGTATTATAAGCAAGAATTAATACGCCTTCTCGAGTTACATAATTTACCACTGTTTTACCTTCCACATCTTTAGCTGAATTTTTATATACATTTTGAAACAGTGTATTAAAGCTCATATTGTCGCCTGGAAATACGTATGTGTTTCTAATTGAAAAATAATGTTGCAGTATAGGTGTATCTGCAATGTCAAGCTCTTTCGTAAGCAGTTCGTTATTATGACCAGCCCCAGCCTTAAACAAATCTCCTGGTATGGTTTGACTTTGTACATTAATAGTTCGTCCATCGTCGTAATACAAAGTTCTACTGTAAGGATAGAATGATTTACCCACATTGGGTTCTATAAATTTATCCTTACCCGTAAATATTAAATCTAATTCTGCCTCTTTTGAATTATTGTGACTGTAGTACCAACCCAAAGAACCCACAACCTGATTGTCGATAGGATCAGGATTTAATCTTTTAATAGTAGACTCTACATTGTCAAAATTAGCATACGAATAAGGCAAGCCATTTTTAGTTATAAAATCAGACTTAAATTGAAAAAACATATCTTGGCCGGTGTTAACCATGTCGCCGCATTCATTTGGCTCTTTCCTTTCGTAGGTACCTATTACAGGTGCAGGCAAGGTACTTATAGCAGGCCTTCCATATAGATCATACAACAGCTGCGCCGCCATAATCACTTTATTTTCAAATAATTTTACTTGAGATTGCGTAGGCCTTCCTCTATTATCAAAAAATGATTTTGTTTCACTTTGTATCTCTCCAATGTCGTTGTATGAAATATTTTTAACCCAATTTTTATTATTATCAACTAACTCCTCAGCAGGTGTTACGTTTACAACATTAATATTTAAAATAGCACCATCTTGAAGAATAACCCCATCTTGAACAATAATGCCTACTGAACTGGTAACCGTATACACAAAATGTGTTAACATATAATTTATGCCGAAAGACGATCCTACTGTAGGAAATAATGTGGTAAGGTCTCGCGGCAGAACAATTAGGCAATTCCTTGTTGCAGACAAATTACTTCCACCTACAAATAATCGAATAGGAGGATAAGCTCTACACTTAGAAATAACATCTAAATCTCTAATTGCATATAATCGATAACTTCCAAGAGGAACGTTTAATTTTACATTAAATGTTCCATGAAATCCATCCACAACTTCTACTTCCATTTGTGATGGATCAGTTTGCACATCTGCACAAACTGCAGGATCATTGGGAAGTACATCTGCATCATCAATGATTCCATTGTCGGCGACAAGGGTATAGTGGTAACAAAAATCAGTAGTAAGACCATTTTTATTTACATCCAATAAATAGGTTTGGCCTTGATTCAATTTATATCCACCATCTAAAGTTCCTGCACCACCGTTAATGACTTCTGCTCCCAAAACAGATACATTCCCTGGACTATTTGCATCAAAAGTACAACTGGGCACAACTTCTACAACTATATCAGCAAAGTTATTATATATATTCCCCCATTTGTCTTTTACCTCTGGACGAAACTTATAGATACCATACTTAAAAACAGTTACACCTAAACCTGTTTTAACATTAACACGTGTCTCTCCTTGATTGAAAGTAGTCCAATCCAATACCATGTTATCCATAACGCCATCGGGCGAACTGATAATGGTTGCTCTCATTTTAGTTATGGACTCAGAGCAATAGCCACTTGTATTAAGCCACTTTAGGTCAATACGCGCTTCTCCAGCACCGTTCGCTTTTACAGAACTCTGATTATTCATCTCTTGAATTATGCCAATCGGACGACCAGGAGTTTGTAATATACAATATGAATAATTGTTCTCGTCTCGTTGTCCATTTTGACCACAACCTCCACCCAAAAAACCACTTCTCCCAATCCTAGTTGTTTTTATATTAAACATTCCTGCAAAATTCCTGTTCACATCCATGTACAATGTTATTGGAGAATCATACCGAGTACCATCTACAGTAATTGCATTACCTGCACTTTTACTTAGCACAAATAACGTTGCTGCACTCGGGCAATTAGTAAGCTCAGCAGAAAATTCGTCGTCACAACATGCCGAACCACAGTCTCCTTCACCAACTAAAAATGAAATTCTATTTTGAATATTGAAATTTTGCCTCAAGTAATATGTAGGATAAGCCGTACCTAAAGTAGGATCATGCGTCGGTGTTCTTGTACCCGAAATTCCACCAGGACAACCACTGCAATCACCAGGCACCGAACATGTTTGAGCTAATCCAATGCTACTATAGCATATAAGCACCAGTAAAAACCATTTTACTGTTAAATGTTTTTCTAATATATTAAGCACTCTCATAACTTACACAATACTATTGATTACCATAGTTAAGTACATTTTCACTTTCGAGTTTTTCAACTGGTCTACCTAATAGTTCTTTGTATTTCTTTATTAGTCGGCCTGTATCGTCGTATTCAAAACGAGTGTATAAATTTTCTTCGTTCAAAATATAAGTCAACAGTAATCGATCAACATCGTACACAAAACTATTGAAATTACTTTCAATAGGATGAACCCTAAAATCATCAAAATACACTACTCTAGATGCTTCTTGATTTACACATATGACATCGACAATCAAATCGCCCGTATATAAATTAGTAGGAATGTCATTTGGATTAAATTCTAGGTTTATCAAGTAATGACTTTTTGCTTTTTTCAATACCTCACGTTGAGCTGTTTTAATTATATTACCATTTACTCTCAATGCTAATTTAACATTTGACGCAGCTTCACTTTCTGAAAACCCAGGAAGATAAACCCATACACTTGCTTTATAAACTCTATTTAAATCAGGTTCGAAAACAAATTTAAAGCCTTCTGATCCAGAATTCACTTTTAAACTTTGCGAACCAGTATGAGCAAACTCTCCTACTATAGTTCCTTGGCCAAGTGAAACGTTACCTTCTTTAATTACAGTATTAGCATTATAACTTTCTGCAAATTCAAGGCCAGCATAAGCCATTTTATTAGTAGATGTGAAATTACAAGATGCCGAAATAAGTGTTTGACTTGGATTCATTAATATCGCAGAAGAATTTCCATTGATATCTAAAGATTGTAATACATTTGAGTAAGGACTGTAAAGTACTATTTCATTTTGCTTCTCCCAATGCAAGGGATCGTTACTACTTAAGTTTGCAAAATTAAAAGGAGTAAAAGCATTCGTACTAGATGTCCCATCAACATTTAATGGAATGTTATCATAATCATCTTCTGTCCACACATAGTTTTCCTTTACTCTCCATATAGATGGCTGAGATAAATTATTCAATGAGATGCCGTCGAATACTCCGATGTCATTAGCCCATACCGTTGCAGAAGCTGCTACCAAACCAACATTGCTATAATGAGACCTTAAAGTAGGCGTCGTTATATTAGGCACTACTTTATGACTTATTGTATAAGCAACCGGACTAAGCATATTTTTATTTGACGAAGCAAATATTTTATACCCCAAATTACTGTATTCATGATAGGCCGGCATTACTTCGGAAATAAATTGATTACCGTAGGAATCATCCACCCATGTTGCAGTAGGTTGACCCGAGTAAAAATCGTAATTAATATTTCTACTTCTATTTTGTATTCCAATTGAATAATCAATCACAGTCTGCTCTATAAGTATAACTGGATATTGCTCTATTTCCGTAATTTGAAATTGACTTTCTCCATTTACTATTCGGCGTTCTTTAAAAACCTGATCTATTCTACCTTGATTATTAAATCGGTCTTTAAGTTGCTGATCCAATGTTGAACCTGCAATATCATGCAAATACACATTTTGCATTTTTTTCAATGGCTTATTAGTAACATCGTAGTTTACTACCTGCTTTAAAATACCTACTTGATTTCTTACATCTTTAAATCGAACAATATTAAGCTTCGTGTTACCTCCGTCAATCGTCTTAGAAACGCTAGATGTTCGAGGCAACATCGAATTATTGAATGTTTGAAACTCATATACACTTCTACCTAAACCAGAAACGGAGGTATTAGTAATTTTATCAACTACTTTATCCTTTATTGTAACTTTGCCATAAACAACATTGGGTGGTGGCAAAAATTGATTATTAGAAAGTACTGGCAAGAATCTGGCAAACAATTGATTCTTATAAGGAAGCATATCTGGAATATTATCAGGATCTATACCAATTGACTTACTATAATCATAAAACGTTCCATTCGTAATTTTAAGCGGCTCAAAAGAAGTTGCCCCATTTTCATAGGCGTATTCTGTAATGGATTCAATACCGTCAGAAAGCAAGCCTATAGATTTAACTCTTAGACCTCCTCCCAATGTCTCTCTACTTTCATCTCTTTGAACAAAAAGATTTCCAGAAATAAAACCATATATAGGATCTGGATCATTGTTTATTTTTCTATCAATAATCATCTGAGTATACAATTCTGTATTTTCGACAATTACTACTTCTTTCTGATTTCCATTAATTGAATGACCTAAAATTTTGAGATTCAAATTAGATAATCGAAGTTGATTTGCTTTCGTTCCTGAAAAATTAATAAAATTGATCCAACCCATAAAACTAATATTTTTCCCCACCGCAAGTTCAGGAATATTAGCCAGTGCTTCTGTTTTACCCAATTCAATTGCGACTCTTGAATCAGACCAATTATAAGACATCGGCTGAGCGGATAGTATTGTGTAATTTTTAAAAGGAGTCAAAACAGCTGTTTCGAATCTATCCGATTCATAGTTTACATTAATATCTGATCCTATACTTGTCTTTATCTGAGAAAGCGACCATGCATCAATCTTCGTAGCAGATTGAGAAGTTGTTAATTGATCATATAATTTACTATCTTGATTTACATAATCAGACTTGTATGTTCCCCAAATATCTATAGCCTTATCTTTATAGGGTTCCGAGGCTTTATGATAAATAAAGGACGTAGGAGGAATCGTCGATTTCCCATTCAAACCTTTAACATTAATTGAATTAAGTGTTAGTTTTCCACTAGAATATCCACCCGATGGTTTCGAAAATGTTCCAAAGTTCATTGGGTAACTATTCGGCGTATTTTTACATAAATCATTTGTATGATTAAACTCAATGTTTTTTACCGCATAATTTACGATATTTTTACCTGTTCGTAAATTAGTAGTAAGATCAGACTCATCAATAACACTATTGCCTTGATGTAGAATTATATTCTTAAAGTTATTATTAACATAAGCATGTTGAAGTTGGGAGCCATTAGATCTTAAATCTGAATAATTTAAGACATCCTCTGTACTAAAACTTTCTGCCAAAACTTTAGTCAAAGTAGTATTCGTAAACAGCAAAATTTGACTTAACTTTAACGTGCTTGCGGGTACTTCCTGAAGTGCTCCGCTCCCATCTCTAATAGTCTCAAACCCTCCTGAACCAACAGATGCAACACCTTTCCCATCGCTCTTTATATTTTTTACAAAAAGTGCAGTATGGGTACGTGTTTTAATTGCATCAAGGTAATAGAGTTGCTTTTTACCAGACGAATAATGAGTCATTTGACCATCCAAATCTTTTTCAGTTCCAGATATAGGATTTCTCCAGATATATTGGTCTGTCCATTTCCCGTAATCAAATTTAACCCAATACCCCCAATCCTCTTCGTCTACCACTCCATTTATTCCTCTATCAATATAGTCCGCACCTGTAATTGCCGTCAATAGCCATGTATATGCATATGGCATTGACCTATTGATAGAACGCTGAAAATTGTTCGGACCAAAATATTGAGTTTGGTCTTCAAAATTATACACGGGTAACGTGTAATGGTAGGTAACACCATTCGTATTTACAATCATAATCGCTCCTATATGGTTGTCAATATTGAGCGTATACCCTAAGGTAGAAAAATTGTTTTCTCTTTTTGTTTCATCGTAGACTAAGCCTTTTTGTCTTGCAGTGCCATTAATAATATCAGCATTTGTAAACCATTCCACATGTTTTGAACCTGCCAACATACCGTTAGCTTTATTAAAATCCATAGCAGTTTGATCATAGGAAACTTCATTTTTCCCTATCGAAGATGGAATATCTAAAAAGTCATTGGTAGTTGATCCAGTATTTTCTATATCTCGCATAAATGAATTAGAAAAATCGTTGGAAAATCTAAATCCTACTTTGTTTTTAAAAGCACTATTGGCATCGTTAATAAACGCAACTCCTTCTTCAGCTGACTTGCGTCTATACATGCTACCATACTCATAAACTTGAGGCTGTATAACTCCTCCGATTCCCTGACCCAACACTTGAAAAACATCGTATGCGGGCATACTCCCTCCTCCTAGTTCTTTGTCCACATCGCTTTCCCATGCTTTATTGGTAGAAGGATTTTTAAATGCGACACAATCATATGTAGGCCTGCTAGCTGTTGTTGGAGAAATTGTAATTGGATCGATAGGCAAACTATTAGCGTGCAAAGCCCCATAAACTGCTGTACCTTGAGAACTAAATGAAAAATACCTTGTATATGATGATCCCAATGAAATTGTAACCATATAAATTGGTATCGTAAAATTAAAACTAGTAGAGCTAGAGAGTATTGTACTTGGATTTGAATTCATTGAATTTGTAGTAGAACCTACTCCAATATTATTACCGCCAAAACTACCTTGAATGTAACCTGCGGAATTGTATGATAAATTTGCCCCAGCTACGCTATAGCCCAAAGAATAGGAAAAACCCTGACTCGATATACCTACATTTCCTGATAATCCTGCTGCGGCAGCTGAAAGTCCAGCATAACCTCCACCAGAATTTAAGCCGACAGTAGCTGGACCGTAAGAAACGCTAACACCATCACTTCCTCCACTTATCTGTCCGGCAGCTCCACCCAAACTAAAGTTAATGCCACCATACGGTTGCATTCTTGCTGATACAGTAACTCCATCCATGGCTATACCAACATAACCTCCAACTGTGCTGCCTCTGTAAGTATCATTTGCGACATCTATACCAACATTAAATCCACAGATACCAACTCCTGCTGTGTAGGTATTGGTTTCTCCTCCACTCCAATAATCTGTAACTACATCTGTAGCATTTTTTACATCATCGGGGTACCCACTTACGAAACGATTAATTGCACCTGCATTTAGTGACCAGCCTAATCCAACCCAACTGGCTTCTTCTTCAGGATTAATTCCAGCGTGGTAAGATAATGCCAGAGGATAACCACCTTCGGGACCTGGCACTTCAAGTAAAGGAATATTATACGTAAAATCTCCTGTAGCTAAATCAACCATTTCTTTAGTATCGATGGGTTCAAAGCTTGTATACTCTGGTGCCGTTGGACCAGAGGTCAAAGCAAAAGAAATCGTAGGATAAAATACTGCATTCAAAAAGGTAATTAGCAAAAAAAAGATTATTGTCTTTTGCATAAAGACACCTCTGATTATTTTCATCATAATTAATCAATAATGTTTAATTCTTTGTATAAATTAATTTTAGGAGCAGACTCAATACTACTTGTTTTTAGACACAAACGAGTAGCGTTAATTATATTCGCAACAGGTTCTATCAAGAGGCATCGAATATTGCTACTCTTTTGCGTGTCTTCGAAACAAAGTAAGAACTCAGTAGTTTTGGTCATTCCATATAATCTAGGACAGCTATAATCTAATAAATTCAACGTGTCCTTATCTGTAACTAATTTCACATAACGATCTAGATGAAAAACCAATTCATTTGAAAGTTCTGCATTTGAATATCCAGCTAAAACATCTTGATTATTAAAGGCGATCTTTAAAAGGTAATATTGGTAAGGCTTATATTTAGTAGATACAGAATCTACTACTACTTTATTTATGTCTTTAATGCCTTTTAATTCATGCAAAGCAATAAGTTCTGTAGGGCGATACATTAGCGTATAGCTAATTTTGTTTGTTTGGAGATCTGAAATAATTAAACCATTTGATTCATTTTTAAGATACTTAATAATATTCTCTGCAGTGTCAATCTTCTTTGTACAGGAAAATTGAAATAGCAAGACACAAAGTATGATGAAAATACTATTTCTCATTAACAACTTCTATTACAGCTTCCGTAATATCGATTTTTACATCACCGTATACCAAACTTCCTTGAGCGGTTGCTAGTATTAGTTGATAGTGATGTTTTTTCCCATAAGCATCAATTGCGGAGTTGATTTTATTTATAGCTACTCGTGTTTTCTCTTGTTCAATTTGAGTAAACTTTTGCTCCATATTTTGCTTATATTGCATTGCTTGTACTCTTTTTGTTTCTAACAATTCCTTAGCCATTTCTCTCTCTTTTAAAGACATCGATGAAGCATTTTTTTCATAGCCTTTTATCGCATTCTGAAATTCAATTGTTAAAGTATCTATATTACTTTGCAAGATTTGTTGTTCTTTTTTCACAGCAGCCCTTGCATCTTTCATATCAATAGAAGCCTCCATTAATTTAGCAGTGTTTATATAAACTACTTTAGGACTCTCAAAATAGTACTTATACAAGACGGCAAAAACTAATAAGACAACAACTACCCTAAAAACGTTATTTATATTAAAACTTTTCATTTTACACTTCCCTATTTGATGTTATTAATAATGTTTTCAATTTGTGTTGCATGCTCAAGTAGTTTTTTAGACTGCTCTTTAATAATTTTATCTTGTTCTATCATATAAAGGGTTAGCTCCTCTATTTTCTCAAGTAGTTTAGCATTCATCGTCCCCAAATCTAGACTAGAGTTTTCTACTTCTTTCGCTGCTGGTATACCAGGCAGATGCTTGTGCCTGCTTATATAGTTTGAAAGCTCAGACATTGTCATTAATTTGTAATCAGAAGAAAAAACATAATCTGGCCACTTTGTACTCAATTTAACATGAATCTCTTCCGCAATCACCTTACCCTTAATTGCAACTAAAAACCCAGCTGGAGCATAAGTAGTCCCAATTCGCACTGTATCTCTTAAGTATGTTGAACCGTTTACAGACAACTTAGCAATAGGTGGCGCACTATGATAACCAATACCAAGGTTGCCTCCTGAATTATATTGTTCTTGAATTAATAAGTGCTTAGGGCCTTCTGCTGTAGTAGATCCAACCGTAGATTCATAAGCTCCAATAGTACCATACATAATTGAGGAATTTCCATCAAATCTTCTATTGGCCATATATATATAATGATCTCTTCCTAAATTGGTCTTTATTGGATTATACAAACGCAAAACATCTCCTCCTTGATCGGCTGCTGTTATTTTGGTAAATCCATTTACAGACAACTTGGCATCTGGAGCACTAGTAAATACCCCAATACCCAAATTACCCTCGGTTGTATTTTGAAGTAATAAGTGTTTACCTTTTGTTACTCCAGTTGTACTGTTGTATTCTACCGTATTAAATACACCTACTTCTGAAGTACCTAATAATGCATGAGAAAAACCCATGTAATGCCTAAATCCAGTTGTATAATTACTAGTTGTTTGGTTATTACTATATAATAATAATATGTTGTTTTGGTTTACACCTGGATCGGGTCTTAGCGCTACACGACCTGTTACATCGAGCTTAAAGTAACCATCCGCATTCGAAGCTAGACCACCTAATTGTAATGTACCATAAGGTTGCAGACGCATGTACTCTATGTTATTCGATTTGAATTTTACTGGTATATTTATTAATGTACCCAAGTAAGAAGATGAATTAACATTGTTGTTTCCATTTATGGTCCATGACATATTAGTAGTAGTTCCTCCTGTTGTACATACACCGACTAATGTCCAAAATTTATCAGGTGTATTGCCATAAGAAACATCAGGTTGATTCCCTTTTGTCCACCATTTAGCTTGGTATAAACTGCTGTTGTATTTTACTTGACTACCTCCTACATATTCCACACTAGCATCCCATATACCTATTTGCCCACAATCAATCGGTAAAGAACTGGTTGTAGCCGTTATTGCAACTGCTGTTGTTGCTACATTATAACTCGCATCTTCAGGTATGGTTAAGGTTACCGTTACTACTCCTGCTCCTACTAAGCTTAATACATTTCCACTTAATGTAGCTACTCCTGCTCCATTGCTTAGCGTCCAAACACCTGTAGTTGCAGAAGGTGTCGCTGTGTAGCTAAGGGTAATGGTATTACCGACATTACCACTAGATGCTGAAGTAATGGTAGCCGTACGTGTCCCTTTATTCGTTGTACTACAAGTACCCGCTACAACCCATGGCTTACCACTTCCTACGTTCAAATCAGGCCGCTCCCCTTGAGTCCACCAACTGGCTGTATATAAAATGTCGTTGTATTTCACCTGAGCTCCTCCGCTATATGCCATTGAGGTTAGCCATGTAGCTTTTGAGCTACAATCTACCGTTTGAGCTTGAGACAAATTAATGGTCGCAAAACATAAGAGAACTAATAAAATTCGAAGATGGTAAGCCATTTTTTTGATTAATTAAGGTAACAATATAATAAACACTTATTTTTTTAAAGAAATGAAAAACGAAAAGTCATCAAACGATTTTTAAACTACAACACCTCAGCACAAAAAATCAAACTCAAATTTGTTGCAATTAAAATACGGGCAAACATACATTTAAATGTATAAAACCTTACATGTAGATTTGAAAACTTGTCCACAATTTATCGATGAATGGTAAGCCTTCGGCGATAAAATGTAGATGTAAAACGTATAAATTAAAGGATAACAATATGATACAAATAGTAATACTTATTTATCTATTTCTTATTAAAGTACTAGACGTAATTGTAATTAATAACGCTTCCTTATTCTAATGAAATAGTTACAAACAATTATTAAAAACTACTACTCAACTGAAAAAGAGGCAAATACATCGCGATCAAAATAAAACCCACTATCAATCCTAAAAATATAATCATAAAGGGCTCTACCATGCTTCCCATAATAGAAGTCAGGTGTTTAACTTCTTCGTTGTACTGTTGCGATGTCTTGTCAAAAAAGTGATCCAATTGATTGACCTCTTCTCCTACCTTTATCAAGTAAATCATTTTCTTAGGGTAGAAATCAAATTTGGCCAAGCTCTCGTGTAAAGGAATTCCGATCAAGACATCCTTTTCTATTTGATCCAAGGATTCTTCCAAAGGATAATAATTGATCATCTTTTTTACCAATTGTATCGCCCTTAAAATCGGCACCTTCGAGCCGATCAACAATGTCATGGACGTACAAAAACGGATTAAGTAAATTTTACGAATTAAATCTCCCACAAAAGGAACTCTTAGTAAAAGCTTAGAAGCAAAAATACGAAACCATAACTTTTGTCTTTGTTGATAGATAAGCCATATCAAAAAGGCTACCAAGCCTAGTAAGATCAAACCGTAACGGTGCATAAAATCGGCCGCGTTAATGATGAACTGTGTAATGGCTGGCAATTTACCTCCAAAGCGTTTGAAGATGTCGGAGAACATTGGCACTACAAAATTCAACATGAAAAATATAGCTCCGAATGACGTACACAGAACGATGCCTGGATAAGTCAATGAACTTACAATTTGTCTCTTCTGTGTAATTTGATCTTTGTAATACGTAGCCAATTGTTCCAATACGATCACCAATTTCCCCGTCTCCTCACCTATTTGAATACTCACATGTTCGTACATGCTGAATTGTTTTTCATTGGCTAAGGCATTGGAAAAAGTAGAACCGTTGATGATGCTGTTCATGATGCGTTCTAAAAGCGCCTTGTCTTTCGGACTTTTCTGTTCGGATAAAATCAACTCGAAGGACGTTTTAATGTCAACACCTGCATTCAACAGGATCGCCAATTCATGGTAAAAACTTTCTCTTTTTTTATCGCTAAAAGAATCGCCACCCAAAGAAATATCCTTGTTTAAAAAATCGAAAGCTCTACCTTCCGATTTATCTGAGGCAGCGCGAACTGTAGTTTCTTTTTTTAACGTTGATATATCGAATCCTTTATTCATAATCGTTTACATATACGTCTGCACCGTATTCTTTAGCATAGAACAGGTTTAATTCTTCCTCTTCGTAGACCCCTTCAATCTTTACTGTTTTAATGACAGTCTCTCGTTCGCTTAAAAAAGTAAACACCATGTTTATGTCTTTAATAAAGGCAAAGGTATCTATTTGGTGTTGCTGTGTTCTTACTATGACATCACTGATGTGATAGGTATGTTTTTCATTTTTAAATTCACAGACAAAACCATCGGCAGTCTTTACTACCCGATCTGCATGTTCTATATCTGCGTACACTAATTTATCGAGCAGTACCACTTGGTAATTGGCTTGGTAAAGTTTTTTTAACGTGATCGCCAAGACATTCACTTTCGTAAATACAACATAAGCCATGGATACAATGATGGCTGAGATGATCATCACCACAATCATTTCCATGAGGGTATATGCTTTTATGTGAGTACTACTGCGCAAGGACTTCTTCTTTAACGTTTCCAATAACTAATCCCTTTTCATCCTTCAACTCAAAGGCCAAAATCAACAAGGCTTCGTTACCGGGCTTCGCCCCTACTTGCTTGTCGATGGTAAAATTTTCATACGCTATATTTTCACTCGTGTACGTTTTGTATTGTTTTGTTTCTGCCAATAACTCATACATCTTCAAGGTCGCTTTGGTCTTAGCACCTAGCGATGCTGTTTGCATGACATTATTGACAATCATGACTGAAAATAAAAAGACAAGCACCAACACAATCATCGCCACAATGGTTTCGATCAAGGAAGATGCTTTTACTGTTTTATATTTCTTTAGAGCCATTTCACAATTCCTCTTTGTTTTGAAACGGGTAATAATTTTGATCCTATAAAGTGAGGCGAACGTTTTGAAACATTCACTTCAGCATCTAATAAACAATTTTCATTGATGGACACATTCGTTTTAAGCAATAATTTATTGGTAATGATACCACCTTTTATCACTCCTTGACAATTGACATTGGCATTGGAAAATACTTGTCCGTGCACTGTCGCTCCTTTATAAATGTTCACGATCACATTTTCCTCGTTTACAAACTTACTGTAGGCACAAATAACACCGCGCACTTCTGATCCCTTATTCAGCGATATGTAGGCTAAAGGCATCGTACTTTTATTTTTCACCAAGACTAAAGCCGATGGATACAAGAGTGTCGCATTTTCTTTTACTACAATGGAGTCGGTACAGATAATCTGCAAGGCTGCTTTATAGTTTTCAGGAACGATCACAGAAGGTGCCACCACGATCACGTCCTCTAAGCGCATTGTTGTGGTAAGACTAATGGGCTTGTTGCTGTATAAGACAATATTCCCTTTCATTCTCGTAAGCGATTGTAATTGCGCTTGGCTATATTCGATAAAATAAGTGTCCTTCGAAAAAGAATGCACAAAAGCACTGGTATCAGTTTCTGTGAAACTATAATTTTCGGACTTGGCAGCCAGTAAATCGTCGAGGTAATGTACGATGGTAGGATTGAGTTTAATGGGTACTTTGGAAGATTTTATCACTAGACCATCTACCAACTTCGAAGGACCTTGGTAAAAACTACCGTCAATGTTGGCTACTTTCACAACGCCTTGAGGCAAGTAACAATCTCCTACCACAGTCGTTTTTCCAGAAACTCGTAAGCCTCTATCGGAATCTCCCAAGTGTAATGCCGCATTGGATTCCTTGGCTAAGGTATAACCAAAGAGAAAGGACTTTTGAATTTTCTTATTGTTACTAAATGCGGAAACCTGCGCAATTTCAAAAATACCCCAAGGGCTGACTTTTACACTTACGGAGTCTTGTCCTTCGTCGTATAAATCCCACACCAAAGAATCGACGATTGATTCTTCCGACATGACTTTCAACTCTGCAACGGCTGAATTAAGATTGGTGTTAAGTTTTTTATAGATCAGTAAGTCGGCAACTTCCAGTCGATAATAAAAAGTAGCAAAGACAATGGAACTCGTGATGGCTCCCACAACAAAGGATACCACTAAGACGATAAACAATGCCGATGCCCGTATCATGTTATAAAGAATTTAGACCGTTATCGGCATGAACAACTTTTTTGAATTGTTTAATTTTTATATCGTCTTTATTTTTCTTCTTTTCTTTTTTCTTTTTCTCAGGTTTTACATTCGAATCTGTCCCTGATTTTTTCTCTTTCGTTTTTTTACCGCTCTTCGTTTCTCCTGTTGCTTGACCTTTTTGCTTGGCCTCTTTTTTAGCTTTTTTCTTGGCCTTTCTCGATTCTTTTTCTTTTACAAGTACCCCTTTTTTATAACGGTCTGTCTTTAACAACATACCCGTTGAATCGTATACTTTAACTGTCTTATGCAATTGATCATCGCTGTATGATCCTGACTCCTTTACTTTACCATTCTCATAGTAGGTTGTAAAAGCTTTATTTTTAGACCCTTTTTTATAGCTACACTTTTCTTTGATCTCTCCGTTAAAATACCAAGCCTTCCACACCCCTTGTTTTAAACCGTACTTGAATGTTCCTTTTTCTTTCAAGTTTTTATTCATGTAATATTCAGTGTAATCACCGTGTAAAATTTTACCATCGTAACCACCCCTTGTTTTTTTAATGTCGTTGGCATTGAACCAATAATAAAACTTATTATCATCCACGTCAATTTGTTTATGGTCTGCATCAAAATGCGCATAGACGATCTTGTCTTGAAAATTTAAGATGACGCGATTGTTTACAGGAAAGTCTATTTTCTGTGCCACTACAAGATCAGCGGAAAGAAGGCACAAGATGCAGGTGAAAATTAATTTATTCATTGACTTATTGTTTTTTGATGTACTTCTTAACACCATTATACTTTACCAAAATAGAATCCTTGCAGTTTTTCACTAAAGTGACATTATCCATGACTTTACCTTCTTCTATCGCATGTTCGTCACCATTTATATTAAGCAGTGTTAAGGTCTTCCCTGTTGAATGTCGTTTAATGGTTCCTTTAAAGTGGATAAAACTCCAATCGATTACAGGTACAGGCTTTACTTCTTTTTTAGGTTTAAACTTTGCAACCGATGAACGATCACCAGTACTGTTTCCATAGGAATACATCCCTTGATAAGCGGAATAACTTTTCTTCTTAAAAAAGGGATCCGGGTAATTCAAAAGCAAAGAAAAACTATCCTTTACGCTTTGATAATCGACTTTTTTCATCTTCTTCGATGTATTCAAAATCGATGCAGGCTCATCCATAAAGACTTTATATATTTTGGTAAAGATCCAACCCCAAACCAAAATACTCAACACTAATAAAATGTAAACCAGTTTTTTGTTTTTCATTTACTGAATCGTAAACTGTCGTTGAACACTTATATCACCTTTATTACCTGCCGCATCCACTGACTGTACTCGCCACTTCACAATTTCTCCCGTTGTTCCAGTATACCCATAACTGTTGGTTGAAATGGGAGATGTTTGCGTTTCCGCTGCAGCACCGTATTGAGTATATACAATGTATTTTATACCCGTGCCTAAACTTGTCCAAGTCAAATTACCAGTTGCACTTACGCCAGTGGCATTATCAGCTGGTAATAAGAGTGAAACCGTGGCTGGTTTTGTAACATCGTAAGTGAACGAATACACCGTTGACCACATGCTCGTTTCTGTCGCATTCGCAGCCCTTACCCTCCAATAATAAGTTTGTTCTGTCAATGAAGACAGAGGATAACTCAAAGCTGGTGTGGTGGCGTCAATCAATATACCTGTTGTAAAGGCATTCGTGATATCGACCTGAACTTGGTAACTCGTCGCTCCATACAACGAGCCCCAAGTCAATACCACTGGACTCATTGCCGAATAACCACCGTTTGTCGGCGAGGTCAATAATACATACTGCAAGGATAAAGCAGAGGCCTTAATCTTAAATTTAGATCCATTATAATCACTTTTATAAGCACCGTTTACAGCCCTGATTCTCCACTCGTAATCTGCTGGCACAAGCGTATAGGTGAGTTTCGTTCCCGTGACCAAAGAATCAAAAACAAGATTTTGAACATTATCAAAGGAGCCTTTTACTAATTGCACTTCATATTGGGTTACACCATCCATAGGATTCCACCAAAAGGTTTGCGTGTAATCTTCTAACTCAGAAGCCGTAGGCGAATTGATGCTCACTTTCTTTCCTTCTATATCATCTTCGATGACAGATTTACACGACACCATAAAATGCATCGTATACAACAGAAAGAAAATACCGATATAATTACTCGCTCTTTTCTTCATAAGCATGGAGTTGAATGTTTTGTAAATAAATGACTAAGCTTAAAATGTCTTTTTTTCTTTTGTTGTCGAATTTCAATATGAATGAAGCAGAAGACACCCTGCCAATTTTATTTTTTTGTTCTAATAAGTAAACCAACTGAAGCAAGGTTTTATAATCGCCTTCTAATACCACCTTATACGTTCCTACTTGAAAATCACCTTCCGTATAGGTATTCATGGCGGGTAACTCTCTCAATAGAATGCGATGCATATGACAATACCTACTAACTGTCTCTATCAATAAATCTTGATGGCTCAAAGAGTCCACAAAGAAAGAAGCAATTCGTTGTTCGAGCACTGCTTGCTTATTTTCTACCTCATCTTTGTTTTTCAAGGACTCATGTACTGTCGCTAGCTTTTCTTCCAGTGCATTGTTTTGAACATACAAGTCCCATGTTTTGCTCAATGCCAACTGATACACCACTACCAAAAACAATAAAGCCCCTATTACTATTGTTTTGTTTTTTTGTCGGTATGTGAAATTATTCCAATTCACCTGATGTATTTAAATGCAGTGTAAAATTTCCTCTTCCTGTTTTATGATCAAAGGTATAGTCTTGAACTTTCACTTGTTCAATCCATGTATATTGATCCAATACTTTCGTCCATTGATTAAGCTCTGTGGGTCTAGAAGCAATGCCTTTTACCACAATGATTCCTTGATCAAATACTTCTTTCTTTTCTTTCCGCGTCAAGGCTTCATTCACTGGACATACATTAATGCTTGTGAGTTGTATGGCCTGAGGCAACGAAGCTGCAATGCGGTCTGCATAATATGACATCACCGACGCATCTAACCAACCCGCTTTCATTAAGAACGTTTCCTTCTGGTTAAATTCTTCGACATTTTTTTTCGTAGAAAGCGAAGCATGTTCTAAGCCACTATAAGCCGTACTTAAATCATTATTTTCTCCAGAGACGATGGTATAAAAAAGAGTATTGATTAAGAGCAGTGAAAAGAAAAACACTAAACTCCCCCAACTTAATACTTTGAATAGTTTTTTATCTTTATGTGTTTGTGCCAGGACTTGAATACTTTCATATTCCACTTCTACCCGTTCTCCACCCACCAAATATTGGAATGCCATAGCATAAGGCACCACCAAGTGATCGGCTAATTGCTCATTTGCAATGGATATCAAATGCGAATTACTTGCTTGAATGGTATAAGAATAAACGGAAGGTGTATGATAATCCAATTGAAGGACATGCCTCCCCAATTGAACTTCCTTTACGTTTATGTTGAGTAATTTAAACAATGGTAAAACCGAAAACGGCCCAAAGGATAAAGACAATACATAGAAACCAAGTTCGGATAATCCCGTCAAGAGTTTATCGACTTGTTCCTTGCGTACAACTGACACTTGAAAACTGTTGTCTTGACACAATACTGTTTGTATTAAATAATCGCTGATGCGAGCATTTGGAAAAATATAATCAAACAACTTACCTGTATTCCCTCCTTGCTGTTCTACTTTTTTATGCAATACGCCTTTACCTGAAAGTGACAATACCAGAGGCACCGTTGGTGCAACGAAATCAAGTATGACGTTCAAGTCACCTTTAGCAGTACCCGAATTTTCGAGTACAAGTACTTGTTTTTTTTTCGACAGCAAAACCCAATTTAAAAGCATCGTTCCATCAGCTTCCAATTGAATTTCAATGGAACATACACTGTTGGTATCCGATATGCGATCGCTGAGTTGCTTAAGCATGGTAAACTAATAGATAATGGTCGGTTTTATAAAAACAACAGACACTAATTTTTTTTTCGATTTTTCTCTGCTGCTGAACAACCACTTAATAACCGGTATCCTGGACAAAATAGGTGTTCCAGAAGAAGTTTGTGATTTCTCTATGCGTTCTAATCCTCCCAATACAATCATCTCTTCGTTACGAACTCTAATGATAGATTTAAATTGACTGGTAGAAGACGGCGGTGGACCGCTCTTCGGTGCTTGACCTATGAAATCTGTAAAGCTGACATCAATAGTTAAGGTCACTTGATCATCGCCAGATACTACTGGTTTAATGGTGATGTTTAAATTGGCTTGTACAGAATTAAACTGCTCTGTAATAGTATTGACGGGTGTAAGACTATTGGTTACATTTTGAGTCTTCACACTGTAATACACCGTATTCCCTATGGTTAGTGATGCGTCGTGCCCGTTGAGTGTAGACAACTTCGGAGTAGAACGAACTTCTGCATCACCGTTAGATTCTAATGCACTTAGGGACATATAGAAGTTAGGCGTTACTTTTCCAATGTTAAAAACATTGTTTGTTCCTAAGAATGATAAAAACTCATTGACACTACTTGAACTCAAGGTCATGTCTACTCCTGGCAAAAATGTACCCGATGTTTTTACTGTAGAATCTGATAAGCCCGCAGCAATACCTGTTTTAATTGTTCTGTTTTTTCTAATGTCCATCAACAAGACTTCAATCATTACCATCGGCACTACTTTATCGATGGCTTGAACAAAGGCTTCTACTTCATTGATCTGCGGTAAACTTCCCGAAACCAATAAGCTGTTTAATTCTTTAAATTCTTTGATCTCTACCCCTTTTTTTAATTCAGCAGGAATAATTTCTTGCACAGCATCCAATGACCTGAATTTAAGTTGCAATACTTTATAGGCCCTCAAACCTTCTAGTTTACGATCACCCAGCAAATACAAGGTCTTATCATACTTGTAGGTATAATCGGTACCTTGTAATAAATAGGTTAAAAAACCATCGAACTTCACATGCTTCACGGTGGTCGTCGTATTTCCTTTTATTTCCGAAAATAAAAAATAGCTAACACCTAGCGCCTCCGATACTTCCTTCACGACTTGCAGTATGGGAGTATTAACAGCATTTAAGGTAATGAATTTTTCTTTGGTGAGTGAATCTTCTTCGATCTCAATCATTAACTCACCTGTATTGGAATTCGACTTAGAAAAAGTAGAAGGTCTCTTCTTACCATTAGTAGTCAATAAATCTTCCCCTTCAGACAAAGATTTTAAAACGTAAAAATTGTCTTCTGTTTTTACAACTTTCAATTGGTTGGCATAAGCCATTTTATTCAAGGCATCTTCGAAAGGCATATCTTCTATGTACACAGAGATCATGTTATTGGATAAGCCTGAAGATAAGATGACATTCTTACGTGTGACTTGTGTCATCTTTTTAACCACGCGATCAAGTGTATCGTTTTTCAAATCCAATGACAATAGATCGTTGTAGGTACTGTATTTAATTTTAATCTCTCTTACTGGAACTACATCCTTTACCATCGGAGGAACATATTTTTTAAAGGACATGATTGTTCCTACAAACGTAACCTCTAAATCATATTCTCTTACTAAGAACATGATTACATTCGATACCTTTTCATGACTAAATTTATTGTAAATACGAATTTGCAAATTCGGATCAATACTAAAATTCAATTCATGCGAGGAAGCAAGTCCTCCCAAAAATTCTTGAATCGAAGCTCCCGTGACAGAAAAATCAACGTTCTCTTTTAAGCCAGGAACATCTTTGGCAAGATCTTCCATCTTTTTTTCTATCACTACAAAACGATCTTCTTGCTGTTGAGCAAACAATGCTGGTGAAAACACCAACTGCAAAAACAGGACGACTAATAAGTGTATTTTATTTTTCACGCGCATTAAAAATTAACAAACAGTGGATAGACTTCTTCAATGGTCGTTTGACCATTTTCAAACAACTCAAACGCATTTTCAGACAGCGTCTTAATTCCCTTTTCTTTTAACAGATCGAGAACCGTAAACTTTGCATTTTTTATTACTTCAGCCAGTTCCTCATCGATGGGAATGACTTCGTACACGGCCTTTCGCCCCTTGTAACCTGTATGGTAACATTCATTACAACCCACAGCAGCATAATGGTATTCCACTTGCCTGAAAGGAACAAACTGTTTCGGATATAAATTTTTACTGACCAATTCTTTCTTCTTGCAATGAGTACACAATAAGCGAATAAGCCTTTGGGCTACACTCGTGTTCAAAGTAGAAGCCACCATAAAAGGAGGAATGCCCATGTCCAACAAACGAGAAACAGTACCCCAAGCCGAATTGGTATGTATCGTTGACAATACCAAGTGCCCCGTTAATGATGCTCTAATGGCCATGGACGCCGTATCCGGATCACGAATCTCTCCTACCATAATCACATCCGGATCTTGGCGTAAGAACGTCCTGAGTGTACTACCAAAGGTCAAGCCTATGTTTTCGCGCAACTGTACCTGATTGACTCCTTCCAATGTATATTCAATCGGATCTTCGATGGTAAGAATATTGCGTGTTTCTTTATTCAATAATTTAAGTGTCGCATACAAAGTGGTGGTTTTACCACTACCCGTCGGTCCGCTGATCAAGACCATACCGTGCGGACGTCGAATACCGTCCAAATAATTGACTAAATCTTCTTCTGCAAAACCCAAAGTATTGATATCAATACCCGTTGCATCGTTGTTCAACAACCTCAATACAACCTTTTCCCCATGCAAGGTTGGAAGAATTGAAACACGAATATCAAACTTACCACTGCCCGGTTCATTGAAGAAAATACGACCGTCTTGGGGCAGTCGTTTCTCAGCAATATCCAAGTTCGCCATGATCTTGATTTTGTTAATGAGCGAAGGGTATTCTTCTTTCGTCAACACATAACGTTCCACCATCATCCCGTCGATTCTCATCCTTACCCTGCAACGGTCTTGATAAGTCTCTATATGAATATCACTGCTTCGTATGCGTTTTGCTTCTGCAATGACATCTTTTAAAAAATCATCGCTCTTGCCTTCAAATGCTTTCGCCGATAATTTATTGTCTTTCTGATCGTGCCTATAATAGCGTGTAAGCGTATTGTGTATGACAATGGATTCTTTTTTTTCAAGGCTAATATTCAAACCCAGCAATACTTCTAATTCATCTGAAATGCTTTGGTCATAGCTGTTTTCATCCATGTAAAAACACCATTGATCTCCTTCTTGCTTGTACGGAACTACCTTATAATGCCAAGCCTGCTCTGGTGTGAGCACTTGCACCACATCGGCTTTCAATACTACATATTCTAAAGTAAGATCCGACATACAATTAGCGCGTGTGCATTAAAAATTCAACATCGTTGACAAACAGAAACGCATGCTTCAATTGGTGCACACACAACAAACAGATCAAACAAACAGCTTGAATGCCAGCCAATGGAATAAATGTCATTCGATTACGTAAAAGCTGATACCCTAGCACAAACAAGATGGTGCACAATAAACTGAACACATAAAATAGTATATAAACGAAAGGAGAAAACAAGGGTACGACAACCAATAAAAAAAGCACATCTCCCCAACCGATGTGCTGATCGGTGAGGTCAACCCATTTTCGATGTTTGATGATAAAGTAAGCAAGCAAAAAGAAAGTTTGTACCCCTAAGAAGAGGAGTATTACACCAGTATTCATATACAAAGCATTAAAACCGATTTCATACACTGCGTAACAGATGGCGAGCATTAAGACGATAGGAAACCAAAACACGCGTACGGTCCGATGTTTGAAATCCTCTAATGCAAGGGCACTTAAAGCGATGAGTAAAGAAATAAAAACCAGCCCTTTCATATTAGTCTGGCGTTACTTCCTGTAAATTCTTTTCTTGATCAATTTGCCATACGTTGTATACGCCGTCTCCATCAAAATCAGCTACCGCTGTAGCCTTAGCTGTAAAGGTTGTACTAGAGGCTTCCACTACTTCTACTTGGTAATTGGCTTGACCATTTTCAGATTCTGATACTAATTTCTCTTGAATAAAACCGAGGGCAGCAAGGTCGCTGCTGTATTTAGATTTTTCGTAGAAGTGTGTTTTTTCTAAGGTATAGAGATGTTCTAATTGAATCTTCGCTTCTGTACTTTTTGCTTTCGTAATGAGCGGCATTAAATTAGGCAAAGCCAATAAGACTAAAATTCCAACAATTACCAGTACGACCAATACCTCAGTTAATGTAAAAGCCTTTACTTTTCTACTCAACAGTACACTTCTAAAATCACGCATATCTAATCACATTATAGAAGAGCAATTTAATCAAAAGCCAAGAAGATAGGAAGGGCGAAAAACAAGGAATCTGCACGTTAAAAAGGAACTTACGCACAGAAAAAGGTTCTTATTAACATTTAATACACAATCAAGACAAGAACCCTTATACAATAGGCTCTTGTCTTAATTAATTTTTACAATTTATAATAAGCTTTTACATCTTCGAAATTACTATAATCGATTGAAGCTTTTCTTAAACCTGCAGCACCCTTAATGACAACAGAATAAAACGTAAAGGTATTATTACTCGCTAAAGGCGAACCAGCATTACCATTTGCATATAGTAGGTTAACAATTACATTTCCAAACGAATCATTAGAAGCATAGTAATAAATACCACCGTTAGTTAATGGCAGCAATGTATAAATTGGATTCCCTCCATTTTCGGAGTATAAAATATAAGTAAGAATTATATCATTTGCGCCAATTGGTGGAATTCCAGCATACACTTGCCCAGTTGGTAGAGTAGGTCCAAACGTTAAAGTATAAGCATATTTCATTGCACTAGGCCCTGAATTACCTGTTGCACCTGTCGCACCATTTTGACCATTAATTCCCGCAGGACCTGGTTCTCCGTCTTTGCCTTTACAGCCAATAAATAAAAATCCTGCCAATAGCAGTAGCGATGAGATTTTCAAAAGAGTTTTCATATGATACATTTGAGTTTAAAATACGTTACTATACAATAATACATACTTTAAATACTTATTACAAGTATTTAAAAGACAATATTACACACTTTAAGTATTCTAACAGTCTTTAAAGTATGCCTTATTTTTACCTAAAGTACTTTTATGAAAACTTTAGGCGAAAAACTCAAAGCATTACGATTAACCAAGAACTGGTCTCAAGAAAGCATTGCCCATGAATTGAATATTTCCCTTCCTGCCTATTCAAAAATTGAAAGGGGTATCACAGATATCTCATTAGGTAGACTAACTCAAATAGCAAAGCTCTTTAACATCTCAGTAATTGAACTTCTTAGCTATGGTGAAACAAATAGCCTAAAATCGCATAAAGCCCTACTTGAAGAAAAAGACAAAGAAATCATGGCACTTCAAAAACGTATTATTGAACTGTTAGACAGTAAAGAATCAGGCAAAAAATAACTTTTTAGGGGTAACTATAAGGTCACTGTAACCTGTTTCAAATTGCAATGTACTTAAAACAATTGCATTATGAATTTCACCCAACACGAACTACTTGATAAAATACGCTTAATTGTAAAAGAAGAGCTTCAGCAACAACAAATCATTTCAAGCAATGATGATGGGCTAATCAATATTCAAAAAGCTTCAAAACTTACAGGCTTAGCTATTCAAACGATATACGGTAAATGCAGTTTAAAACTCATCCCTCATTATAAAAAAGGCAAGTTTTTATATTTTAAAAAATTAGAACTAATTAAATGGATTGAAGAAGGAAAACAATTTCACTACAAAAAAGATAAGTACTAGTTTTTTTATCGAACAATACACCAATAGAGTTTACACGATTACGTCAGAGTGTGAACTCTATTTTTTTTGAATATAATCGCAATCAGACAACTTATTTCATTCACTCCCTAAGAGATAAGATAACAACACTTCCTCTTTAGTTTCTTTAAATCCCAAGAAACCAAGTTTAAAAACTGCTTATATCAGGTTACTAAAAAGCACAGAGTTATGAGCAATTTGTTTAAACCATGTTTAAACCAACGAAAAAGGGTTTCAAACCTACGCCTGAAACCCTTGTCTTTATTGTGACCCCGAAGCGATTCGAACGCTTGACCTACTGCTTAGAAGGCAGTTGCTCTATCCAACTGAGCTACGGAGTCATTAATTATTTCAACATTTTACCTTCCCGTTTATGAACGGGATGCTCTATCCAAAGAGCTACGGTTCATTAATTACTTAATCAGCAACATTTCATTGTTGACTAAACTGCATAAAAAAACACCTTTGTGAGGTGTTCTTTTATTAATTGTCGGGGTGGCAAGATTCGAACTTGCGACCTCCTGGTCCCAAACCAGGCGCGATGACCGGACTACGCTACACCCCGAACTATATTACCTCTATACTATTCTTTAAAACTAGAGCCTTTTACTCTTGTTCTTCATTAGTACCCAGTGGAGAGGGAGGGATTCGAACCCTCGGTACGGTTTAACCCGTACGGCAGTTTAGCAAACGGCTCCTTTCGGCCTCTCAGGCACCTCTCCCGTTGAAGTGGATGCAAATATAGCTATCCCTTTCGAACTTACAAACCTATTTCAAAAAAAAACAATAATAGTTTTTGACATAGAACTCAATCTTATGATAATTAGTAAATTCAAAGCATGATTTGGATCTACACCCTTACTTGGCAAGAATGGCTATTAGGATCACTGTTTCTTTTATTCAGTGCGATCTATATCTATCGGTTAAATTCAATTGCCAAACATTTAAAAACAACGCCACATACGCGTGTATACCTCAAGTTTATTCTCAGGACACTCGTGATCGGCTGTGCCATTGCCGCGCTCCTTGGGCCGTCGTTCGGCTATATCAAACAAGATCAATTGGTTCAGTCTAAAAACTGGTACATCTATGTAGACGTCTCTAATTCTATGGCTTCACAAGACGTACCTCCCTCTAGACTTGATGATGTAAAAAAATCAATTGTAAGCCTTTCTGAAAAATACCCTAACGACCTCTTTGCACTCTCAGCCTTTGGACCGAGTCTTCAAACGCTGTGTCCCTTAACATCAGACAAAGATGCTTATAATCTTTTCCTCAGCCACTTGTCTGTAAATCTCTTTGGACATGCCAGCAGCAATGGGAAAGTTTCCTTTCAACAGATCTTTCAAGACTTACACGGACTTTCGACTACAGACAAAAAAGTACAAAGCTCTCCTATTGTTCTTATCTTCTCCGACGGTGAATTTCATACGCCAGTATTGTCCTCTACGCTTTCTTTGTTAAAATCATTACCTTACCATTTCATCATTGTCGGAACAGGCTCTACTATTCCAAGTCCTATTCCAACAGGGAATTCCTTTCTGAAAGACAGTGATGGAAAAAAAGTCATGACGCAATTAGACAGAGTAACATTGAAACAGCTTGCAAGCGATTTAAAAGGTAGTTATTTCGATGCGCATGAATTATATAAACTAGAACAGTTTACCGAAAAGTTACCCGGCATAAGTCAAGTAAAAGACGCTAAGCAAACATCCATGAATAAATATTTCTATTTCTTAGTATTGTCGTTTCTATTCATGATGATCGATATTCTTGTCACGGTTAAAACAATGACCATCTAAACATGAAAGCAACTTTTCTTCTTTTACTCTTCTCTTTTACTTCGTTTGTTTTTAAAACAAATGAAGTAAACCAGTTAAAGCAAGAAGCCAAAACAAAGTATGCTGAAAAAAAATACTTAGACGCGGCAAAAGTCTATGCTCGTTTAGAATCTGAATTCAAAATACATGAACCTCAACTCTTGTACAACCATGCTAATGCCTGCTACCGTTCTCTGCAATTAAAGACGGCGATGAAATATTATACCATCATTGCCGATGGGAAAGATTCTGTGCTATCCTCTCAAGCGCTCAATCAAATGGGCATTATTGCTTGCCGATCGAATCAACTCAAAGAAGGAAGAAACTTTTTCAAAGAAGCCTTACGTAAAAACGCAGCCAATACAAAAGCAGTGTTAAACTTAGAGTGGGCATTGGCCTTACAAGACTTGCCCAAGAACAATTCAGATGCCAATCAGCAAAAAGAAAAAAGTAAACAACGAAAAAAGAAACAAAATTCTTCGTCTAACGATCACAAAACAGATCCAGATGGCAAGGAAGAAGAATCAAATGCCTTGCGCTCACAAACGCATCAAAACAAATACATGGACCTCAACAAAGCGCGTCTGCTGTTGGAGTCTATGAAAAATTCCGAAAAACAATACTTACAACAAAGACCTATCCACAACGCTACTCATTCAAACGAACCCGCTTGGTAATTATGAACAAAGCTGTATACATCTTATCTGCCGTACGTACTCCTATTGGATCTTTCGGTGGAACATTAAGTTCAATGAGTGCTACTCAATTGGGCGCTGTTGCTATCAAAGGCGCTTTAGCCAAAGCAAACATCCTTCCCGAACAGGTACAAGAAGTGTACATGGGAAATGTACTAAGTGCTAGCCTTGGTCAAGCTCCTGCTCGTCAAGCGGCCTTATTCGCTGGCTTGTCGAATGCCTGTGAATGTACGACCATCAATAAAGTGTGTGCTTCTGGTTCAAAAGCAATTTCATTGGCAGCACTTTCTATTCAAAGCGGTGCAGTAGATGTAGTGGTTGCAGGCGGTATGGAAAGCATGTCGAATGTGCCCTACTATTTAAACAAAGCGCGCTTTGGCATTAAACTAGGCAACGACACACTCGTCGATGGTCTTGTAAAAGACGGTTTATGGGATGTCTACAACGACTACCACATGGGTAATGCGGCTGAATTGACAGCAAAGGAAATGAACATCAGCAGAGAAGAACAAGATGCTTTTGCGATCTCTTCATATAAAAAAGCAAGCGCTGCTTGGGATAACAATTTATTTCAAGAAGAAATAATACCGGTTGAATTAGGTGGTAAAATACCCATGACCATTGACCGTGACGAAGAATATTCAAAAGTAAATTTCGATAAAATACCTTCTTTAAAACCTGTATTTATAAAAGACGGTACCGTAACGGCAGCCAATGCTTCTACGCTCAATGACGGGGCTGCATCTGTAGTCTTGGTCAGTGAAGACTTTGTCAAAAAACACAATTTAAAACCCATTGCCAAACTTCTTGCTGCTGCTGATTTTGCACAGGATCCTGCATGGTTCACCACTGCTCCTTCGAAAGCAATTCCTCTTGCAATCGCAAAGGCGGGACTTAGCCTTGACCAAATTGATTTCTTCGAAATCAACGAAGCCTTCTCCGTGGTATCCATCGCCAATAATCAACTCTTAAAACTGGATACGGATAAAGTCAACCCTTGGGGTGGAGCTGTAGCCTTAGGGCATCCACTGGGCTCTTCGGGTACTCGCATCGTTTCTACCTTATTGAATGTACTTCAACACAATAAAGCGCGTTATGGTGTAACGGCCATTTGTAACGGGGGCGGAGGCTCTACAGCGCTTGTCTTTGAACGTTGTTAAGTTTAAACAATGCCATGATCAATTTTAAAAAGCATATATTCTTCTTTTTCATCGCTTGTGTTCTCTCGATATTGATTTGTGGCGCACAGCATCGGGTCATCACATCCTACTACCCTGCCTTTGACAGTGTAGGCATGCGTGTACCTGTTGAATTGCAGTATGAAGTACTCTCCAATGACAGTACCATAAAAGATGGTTATTGGCTAAGGTATGCGCAAGAAGGTGATACGCTTTTGTTTTGTAATTATAGCCACAACGAATTAAACGGCATCTATGAAGAGCACTATGGTGATGGCCATGTGAAGGCTCGCATACTTTACGAAAAAGGTCAACGTACAGACACGGCCTACTTCTGGGAATTTAATGGTGAGCTGTCTTTCATAGAGATCTACCAAAAAACGAACATTTCAAACGTCACGCATACAACCCGTATCAATAAAGACCAACAGGTGATCGCCTTAGGCTATTTAAAACAAGATGTCGCCGATAGCACGTGGAAAGAATTTTACCCCGACAATAAACTCAAAAGTAAGGCTACTTATAAAAACGGGAAATTAAACGGATGGGTAGAAACATACTACCTCAACGGTATACTGCTTCAAAGGGCTGAATTCAAAGAACAGCAACTCGATGGAAAAGTATTACTCTACTACCCTGAAGGTTCTCCTAAAAGTGAATGTAATTATAAGCAAGGTATACAAAACGGATTGTTGATTGAGTATTATTTAGATTCCGTTATAAAAACAAAAAGTGAATACAAAAACAATACCCTCAACGGTCTTACACAACGCTACTACCCCAACGGAAAGATCGCTACAGAAGAAAACTACCTCAACGGTGTATTGTTTGGATTTTTCAAAACCTATTTTGACAATGGTCAATTAGAAAGCTCTTCTACCTTAGAAGCTGGAAAAAAACAAGGCAACTACATCGAATATAACCGCAAAGGAATCTTGATATTAGAAACAGGATACAAGTCGGGTCTGATTCACGGCGAGAACAAAGCCTATTACGAAAATGGAACGCTAGCGCATAAGCTCAATTATAAAGAAGGTGTAAAAACAGGTAAAAATCAGTATTACTTTCCTGCAGGGACACTGCAAGAACAGCAAACGTTTGACTACACCAAAACTCTCGCCCAGGTGGAGGTTAAGCGCTATTACGAAAACGAACACCTACAAGAGACTGGCACATATAACATCAAAGACAGTCAAGATCCCAAAGGCTGGGTCAAGGAAGGTGAATGGCAAGGATTTTATGCGAATGAAAAAGTGAAATATAAAGAGGTTTACCTCAACGGTAAAAAACACCTCGATCAATTGTATTATTATGAAAACGGATTACTTCAACGCGATGAGCATTATACGCATAACCTGAGACAAGCAGTATGGATGACGTATTTTGAGGACGGAAAACCAGAGACTGAATTCCATTATAAAAACAATGCATTGTTCGGCCCTTTTAAAGAATATTACCCTTCAGGCACACTTAAAAAGACAGGGCATTATACTGGAGGTAAAAAAACAGGCGATTGGAAGTACATGGATACCCAAGGGGCTCCTGAAAAAGTCGAACACTATAAAAATGACCTGCTTATAAAGACCAAAGTTATGCACTAAGCACGCACTCTGTGTATTTTTTTTTATTTTTGTAAGAGTTCATCCGCAAATCATGAAAACAATTAAGGAAACAACATTCCACCTTCCAGGTCAAACTGGATTTTACAAAGGTAAAGTAAGAGACGTTTACCACTTCGATCATAAATTAGTCGTCGTGGTAAGTGATAGAATATCAGCATTTGATGTGGTGCTACCCCGCGCCATTCCATTCAAAGGACAAGTACTCAATCAAATTGCGGCGCAATCTTTAGAAGCCACAAAAGACATCGTTCCTAATTGGGTCATGATGGTACCTGATCCTAATGTCACCATTGGCGTCAAATGCCAAGCGCTGCCTGTAGAGATGGTCATTAGAGGTTATCTAGCAGGACATGCTTGGAGAGAATATAAAGCCGGCACACGTGTGCTTTGTGGTGTTTCGCTTCCAGAAGGCTTAAAAGAAAACGATAAATTACCGCAAGCCATCATTACCCCTACGACCAAGGCTTCTGAAGGACATGATGAAGACATTTCTCGTGAAGAAATATTAAAACAAGGCATTGTTGCTGAAAGCATTTATATGCAAGTCGAAGACTATACTCGAAAATTATTTGCTAGAGGGACTGAAATTGCGGCCAAACAAGGCTTAATCTTAGTCGACACCAAATATGAATTTGGTGTACACGAAGGCAAAGTCTATTTGATCGACGAAATTCACACCCCCGATTCTTCGCGCTACTTCTACACCGAAGGATACACCGAACGCCAAGCTCAAAACGAACCTCAGAAACAACTTTCAAAAGAATTTGTAAGGCAATGGTTGATTGAAAACGGATTTCAAGGAAAAGACGGGCAACAAGTCCCTGAAATGACCGATGAAATTGTGAATCATATTTCAAATCGCTATATTGAGCTCTACGAGCAAGTAACAGGCAAGAAATTTGAACCGGCAAAAGAAGCCGATCCATTCGAAAGAATAGAAAAAAATATCTTAGCTGTTCTTTAATTATTAATTACACAACATATCCATTCAAGGCATTTGCTTTTTAAACTAAATAAACCCTCTCATGAAATACACGCTTGAAAAAAACGAGAAGTACACTATTTTTCAACTTCACGAAGAAAAATTAACTTCTTTGGTTGCTCCTGATTTAAAATCAGAACTGGTTAAATTAAATGCTGAAGGTGAAGCGAACATCATTCTCGACTTAGGCGATGTGAAGTTTACAGATTCATCAGGACTAAGCTCTATCTTGATCGGCAACCGTGTATGTCAAAACGACAATGGAACATTTGTATTGACTAAACTTACAGAACACGTAATGAAGTTAATTCAAATCTCTCAGTTGCATACCATTTTAAACATCACACCTACGGTGGAAGAAGCGATTGATTTAGTTTTCATGAACAGCCTAGAAAACGACCTTACAAAAGAAGGAGAAGAATAATCGCTTGTCTATAGAAGTACACATACTGGGTTCAAGTTCCGCTACGCCTGTCTTTGACAGACATCCTACGGCTCAACTGGTAAAAGTACTCAGCCATCATTTCTTAGTCGATTGCGGGGAAGGTACCCAAATGCAACTTTCCCGCTATCGACATAAAGCCGCTAAAATATCACACATTTTCATCAGCCATTTACACGGTGATCATTACTTAGGTTTAGTAGGACTTTTAAGCACCATGAATTTGCACGGCAGAAAAAATCCGTTGTATTTATTTTGTCCTCCAGGTTTAGTAGAAATCATAACCATACAATTAAAATATTCTGAATCGATTTTAAACTTCGCCATTAAGGTCGTAGAATTAAATACGGAAGGAGTAGAAAACTTACTCGACAACGACCAATACAAAGTCGATTACTTTCCCTTAAGCCATCGCATCCCTTGCTATGGCTTTAAATTCACACTAAAGAAAGGTCCTCGGAAAATCATCAAAGAAAAATTACCTGAAGGCATTACACTTTTAGAAATTGCCTACTTAAAAAAAGGCCAAGACCTGTTAGACGAAGCAGGAAACATTGTACTTAAAAACAGCGATGTAACGACCGAACCCAATCCTGAAATAAGCTATGCCTTTTGTTCTGATACCTGCTACATGCCCGAACTGGCACATTGGCTTCAAGGAACAAGCTTACTCTACCACGAAAGCACCTTCGATAACGAATTCTCCGATAGAGCCACGCACACGTACCATTCTACCGCAGCACAAGCCGCTCAGGTAGCAAAAGACATGAATGTGCGTCAATTAATCTTAGGGCATTTCTCTGCACGCTACAAAGACTTAAAACCCTTACTCGAAGAAGCGAAGCAAATTTTTCCCAATTCCGTTTTAGGAATAGAAGGTCAAACTTTTTACGCTCACTAATGTTATAAATTTATGGAAGGCGGAAACACACTCAAACGAAACTCTCTGTTTATCGTACTTGCAGGAATATTTATCACCAACGCCATACTGGCAGAATTGGTCGGTGTTAAACTTTTCTCGCTTGAAAAAACACTCGGCATCGACGCCTTGTCCATTCAGCTCTTCGGTTCTACTCCACTCGGATTAAATTTTACAGCAGGTGTCATCTTATGGCCCATTGTTTTTATTACCACCGACATCATCAACGAATACTTTGGAAGAAAAGGCGTACATCGCATCAGCTTCATGGCTGCGGGATTAATTTCTTACGCTTTTATCATGTTATTCTTCGTCACCAAGTTGTCTCCATCCGACTATTGGTTAAGCCTGTATAATGAAACGCCTGAAGGTACGCCCTTCGACATCAACTACGCTTTTACCTTAATCTTCTCTCAAGGCATGGCCATCATTGTCGCCTCGCTAGTCGCCTTTCTTGTCGGTCAGGTGATAGACGTATACATTTTTACAAGCATCAGAAAATATACTGGCGATAAATACCTTTGGTTAAGAGCAACAGGCTCCACCTTGGTTTCTCAATTGATCGATAGTTTTGTGGTATTGTTTTTAGCCTTCTACGTACTGAAAGATGCAGAACACCGCTGGAGCTTATCCCTCCTGTTTTCTGTTGGTGTATTGAATTATACTTACAAATTTGCTGTGGCCATACTGCTTACCCCAGTGTTGTACATCGCACATTATGTGATTGATCGGTATTTGGAGATCAAGAAAAAGCAATAAACACTTAAGGTTTTCTTAAGGCATAGCAAAAAATGCCCGTCGCAATAGCGACATTCAAGGACTCCGATGCTCCGAAAGCAGGAATAGTCAGTCGCGTAGAGATCATTGATGCCAGTTCCTCTGGTATGCCATGCGATTCACTTCCCATCAACAAAGCCGAGGGTTCTTGAAAGTTATGGCTGTAAATATTCTCTCCCTTTAAATCAGCGGCTAGTATGGGCATCTTTAAGCCCTGTAAAAAAGGTTCTAATTCTTGGTAGTATATTTTTACCCGAGTAAAAGCGCCCATTGTCGCTTGTATGACTTTAGGGTTAAACCACTCCACCGTTACAGGCGAACAAACGATCTGATGAATACCGAACCAATCTGCAGTTCTGATGATCGTACCCAGGTTGCCAGGGTCCTGAACATTACACAATACTAAAAGCGAGGCATTTAAGTTTATTTCTGAAGATTTATCAGCTTTCATCGACACCACGGCTAAAGCCGAGCGGTTCGACTCCAAATAACCCAAGCTACTAAGCTGTTCTTCTGGTATAATCTCAGCATTGACAGGACAGCTGTCCAATAAAGTACGGTACTTTGTCGCAAAATCTTGGCTTATGAGCAGGCGTTCCATCACCCAAGCAGCCTGAATCAATTCCAATACATTTTTCTCCCCTTCTACAGTAAATGCACTATATATCTTCCTGTATTTTTTATTTTGAAGAGATTTGATGAATTTTATATCGTTCCTGCTTAGCATTATCGTTGACAAAGAAATCCATACATACTTACCTGTTGCTTTTTGCTTCCTTCTCCCTCATTTTGGGAAGTTGTAAGCCTAGTTTGCGTTATTTCAATAACGACCCTAAATACCAAGGTAAGTACTTACTTTCAAAACAGAAAATTGAAGGCACTAAAAATATACAAAAGGACGAAGTCACACCGTATATCAAACAAAAAAGCAACCGCGACATACTCGGCTTTTACGTTTACCTCTGGTTCTATTATTCAGGGAAAATAGCACACGATACCGTTGCTTTGCAAAAACATTATAATGCACAAGAGATTCGTTTCGATAAAAAAATAGCCGAAGCAAAGAGTGAAAAAAAGAAAGCAAAATTAGAACAGAAAAAAAACAAAAAACTAAACAAAACATACCGTGAAATTACCGAAGGCAATTGGGTAATGAGAACAATGGGAGAAGCCCCTGTTGCTTTTGATTCCATTGCGGCAAAAGAAAGTGCGGCAAACATTTCAAAATATTTAAAATCAAAAGGGTATTTTCGAAATACGGTTACATGGTCTGTTAAATATAAAAAAAGAAAAGCTAAAGTTACTTATACTGTTGTTCAAAGAGAACCCTATACCATTCGAGAAATAAAGTACGACATCCCCAACACCCGTATTGACTCCATATACCAAGCCACTATTTCTTCTTCTGTCTTGAAAAAAGGAGTCTTGTATAATGAAAATACATTGTCCGAAGAAAGAGATCGGATCTATAATAACTTACGCGATAAAGGATATTATAAGTTCACAAAACCAGCTATTTACTATACCCTCGACAGTAATTTCAGTGACAACACGCTTGAATTGGAATTAAACATCAGCAGTGTCGACAGCACGAGCTATCGAGTGTATACGATTGAAGATGCCGCTTTTTTTGCGGAGGTAAGCAAAGGAAATTCCATGCCTGTCGATTATCCAATAAAGAAAAATGGATTGGTTTCTTACCAGTTGTATGGCAAAAAATACAACACTAAAATATTAACCAATAAAATATTTCTTAAAAAAGGTGAAACATACAACCAACATAAAATAGAAGGTATTCAACGAAGGTTAGGTGCAATCGACATGTTTAAATTGGTAAACATCCGCACAGAAGTCATCGAAAAAACAGACAAAGACAGCACCTCTAATGAATTAAAAGTATTTATCTACACGAGTCCATTAAAGAAACATCAATTATCACAAGAATACGGCTTAACGGTGGGGCAAGGATTTATTCCAGGTCCTTTCTTAAATGTTTCTTATAAAGCGAGAAATATTTTTCAAAATTTCGAAACATTTCAAGCCTCCTTGATGTACAGCATTTTTGGTCAAGCATCGGCATTGGATGTTAACAACGTAGTAACTACACAAGAGTTTAATGCGAATGTCAGCTTAACATTTCCTACTCTTCTTTTTCCTACTAAGATTAGAAAAAAAGTAGAGCTCAGCGCACCCCGTTCTCGCTTACTGATGGGTTATGGTTTCCAAGATCGATTTGAATTCAAAAGAGATTATATCAATACTTCGCTGTCCTATTTTTTCTTAGGTAAAAATAAATTCAGTCAGTTCGGGATTACACCGATTGACATGTATGTCATTACCTCTTTCATTAAAACAGTAGAGTTTTCCAAATACCTTGCAGATTTAAAAGCACAAGGGAATAACTTATACCTCACATTCAATCCTTCTATTGTTACCAGTTTTAACCTTTGGCACATCTACAACAACTTTCAATTTGGAACCAACGCAGCCAGTACATTCTTCAAACCTTACTTTGAAATTGGTGGTAACATTCCCAATTTAATAAACCAGCAATTTACGCATGAAGATAGTGGACAATTATTTGGTCTACAATATTATGAATATGTCAAACTACAAATCGATCTTAGGCATACCAAACCTTTGAATAAAAAACATTCCATCTCTGGAAAATTATTATCGGGAATATCTAGACCCTACGGTTCTTCTGGCTATGACAACAACGGCAGTTTTGTTTTACCCTACGAAAAATACTTTTTTGCAGGAGGTACTAACAGTATTCGCGCTTGGCAATCGAGACGTTTAGGCCCAGGAACCTATTACGATTCTACCAATGGATCACTTTACGAACAACCAGGACTAATATTAATCGAAACCAGTGTCGAATATCGTTTTAAAATCTACAAATTCTTAGAAGGCGCTTTGTTTGTAGATGCGGGTAATGTTTGGAGCATTAAAGACCCTACAAAACCAGGGGCTGACTTTAAATATTTTGAATCCATTCCAGACATTGGTGTAGGTGTGGGTTATGGTATACGTTTCAATTTCACCTTTCTTATTGTGCGATTCGACATGGGTTATAAACTTTACGATCCTATATATGCTAAAAAAGATCGCTACGTATTTAATAAAACGATTACACAATCGCCCCAGTTTAATATCGGTATAGGCTACCCTTTCTAACCATGATGACGAAAGAACATATTGCAGAAGAGTTACAAAAAATACAAGATTACATTTGTACGCAATTAGAATCAGCAGACGGTTTGGCAACGTTCCAAGAAGATGCTTGGACGAGAGCTGAAGGCGGTGGTGGACGATCTCGTGTCATTAAAAATGGAAATGTATTAGAAAAAGGGGGCGTTAATTTTTCTGCCGTTCACGGTAAAACTCCCGAGAAAATATTACAAGCACTCAACCTGCCCGAAGCAGATTTTTTTGCAACAGGTGTATCGATTGTATTGCATCCAAACAATCCGCATGTACCCATTATTCACATGAACATCCGCTACTTTGAAATGAGTAATGGGACTTATTGGTTTGGCGGAGGCATTGACCTTACACCACATTATGTCGTGAAAGAAGATGCCGTATTTTTTCATCGTGCATTAGAAAACATGTGCAAGCAACACCATGTCGATTTTTATCCAAAATTTAAAACTTGGGCCGACGATTACTTCTACATTCCACATCGCCAAGAAACACGAGGAATTGGAGGCATCTTCTTTGATCACCTGCACGAAAAAAGTACACCGCTCAGCAAAACGCAACTTTGGGAATTTATAAAAGCAACAGGTATGCTTTTCCCTGAAACTTATGTAGCCTTGATGCATAAAAACAAAACGAAAGCTTTTTCTGAAACTGAACGAACATGGCAAAAAATACGACGCGGCCGTTATGTTGAATTTAATCTTGTATACGACAAAGGCACTAAGTTTGGCTTAGATACCAATGGAAGGACAGAAAGTATTTTAATGAGTTTACCCCCAGAAGCAAATTGGGAATACGAATTTAAAACAACCCCAGGAAGCAAGGAAGAGGAAACATTGGCATTATTAACAAAAGGAATAGACTGGAGCAATGGAGTGGTTTAACGATCTGGTAAGGTACGATCAAAAGCTTTTGGTCTACTTAAACAATTGCGGTGTAACATGGACAGATGACAGCATGATCTTCATCTCCGAGACCTATCCTTGGATCCCCTTTTATGCCGTATTGCTGTACCTCATCGTCAAACAATTTAAGTTCAATGCAACATGGCTGGTCTTATGTATTGTAGCTACCATAACACTCTGTGATCAACTTGCATCCTCGATTTTTAAACCCATGGTACTTCGACTAAGGCCTTGCCATGAACCCAGCATAGAACCTTTACTGCGTATGATTACAGAATGCGGAGGAGAATACGGATTCTTCTCTTCACATGCATCAAACAGTTTTGGATTAGCGATGTTTGTTTGGTTATTGTTTCGAAAACAATCGGCACACTGGTCTTGGATTTTTGTCTGGGCAACAGTTGTATCCTACAGTAGAATCTATTTGGGGAAACATTACCCCTTAGACATTATAGCTGGAGCCTTGTGTGGAATACTCGTAGGTGCTGGAATGTTTATGTTATCTCAATCCCTACTTAAAAAATTCCCATTGCGTACTAAATAATATTCAAGCGACTAAAGAAGTAATCTTTATTCGACCCTCCGATTGGAATTCTTTTTTCTTTGATTATAATTTCTTGGTTATCAATGGCATGAATTTTATCCAAGTTCACAATAAACGAACGGTGCACCCTCACGAAAATCTCTGATGGCAATTGATCTTGAATTCCTTTCATCGTATAGTGTACAATGTACTTAAAACCTTCGGTATGAATAATGACATAGTCTGCCATGGCTTCAATAAATAATACATCACTAAAAAGCACACGTAAACTTTTAGAACTTGAACGCACATACATGTCTTTTAAACCTGCATTCAAACTCACTTCGTCTTTCTTACGCAGTCTTAGTTCCGCTTTTTTTAACGCTAGCGTAACACGTGCTTGAGAACCTGGCAATAAAATATAATCGGCAACACCTTCATCAAAGGCTGTAATGGCATGGTCTGAAGACATTGAGAATGCAATCACTGGAGCTTGTGTTGTAAACTGATCCATCAATTCTGTTGAATCTTCTCCCAACAAACTTGCTGATAAAAAAACTGCTGCGTCTTTGTGTTTAGATAAGTAAGCAACAGCGTCCGAAACGTTATCTAAGGTTTTTAATACCGTTACTGTTTGTATGACCGACAACAACTGATCTAAAGCTGTGTTTTCCTTTTTATTTGCACCGATTATAATTGCATTCATAGAAGGCTAAATTAGCAAAAAGGGAATAAAAAATTAGATTTTACAGGTTAAATTATTCTGTTGTAACACCAAATATTTATTTATGGATGTATACCCCAACATATTTTGCGATATACTTTCCTATGATATCAAACTCAAGGTTCACTCGATCACCTTTTTGCAAATCTTTGATATTGGTATGTTGAAACGTATATGGAATAATAGCAACGGATAAGGTACCTAAAGCCGAGTCAACGACCGTTAAGCTAATGCCATTGATACAAATAGACCCCTTAGGAACAGTAATAAAACCAATCGATGGATCGTAAGCGATTTCAAACTTCCAACTCCCATCCTGATCGACAACCGATGTGCATGCACCCGTGAGGTCTACATGCCCTTGAACCATATGACCATCGAGCCGACCATTAAAAGGCAAACATCGTTCAAGATTCACTTCATCGCCAACCTTAACCGATTGAAAATTAGTTTTTTGAAGTGTTTCATCGATTAGTACCACCGTATGAGAAGTCTCGTCGAAGGATACAACAGTCAAACAAGCTCCATTGTGAGCTACACTTTGATCAATTTTTAGTTCCTTGGAAATGGAAGATTCAATCGTCAACACCATGTTGCTGCGATCGAGTTCTACTTTCTTAACCCTTCCTAAGGATTCAATAATTCCTGTAAACATATTTATTTGCCTTTGCCTTTGATCATCGTAAATACGGTATACCACATGATTTTAAAATCCATGGCCAAGGACATATTTTCAATGTATAAAATATCGTGTTTAAGTCTTTTTACCATTTGGTCTACATTTTCTGCATAACCAAACTTCACCTGTCCCAAGGAAGTAATACCAGGTCGTACCCTGTGCAGATGCTTGTAATAAGGAGCTTTCAGCATAATTTGATCAATGAAAAATTGGCGTTCAGGACGCGGTCCCACCAAACTCATATCTCCAATCAATACATTATAAAACTGAGGAAATTCATCGATGCGAGATTTACGCATCACTTTCCCCCAAGGGGTAATGCGCGAATCTTTTGAGGAAGATAAAGCTGGACCTTGTGCTTCCGCATTGGTATACATACTTCTGAACTTGTATATTTTAAAGGGTTTACCGTCTTTACCAATGCGTTCTTGAGAAAAAAACACAGGACCTGTTGAGGTATATTTTGTAATGAGTGCAACCGTTACTAAAAAAGGAGAACCGATTACCATCACTAATATTGAAGCAACAATATCAATGGCTCTTTTCAACGCTTTTTGCCAAAGTGGAATTAAGTCTTGGTTGATTTCAATAAACGGTAAACCAAAAACATGCGTCACTTTCACCGAACCCAACAACAATTGATAAATATCGGGAATGATGCTCACCTTCACATCTAAGCCTTCTAAGCGACTCATCACGTCTGTAATTTTATCGTGCTCGGAAGCTTCTAAGGCAATGATGACGTGATTCACCTTCGCAACACGTATAAACTTTCCAATCTGTATGTACGAACCTAAATGCCTTAACTTATCTTTCCACAGTGCATTTTTATCGTCGTTCACATGCATGTATCCTATAAAGCGTATACCTTGATCGCTGTGCTCTTGTGCGATTTCTTCGTACAAGTCTAAAGCCTTTTGATCACTCCCCAACAACAATGCTTTAAAATAAATACTTCCCTTCGCAATGTCTCTTTTTATACTGGTTATAGAAAAAAACTTCACCAGTACCAAAGCACCAAATTGTAATGAAGTATAAAAACCTAAGGTCTTATAATAAGCGGTATACGTTTTCACGCCCTCATCATCCAACAACAAAACTAAAAACACCAAAGTCACACCAATCAATACCACTGGGATCAATCGGAAGGCTTCTTTAATTCTTGATTTTGAAAAGATGTCGTTATAAAAACCTGTTAATGCTAATAATGTAATCCAGAAAAAACCGATCGCAATCGCATTCAATACAACCGTTAAGCCGATCGACTCTTGATGCTCCTGTAATAATTCTTTACGTTCGATGTAAAAAACGACCCACGCTAAAATAGATACGATCCAATCGACTAAAATAAAGCGAGCAAACAAAAGTCTTCTTTCCAATGTGATAAAATTAATGCACTAAATATCGAATAGATATTCTAAATTGCAATGCAGGTTACCGACAAAAATACACATTTTAGTTCGGAGCAAAAAACAATGAATGTAATCGACACATATAGACACCAAGGCCTTAGAAAACAATTAGTTAACATTCTAGTTGAAAAAGGAATCACGAGTAAACCCGTACTCGATGCCATTGGAAGAATTCCTCGCCATGTCTTTCTTGACAATGCTTTTTTAGAACATGCCTACCAAGACAAAGCATTTCCGATCGACGAAGGGCAAACCATTTCTCAACCGTATACCGTAGCCTTCCAAACCTCCTTGCTAGAAATAAAAAAAGGAGACAAGGTCTTAGAAATAGGTACTGGATCAGGTTATCAGAGCTGTGTATTATTGGAAATGGGAGCCAAATTATACACCATTGAATACCACGCTCGCCTGTTTGAAAAAGCGAAATATGCCCTGGGCTTATTGAAATACAAAGCACAATTCTTTTGCATGGATGGCACCTTGGGTCTACCTCAATTTGCCCCATACGATAAAATCATTGTCACAGCAGGCGCACCCAGTGTCCCTGAGACCTTAATGGCTCAACTAAAAATTGGAGGACACTTAGTGATTCCAGTAGGCGATAACGCTACGCAAACAATGATGCGCATTACAAGGAAAAGTGAGAACGAATTTCAACGCCAACAATTTGGAACGTTTCGTTTTGTACCACTTGTTGGAAAACATGGATGGAAATAAGTGGTCAGGGATCAGGTATCAGTGGTCAGTAAATTAGTAGTCAGGTGTCAGGGATCAGGTGTCAGTAAAAATATTTTATGTAGTTTACATTTCATTAAATCATTACCTTGAATTACACTTTAAATAGAAAAAAACGAGCTATTAAATTACATCCTTACTTATTTTACTGATTCCTGAACACTGATAACTGATACCTATATGCCCAAATCCCCTTCCGAATCCCTCGTCATTAAATCTGAGCTCGTACTACCCAACGATACCAATACCCTCAACAACTTAATGGGTGGTCGCTTGATGTATTTGATGGATGTTGTTTCAGCAATCTCCGCACAACGCCATTCGGGCAGTACAGTCGTTACCGCATCGGTCGATAACGTTTCGTTTTCACATCCTATTACCATTGGTAGTGTAGTAACCTTAACGGCAAAAGTAACGCGCGCCTTCAACAGTTCAATGGAAGTGCACATCGATGTTTACGCTGAAAATATTCCCGCAGGAAAAACAAAAATCAAAACCAACGAAGCCTTTTTTACTTTTGTAGCCGTCGATGCCGAAAATAAAACCAAAGCGGTACCCGAATTAATCCCCGAAACTGAAGAAGAAAAAACACGTTACGAAGGTGCTTTGAAACGCCGTGAATTAAGGCTTGTATTAGCAGGTCGACTGAATATTCAAGATGCCGTGTCGCTGAAGGGCTTGTTTAAATAGTAGTCAGGTATCAGTGGTCAGGTATCAGTGTTTCTTTCGTTAAAAACAAAATGGGTTCGTTAAATAAATAACGAACCCATTTTTTATGATATTAAGAAACCAACAGTCCACTTCACTCAACACTATTCTACTGACTACTGATCCCTGACCACTGATCCCTTCTTACCACCCCAATATCCAAGCAAACATCAGTGGAGTAACAATTGTCGCGTCCGACTCTACGATAAACTTCGGCGTATTGACATCTAATTTACCCCATGTAATTTTTTCGTTAGGAACAGCTCCCGAATAAGAACCATAACTTGTTGTCGAATCAGAGATCTGACAGAAATAAGCCCAAAAAGGAATATCCGTCATCTCCATGTCTTGGTATAACATCGGCACAGTACAGATCGGAAAATCACCTGCTATGCCACCACCAATTTGGAAAAAGCCAACACCTTTACCTGCTGAATTTTTAATGTACCAATCGGCTAACCACATCATGTATTCAATACCTGACTTCATCGTTGAAGCTTTCAATTCTTGCTTGATACAATACGATGCAAAAATATTTCCCATCGTAGAATCTTCCCAACCTGGAACAACGATCGGTAAATTCTTCTCTGCTGCAGCCAACATCCAGCTGTCTTTCGGATCTATTTGATAATATTGTTCTAGTTCTTTTGAAAGCAACATTTTATACATGTACTCGTGCGGAAAATAACGTTCGCCTTTTTGCTCTGCATCGTTCCACACTTTGAAAATATGTTTTTGCAATCTTCTGAATGCTTCTTCTTCGGGTATACAGGTATCCGTAACACGGTTGTAGTGGTGTTCTAACAAATCCCACTCGTCTTGCGGACTTAAATCGCGGTAGTTGGGTACTCGTTTATAAAAATCATGAGCCACCAAATTCATGATGTCTTCTTCCAAATTTGCTCCAGTACAAGAAATAATTTGAACCTTATCTTGACGAATCATTTCAGCCAATGATTTACCCAATTCAGCCGTGCTCATTGCACCTGCCAACGTGATCATCATTTTACCCCCATCTAACATGTGAGCTTCGTAACCTTTTGCAGCATCTACAAGCGCTGCAGCATTAAAATGTAAGAAGTGCTTTTCAGCAAATTGAGAAATTGGACCTTTGGCCATGGTATTATAGATTGAAGTTTTGATATAAATTACCCTGCAAAGCTATGCCTATTCCTCTTTTTTACCAACATTCTTCCGCAACTATACTACATTTATTATCTTTGCCCATGATCAACGAGGAACTCTACCCCTATATTTTCCCTGAAAACATCTACTTAATTCCTTCTAAAGGAACACAGAAGGTTGTTGCAGCTGAAATTTCAAGTCCTCCCGTTCAAGCATCACCTCCTCCAACTGTCCATACAACACCTCAAATACAAGCTCCGACATCGGCTCCTGCTTCTCAAAAAGCAAAGATCAAGACCATTCATGCAGGTAATTCATCGGTTTTATCGGTTGTCTTCTGGGGGGCAAACTTACAATTCTCGGCCAGCGACCAAGAATTGCTCAATAAAATCCTACAAGCTTGTAAATTAAACCCTAGCGACATCGGTTTATTCCATGCTGATAACAGCACAGGCTTACTCTTTACAGACGAAATTGCAGCCAGCAAAGCCATCGTCTTTTGTAGTCCCGAAGCGATAGAGAGTGCCAAACAAGCACAAATAAAACTCTATTCAAACCATACGCTTTCTGGCAAGACATTACTGTTAAGCGATCCATTGTCAGCACTGGCACAAGACAATGTGCTTAAAGGAAACCTATGGAAATCACTTCAGGTATTATTGGGAATTTAATACAATCGTAAGAACACATGAAATACAAACGCCTCAGTTCCGAAGAACTTCAAGCCTTAGAACCAGAGTTTATCAATTTCTTAGCGTCCAATTCCATTACAGCTCCCGATTGGCTTGCCTTAAAAGAGGAAGACATGACACGTGTCGATGAGTTAATCGATTTGTTCAGTGACATGGTTTTCGAAAACATCTTACAAAAAACAACCTACGTTGAATATTTAAGTCCTCGCGACTTAATGATTTTTCATTGCAAAGAAGATTCCTTACACATGGTAGGCATTCAATTATCAGAAGAGTGTGCTATTGATTTAACAGACGAAGATTTTTTTGATGTATGGCAAACCACCGAAGGTATAAGAGGAATACAAGTTTATAGTAAAGAAAAAAAATACACAGGAGAAAGAACCATCGATGTCTTTCAATTGATTGAAAGCGGCTGTGTGATTACTGACGACAAACTCTTCAATACTTTACTTAAGCTTTGTTAATGTATTGAAGCAAGGTATAACGTAGCTTCGACGATGATCAACTGTACTATCGTTAAACCATCGGCTGCCAGTAAATTATACAGATGACTATGTTTACGGAATGCATACCCTATTACCACACACGCTACAAAAGTAAATAATATAAAACCAACGAACACAGTATTATTCTCTGCGTAAGCATAGGCATACATCAACAGTAATTCGACAAACAACAAAACAAAACACAGGTAACGCGCTGCGCTCACTCCTAAGTATGTAGCAATCGTATTCAAACTGTTTTTACGATCGGATACTTCATCCCGAATGTCAGAGACCAAGGCTAATACAAATACCAATACAAAACTCCGTAATAACAACAGCACTATCTTAGAAGGGGCTAATTCTACACCCGATTCTACAAGGGGTGCAGCAACAACACTTAACGCCCATACACCTGCTATTAAAAACGTTTTCACACCCTGTATTTGACGCAAACCTCCTTTGCCGCTGGGAAGTATCGGTAAAGAATACACCAAAGCTAAGCAAGCGGTAATGGCCAAAAGGATGATCGTATTCCATTTCAATGTTAAAAATGCAATGGGAAAAATAAGTCCCAATGAAAAAACAGAAAGCAATACAATGGTTCTTGCATACCTTGCGACAAACTGCATGTATGATGACTCGTATTGATTTTGTTTAATCGATCGATAGTCAATCAACACCCCTATGTTGTATACAAATGTAGCGGCAAGAAATAACACAATGACTAAAGGCAAAGAATAAGGCCTATCAACCAATCGATATGTCAACAAGCCCTGTGCAATTGCACAGAGACCAATCCAAAAATTACCGTACACAAATAATTTCAAATAATGCTTCACTCCTCTTTACTGTTTCTGATATACTTCTGAAACAATGAATCCATTGCTTGTAGAAATACTGTTCTGGCAAACCAACGAATACTTTGTTAAAATCCTATTCATTACAGTTAACGACTGCGCTTCTACCGCACAAATATAATGAAAGAACAAATACATTATCTTAAGCAAAACTTTATGAAACCAAGGTGAAGTAGAATTGATGTTAAAGTCTGCATACAATAAATAGCCTCCTTGCTTTAGCGCTTTATTCATAGAATCGACAATGGTATTTAATCGTTCTTCCTTAAACATATCGAAAAAATAAAAGGCAATTACGATATCGTACTTTTCATTCTGACCAATCGAATTTTCATCGCCTAAAATAAAATTAATTTGCACTGTATCATTTCCTACAACAGCCGTTCTAGCTTTCATTAACATTTCAACAGAAGATTCTATATAATCGATTTGAACAGGGCTAGATACTTTTAAAATTTCATTGATAATCCATCCTGTACCACCACCAATAATGAGTACAGAATCATTTTCTTTAATTTGCCTCAACAAAACAATTTGAGATTGCCTTATTCGCTTCCCAAATACCAAAACCGATAAAAAATCGTAACACCACGCTATAGAATCAAAGCCCGCCTTCACTTTACTCCAATATAAACCAATATTTTTTTCAACTCCTTATTCCTTTTATTGCAAAACAAATTCAACATTGGAATATGGGTTCTCCATTTCACCACATGAAAATGTGATAGATTGCCAACATAACGATTACGTTCATGAAACTGCACAGCGCATTTTTTCACTTCATCCATCGTTTTTCCTCCATGAATGGTATAGTATTTTATGTCATCCTTATGAATATGATAGTAAGGGGATCCATTCTTCCATTCACTGGGTAATATTGTAAATACACTTTCGAATATACTGACATCAACAAAATTACCGTGCCCCATGTAATCCAGCATATTCAAGCCATAGGGATCGTTTAATATACATCCCTTAATGCTGTTTTTAAATCCAGCATTCATCAAGTAAGTCGGATCTGTACTAACTAAAGCCGCTAAATGCCCTCCCGAAGAATGTCCTGAAACATAGATCTCATTTTTATTCCCACCGTATTTTGCGATATTCTTTTCTACCCAAGTAATAGCTCTAGCGCAATCACTCGCCATGTCGAAATACTTTGTACCAATTTGAATACGGTAATTAATAACCACCACCACCATACCGTTATTAGAAAACGCTTTTCCAACAGCGATATGTCTTGGAGAATCTTTTGTTCCCTTTTGCCAAGCACCACCATGTATGAATACAAAAACCTTTGCTTCTTTAATTTTATTCTTAGGAATATAGATATCCAACACATGAGCGTTCTTATTAAAATCAGAGGCGCTAGAATCTACATAATGAACATTTTTTACAATCCGATATGATTTGGCAGAAACACTTAAAATGTCGCACCAAAAGAAGAGTATAATTGTTACTATTTTCCAATACTTCATATCCTTTTTCATTAGAAAACCAATATAGCTACTCTGCATTGAATCTAAGACTATAACCCTTGAAAAAATTAATATTTTTCAAGGGCAATGTTCAAAAACTCTCCACACAACCTGACCATATCTTTCTACAAATCATTAACTTTACCCTAAGCATTTCATACCATGAATACAGAACAAGCGAAGGAGCGTATAGCCCATTTAACCGAACAGTTAAATAATTTCAATTACCTCTACTACCAAGAACATCGTTCGAAGGTCAGCGATCAGGAATTTGATTTTCTATTGAAAGAATTAGAAAAATTAGAATCGCTACACCCAACCTTCATACTCCCCGAAAGTCCTACGCAACGTGTAGGCGGGACCATTACCAAAGAATTTGAAACGGTGACACACCGTTTTCCGATGTTGTCTTTGGGAAATACTTATTCTGAAGACGAAATTCGAGAATTTGATCAACGGGTAAAAAAAGTATTGGGACACGAACGTGTAGCTTATATTTGTGAACTTAAGTTTGATGGTGTCGCTGTAAGCATTACCTATAAAGATGGCTTATTGGTACAAGCTGCCACACGCGGTGACGGCGTGCAAGGCGACGACATCACAGCCAACATTAAAACGATACGCAGCATTCCGCTTCGCATTAAAGGAGATGATATTCCTGCATTGTTTGAAGTGAGAGGGGAAGTTTATTTACCCTTACTTTCTTTTGAAGAAATCAATAAAGAAAAAGAAGAAAACGGAGAAGCTTTATTAGCCAACCCTCGCAATGCAGCATCGGGCACCGTAAAGATGCAAGACTCTAGCATTGTAGCGAAACGAAAACTCGATTGTTTTCTTTATTCATTGAATGGAGAAAACCTTCCATTCACCACGCATTTCGACGCACTGACTTGGCTTTCAAAAAAAGGATTTCAAGTATCTAATTCTTGGAAAAAATGTGAGAGCATAGAAGACATCATGCAATTCATTCACTTCTGGGACAAGAACAAACACACGCTTCCTTTAGCCATCGACGGCATCGTATTGAAAGTAAACAATTTCGATTGGCAAGAAGAATTAGGCTTCACTGCGAAAACACCCCGTTGGGCTATATCCTATAAATACCCTGCTGAAAAAGCAGAGACAAAATTACTGTCCATCGAATACCAAGTGGGCCGTACTGGTGCAGTAACGCCGGTCGCAAACCTTGCACCAGTGCAACTTGCAGGCACAACCGTGAAGCGTGCCAGCTTACACAATGCCAATGAGATGGAACGCCTCGACTTACACGAACACGATACCGTGTGGGTAGAAAAAGGAGGAGAAATTATACCCAAAGTAACGGCTGTATCCCTCGTTAGACGTGAGACCAACAGCGTAAAAATTTCCTTTATCACGCACTGCCCTGAATGCAATACACCCTTAATTCGTTTAGAAGGTGAAGCCGCTTTTTATTGTAACAACGAAGAAGGATGCGCTCCGCAAATCAAAGGTAAGCTAGAACATTTCATGCACCGCAAAGCCATGAACATCGATGGACTCGGTTCTGAAACCATTGATTTATTGTACCAAAAAGGATTGGTTAAAACACCAGACCAATTGTACGCATTAACCTATAACGAATTAATACAACTGGATCGCTTTGCCGATAAATCAGTTACTAATTTACTCGAAGGCATCACGCTCAGCAAACAAACCCCCTTCAAGAGAGTACTGTTTGCCATCGGCATTCGTCACGTCGGTGCAACCATTGCTGAAAAGTTAACCGAAGCTTACCCTAACATTGATTTGTTGATGGTGGCCAAAGAGGAAGAACTCATCGCAGTTCCTGAAATCGGCGGACGCATTGCCCAAAGCCTTGTCGCCTATTTTAAAGACCCGAAACACTTACAACTGATCGATAACCTGAAAAAATACGGCATTCAATTAGAATGCGCTGGAGACCATCAGGCGACAACTTCTTTATCGTCTAAGCTAGAAGGCTTAACTTTTGTGGTGTCAGGCGCCTTTAGCCTATACAGTCGTGACGGATTAAAAGAATTGATTCAACAACACGGTGGAAAAATCGCCTCAGGCATCAGCGGAAAAACAAATTACATCGTTGCAGGCGAAAATATGGGACCATCTAAACTTGAAAAAGCACAAGCATTGGGGGTGAAAATCATTTCTGAACAGGAGTTTTCTACATTAATTGCTTAAAGAAGAATTATTTCAAGCGTTTGCTTCTTATTGAGGTCAGAATTCACGAATTTTGTCGCCTTGTTAAGCATTAAATAACAACATGAGTATTGCACAGGAATTAAGAGGAACAGGCGTAGCACTTGTCACACCATTCAACAATCAATTAGAAATTGACACCGTTGCTTATAGACAGTTGATCAAAAATTGTTTTGCAGGTAATGTCGATTACCTGGTGGTAAACGGCACGACTTCCGAATCTCCTACCACAAGTTGGGAAGAAAAACTCCTTTTGTTGGACATCGCTCGTGAAGAATCTCAAGGCAAGGGCATCATGTTTGGCTTGGGCGGAAACAATACCGCTGAAATTATTGCTACATTAAAAAGCATGAACCTGAAAGGCGTAAACAGCATTCTGTCTGTATCTCCTTATTACAACAAACCTTCTCAAGAAGGTATATATCAGCATTATAAAGCCATTGCAGAGGCTTCTCCTGTACCCGTAATATTGTATAATGTTCCAGGAAGAACAGGCGGTGCGGGCATTCAGCTTGCAACCGTTGAGCGCTTAGCCAAATTAGCAAACATTGTCGGCATCAAAGAAGCATCAAGTGACATGAACTTTGCTTTGGATATACGGAGAGTGACGCCAAAGGACTTTTTACTTCTATCTGGTGATGACATGGTAGCCGTACCCATGATTGCAATCGGTGGAAGTGGTTCTATTTCAGTATTAGCAAATGCATTCCCTGAATCGTTCAGCCTAATGATCAATCAAGCTTTAGCCGGCGATTTCAAATCTGCGACAGAAGAATTGATCAAATTTTCAGAATTAGACCCTTTGCTGTACGAAGAAAGTAATCCAGTAGGGATTAAGTTTGTGTTAGAACAGCTGAAAGTATGTTCTTCTAAAGTTCGTTTACCTTTAGCTCCTGCTTCTGCTTCTTTAACCACACGCATCATGAAAGCGATGCAGCCTGCACTTGCGGTGTAAAAACCCTTAATTGGTAATAAAAATACATTTTATGACAAAAAAAAAGAGAGGAAAACCTCTCTTTTTTTTGTCATAACGCGAAGAATGATTAATCTTCTGAATTTTTTTGACCTTGAACTTCTACTCTAATTTCTTGAGCAAGGTTTTTTAAATCCTGCATTCCTTTACGAACGCGAGTTCCTGCTGCACTGTTTTCTTTGTCGTAAAATTTCACGAAATCAGCTTCCAATGAAGCTACAAGATCTTTTAGTTGTTGGTACCTGTTCATCTTTGAAAAATTTTATGTTTAAAACGATTGTTGTTGATCTACTAAATATATAAAAATAGCGATTCCAAAACAAAATTTTATAGTCAGAATCGCTATTTTATTTACGTTTTAAGCTATTAGATAGAAATGTTAGACAAGCTACCAGAATAAGCTCCTGCCTTTAATTTCTCTGCTATAGCAGCAAAAGCTATAATGGTAGATTCAACATCAGCCAAGGTATGGTCTGCTGTAGGGATCAACCTTAACATCATAACATCCTTAGGGACAACAGGATAAATTACAATAGAACAGAATATAGCGTAATTTTCTCTTAAGTCAATGATCATTTGAGCAGCTTCCGCTTCAGTACCCGATAAGAATACTGGTGTAACAGGAGACTCAGTAACCCCAAGATTGAATCCTTTTTTCTTTAAGCCATCTTGTAAAGCATTGACTACTTTCCAAAGGTTTTCTCTCAATTCAGGTCTCGTTCTTATCAATTCTAAACGTTTCATGTTACCAACCACAAAAGCCATTGGTAATGTTTTAGCATAGATTTGTGAACGTGTATTGTAACGAAGGTAGTTAATGACTTGCTCATTCGAAGCAATAAAGCCTCCAATGCTACCCATCGACTTTGCAAACGTAGAAAAATAAATATCAATGTCATCTTGTACACCCTGAGCTTCTGCAGCACCTGCTCCAGTTGCACCCATCGCTCCAAAACCATGCGCATCGTCAATCAACAACCTGAAATTGAATTCCTTTTTCAAAGCAACAATTTCTTTCAAACGACCCATATCACCAGCCATACCGAATACACCTTCAGTGATGACTAAAATAGCTCCACCTGTTTGATCAACCAATTTGGTTCCTCTTTCAAGTTGCTTACGAAGATTTGCAATGTCGTTGTGAGGAAAAACAAAACGCTTTCCTTGATGCAACCTAACACCGTCTACAATACAAGCGTGCGATTCAGAGTCGTAAACGATAACATCGTGACGATCTACCAAAGCATCAATCATAGAAGAACATGCTTGGTAACCAAAGTTAACCACCATGGCGTCCTCTTTACCGGTAAATTGAGCCAATTGACTTTCAAACTCCTCTATTAAAGAAGAATTACCAGACATCATACGAGAACCCATAGGATAACCTAAACCGTATTTTGTCGCTCCTTCAGCATCTGCTTTTCTTACCTCTGGATGATTGGCTAGACCGATGTAGTTGTTTAAACTCCATGTCAGTACTTCTTTCCCTCTAAATTTCATACGAGGTGCTATCTCCCCTTCCAATTTAGGAAACGCAAAATAACCATGAGCAACAGACGAGTGCTTACCCAATGGTCCTCGATCTGTCATTAATTTTTCAAATAAATCCAATGTTGTAAAAGGTTTAAATTGACTCAAGAATAACTGTCTCAAAACAGTTTAACACACAAATTTAGCATTTTTTAACATAAAATGTATGATTATTTTACGCTATAATTATAAACATTTCATAAAGTCCTAAAAAACTAGCGCTCTTTGCTTTACTATTAACTCATTTAACCAACAATAAAAAGACACTCTAGGTCGAATGGAGCAGAATAATAAAAAAAGAACTATCATTTTGGAATGTCGTATTAATCTATAAATTGTTTAATAAAACATATAAAAAGCACCATAATGAAGAAACGTATACAGCAGGGGATTTTTACAGTCATGACGGGGCTCGTTTTTTCCTCTTTTAGCCTAGCCCAAAACAGCAGTGTAGGTCTTAAATCGGCCGAAGAATTAATCAACCGTGGTGATTACATGCAAGCCCTCATTAAGTTGGATAGCATCATTTCAAAATCACATGACAATGCAGAGGCATACTATTATTTAGGTACCGCAAAAGCCAGTTTAGGAGATTGTGGAGGAGCCATTGAAACATGGGATAATTATGCCCGCCTAGACCAAGAAAACAGTTGGAAAATAAACATTTTAAAAGCCGATTGCTACGCGCGTCAAGGACAACATGAAGAAGCCATTGATGCCCTCTCCAAATACTTGGTACACGACCCCTACCATGGTCATTCTTATATGCTTAGAGGCCAAGAATATTACCTGATGAGTAAATATGCCTTGGCTGTACAAGATTTTTCAATGGTCATTAATCGTAAATTAGAAGGCCACACCAACTTTGAGGTGTACTATAAAAGAGGCTTGGCCTACTCTGAATTTGGCATGAATAAAGATGCGGTGTCCGATTTCACTAAAGTAATCGAACTCTATCCTCAATTCAATTATGGCTATTTTTATAGAGGATCCTGCCAATACCATTTAGGAAAAATTGATCTCGCCATTGCAGATTTTACAAAATCTATCGAATTGGACGGCAAAGACTTACACTCGTATTTTAATAGAGGCTTATGCTATAAAGAAGAACGGGAATTAGACCTCGCCATTACCGATTTCAGTAAAGTCATTCAACTCGATGTAAACTTCGACGAAGCCTACAATCAAATTGCAATGACCCTGTACTATAAAGGTGATTTTGCAGCGGCTGAGCGCTCTTTCAATGAATACATCACTAAATTCTCAAACTACAGCCATGCCTACTTTAACCGAGGTATGTTTTATGCCGAACGAAAAAATAATACAAAAGCTTTAGCAGACTTTGACCATTGCATACAATTGAATGCTAAAGATGCTGACGCCTATTTTCACAAAGCCTTGATTTTACAAGAACAGAAAAAGAATGCTTTGGCTTGTGAATCTTTGGTAAAAGCAGAAGAACTAGGAAATGCTGAAGCGGGTCTTATTCGCAAGCGATCTTGTGCTGCCAGTCCAAAACCTTAATATTTATTCAATAAAGACTATTTATTTCTAACTATTTTTTGCGTAACATTGGAAAAACTACTCGACCGATGTTACGCAAAATCTTAGTTACTTTTCTTGCCGTACTGATTTACTTTTCTTCTTCGGCACAACAAACTGTTAAACTTTTTAAAGGAAACGTTTGGAACATGCAAGGTCCTCAAAAATCCGCATGGGACTTCAAAAAGGACACCTCTTTAAGCATTACGGATAAAGACGAATGTAAAGACTTTGTCAACACAACCGCTGAAAAGGATTTACCAAACTTTAAAATCGAATTTAAATCCCTTAATGAAAGTCAGTTTTGCATACTGCCTGATCTCGATTTTGAAAAACAATCCTTAGAGCAAATCCCTGCTTTAGTCATCGGTAAGAAATGGAAAGACAAATTACGTAACCTTAAAGTGAACGATGTTTTTGTGATCCGCATAAGAGGAAATCAAGACTATGCCATCGTTAAAATTACGGCTATCGTAAACGACGGAAAAGCCTTATCAACTGATGGAGGAAACAACCTTGACTACATCGAATTCGAGTATAGAAAGTTCGTTGAAAAAATCGTATTCGACAGTAAAGCTGCCTTTGAAAAAGCATTGGCTGCCTATAAAAATAAAAATTATGCTGAAGCCATTTTTGGATTTGACCAAGTCATTGCTGCAGACTCCACAAACTGGGAAGCATTTTATTACAGGGGCTTATCTCGCTATGAAATTGGCGACTACGAAGGCAGCGTAGCTGATTTGGATGTCTGTCAACCGCATTTAAAAAAACGTTGCGAAATCTATCTCCACCGCGGTATGGCAAAAGCTAAGATTGGAATGAGAGATGAGGCTATCGAAGACTACACCGCTACCATAGCCTGCGACAGTACGATATACGATGCTTACACGAATAGAGCACATGAATACTATTTACTCAGCAGGTATACTGCTGCCATCGACGATTATACTTCTGCCATCACACTTCGCCCTGATCATTTCGAAGCCTATTACGGCAGAGGATTAGCTAAAAATGAATTTGGTAAATACATGCTTGCTATTCAAGATTTTGATAAAACAATCGCTTTGTTTCCTAACTACAATTACGCTTACTTCTACAGAGGTTTTGCATACAGTCACCTCGACATGCATAATGAAGCCATACGTGATTATACGCAAACAATCAAACTCGATCCTAAAGATAAAAGTGCCTACTTCAACAGAGGTCATTCTTATGCAGAACTAAAAGATTATCCTGCTGCTTTTGCAGATTATGATAAAACCATCGAACTGGATCAGAACTTTACCAATGCTTACCTTGAAAAAGCACACGTTAAATACCTTGACAAAGACATCGATGGAGCCATTGTAGGTTACAACAAAGCCTGTGAAAAATTCCCTAGCCAAGCTGAAGTGTTTTTCAACAGGGGCTTGTTTTATTTTGAATTAAAAAAAGACGCAGAGGCAATACAAGACTTCGACAAAGCCATCGCCTTAAATCCTAAAGATGCTGAAGCCTACCACTACCGTGCCATGGCAAAAGATGCCTTGAAAATTATAGACGGAGCTTGTGCTGACATTAACATCGCAATGGAATTGGGCTACAAAGACAGTGAAGGCTTAAAAACTATCTATTGTGGTAAATAATTTTTTGGACCCAATACAAGTAAGCTATCCTATCTTAACGGGAAGAAAATTTGTATTGGGTTCTCAATCTCCTAGAAGAAAAACATTACTGGAAGGTCTTGGTATTGTTCCTCTCGTCAAAACCAACGACATGGATGAGACCATCCCCTCTCATGTTCTTCCTCACCAAGCACCGGAATTTTTAGCCAAGAAAAAAGCATCTCATTTCCTTTCTACCTTACAAGAAGATGAATTATTAATTACTGCTGATACCATCGTCATCATCGATCATAAAATACTGGGAAAGCCTGCCAATAAAGAAGAAGCTATTGCTACCCTCTCTCAATTAAGTGGGCACATGCATGAAGTAGTATCAGGCGTTTGCATCTCCAGTCGAACCACTACCCATTCCTTTTCAGAAACCACGAAAGTATATTTCAGAACATTAAGCTTGGATCAAATCAACTATTATGTTGATCAATTTGCACCCTACGATAAAGCAGGAGCCTATGGCATCCAAGAATGGATCGGACTTGTAGCCATCGAAAAAATTGAAGGTGATTTTTATAATGTAATGGGATTACCAGTAGGCAAACTTGTTGCTGAATTAGAACAACACTTTCCTCTGATATAAATGATAGGATTAATGATGTTGTTTGCTTTCAACTTTTATTTAGTGAATCCTATCAAATCACAAATAACAATATCCAAATAACAAATAAGCTTCAATCCTGAAGCTTCTGAAAAAAATACAAACAATACTCGTTTGTCATAAGCCTAGAAGGTCCGACGGTTTGAGTCCTTGTAATTTGTCCCGACACCTCGAAATTTGTGATTTGTCCCGAAGCCTCGGGATTGATATTTGGTACTTGACTTATACCATCCAATCTTCCAAGATACGCATCTCCACCATCGGAGAAATACGATCGTAAAGCACGTGGTACACGGCTTTGGTTATGGGCATGTCAACAGCCTTCCCACTCAAGTTCAACTCATGAATACATTTTACAGCATAATACCCTTCTGCAATCATGTTCATTTCCATTTGAGCAGCTTTCAAAGAATAACCTCTACCCATTAAATTGCCTAAGTTCCTGTTTCGACTGTAAGGAGAATAAGCCGTAACCAGTAAGTCTCCTAAATAAGCCGATGCATTCAAATCGCGAACAGCATTGTATTGACATTCTAAAAAACGAGTAATTTCTTGCATGGCATTGGCCACCAATACCGCCTGAAAGTTGTCGCCATAATTTAAGCCTCTGGCTAAACCACACGCAATAGCAACAATATTTTTCATGACTGCACAATACTCTACACCATATAAATCGGTCAGTGTAGATGTTTTTACAAATCTGTTTTCGACCAACTCTGCTACCCATTTGTTGACGTCTTCATTGACTCCCGCAATGGTGAGGTAAGATCGTTTTTCTATCGCCACTTCTTCTGCATGACAAGGTCCCGCCAATATTACTTGATTGGTTAAAGGTACTCCTTTATGTTCTACTAAAAAATCAGTAACCAGTGTGTTATATTCTGGAATCATCCCTTTTACTGCAGATACCCAAACTTGATCTGGCGCAAAAGAAGTAAAACCTTTTAACGAATCTAAAATAAACGCAGCAGGAACAGCCAAGAATACAACATCTGCATCGGCTATGCATGCTTTAATATCGGTACTAGCAAAAACCTTAGTCTGATCGATACGAATGTGAGAAAGGTACCGAGGATTTGATCCATGCTGTTTGATGTACTGCACAGATTCAGCATCTCTCAACCACCAGTTGATCATGATATCCTTTTCGCTCAATATTTTTACAATGGCTGTAGCCCAACTCCCTCCACCGATTACCGCTACTTTTTCTATTTTTTGTAGTGCTTTCACTATCCTTGTCTTTTTTTTGACCGATTTATTATCGCAAATTTACGGACAAATTGGCTAAGAGGCTAATATCTCCTTCATGAACTTCGTCAAACTGTCCCAACTCCACAAGGGAGCATTATTTGTATTTATCAGTGCTGCTGGCTTTTCAGTAAAAGCCATTTTGGCCAAGAAAGCTTATGAAGCAGGTGCTGATGCCATTACCATCTTATTTTTAAGGGTTTTGTTTGCAGCACCCTTATTCCTTTTGTTGGCTTTATGGAATAACGCACAACACCGAATTGAAGAAAAAAAGTTGACTCAAAAGGAAATCCTAGGCCTCATAGCTTTAGGCTTGATCGGTTATTACTTGTCGAGCTTGATGGATTTTGTTGGACTTACCTATGTTACTGCAAGCTTAGAACGCATCATCCTCTTTTCTTACCCTACCATGGTTGTGATCTTTACCGCGATCTTCTTTCGCTCTACCTTAACAAAGAAAGATTACTTCGCTTTGCTTTTAACCTATGCAGGCATTCTGTTCATCTTCTCTGAAGAAATGAAGCAATCGAGCTTAATTCCTATGTCTAGCTTGATCACAGGAGGCACCTTGATCTTCGGTAGCGCATTTACTTATGCGATGTACCTCATTGGCTCAGGATTCATTATACCGCGGATAGGAGCGATGAGATTCACAGCCTACTCTATGCTCATTGCCACCTTTGCCATCTTGTGCCATTATACTATTGTAAAAGGATTTGTATTCCCAGCACTCGACGATCCCATCATCTGGTATGGTCTTGCTATGGCGATCTTCTCTACCTTTATGCCAGCTGTCTGTTTAGCAGTAGGCATAAAGTTAATCGGCTCAGAAAAAAGTTCTGTTATCTCTACCATTGGACCTGTATCTACTATTGTATTAGCCAATATTGTCTTAGGAGAAACCATGACCTGGATTCAAATTGGAGGTACTATGGTTGTACTCATTGGAGTATTAATCATTACACTGAACAAAGAGAAAAAAAAAAATTAGGATTAGCGTTTTAGTTCCCCTTGCCCCTATTAACAAGAAGAAGTATGTTTGTGTAAATTTCATTTCAATATACGAATAGGCTGGCGTGCGTTGGGTGTCCACGAAAAGAGCGTCCCGCTTTATTAGCGGGACGCTCTTTTCGTGGCGCCTTTTTCTTTTGTTTCTTTTCTTTTGGGTGATCAAAAGAAAAGAAAAATAATATCATAAATTCAAATCTTTAGTACCTTAGACCTGAATGAAACTAAAACACTAATCCTTAAAAGATTTAATTTTAAACATCGCTCACCAATAAAATAACCGAACAAATGGATTTTATTTTATTCGATAACAAACTCGTTTCTTCAACGCATACTTCCTCTCTCCTTAGCAACAGAGGATTCTTATACGGCGATGGTTTTTTTGAAACCATTTGTATTCGTAACGCGCATGTGTTTTTTCTTGAAGACCATGTAGAAAGAGCGCTACTCGCTTCTACTACTTTAATGATGGACGATCACATCAAAAATACAGACTCATTATTTATTCAAATCAAAAAAATATGGGCTGCCAATAAAAAACCCAATAATGCAATTGTTAAATGTATGGTTTGGAGAAACAGTGAAGGGCTTTACGAGCCTAGCACTAACAAGGCTCACATGATACTTGAATTGAAACCATTCAGAGAAGCAAAAATGATTAAACAACGTGTTGGCATTGCCGAAAATACGTTCAATGTTAAAACCATACACAGTGCCTTCAAAAGTTTGAGTGCTTTACACTACGTATTAGCAGGACTTGAAAAAAAACAGAAGCACTTCGATGAAATACTCTTACTCGACCAAGCCGGTAATATCAGCGAAGCCAACAGCAGTGCTCTTTTTTGGATACACGATAACGAAGTCTTCACTCCTTCTCTAGACACAGGTTGTATAGAGGGTATTACTAGAAAAAAAATCATTCGACTCTGCCAAGCATGGAACATTGCATTACATGAAGTTAAAACAGCGTGGACTTCTATTCCTAAAGAAGCGATGGTATTCACCGCTAACATTGCAGGCTTAAGTGCGATTGCGGCGATTGAAGACAGAGCATTTCAACTCGATCATGCACTTTTTCAACGCTTTAAAGAAGGCTTATTTAGTCCTTCTTTTTCTCAAAATCTTGAAACAGTAAACTAGGCTGAACACCCTTGTTACCTTGGTATTTACCGCTTTTGTACAAGTCGTATTCTCCTTCTATCGAATGATAAAACACTTGGCAAATTTCTACGCCTGCATAAATACGAATTGGTTGTACGCAAAACATTTCTAAGGTCCAGTAGCCACAAAAACCAACATCGCCAAAACCTGCGGTCACGTGTACAAACAAACCCAAACGACCGATGGAAGAACGCCCTTCTAGCATGGGAACATGTTTGTGCGACTCGGTATATTCTAGCGTACGGCCTAAGTATAATTTTTCTTTTTCTAAGACCAAGCCTTCTTCTGGAATGGTAATACGCGAAAAGGTATTTTCCTTTTTCATATCCAACACAGGAGAATCGTACACCAACAACTCATGATGCAAGCGCAAGTTATAGCTGTTCGGATTCACTTGTTTTTCTTCGTACGGCTCGATGATTAAATCCGAACCCATGAGTCTTTTTATTTCTTTACCCGATAATATCATATACTTACGCTGTGATTAAACACTGTTCTAGTCCCGATTGAATGATTTCTTTTTGTATGTTTTTTCCAATAAACACCAAGGTAGATTGATGCGTTTCATCTGCCTTCCACACTCCACCCATTTGTGTCATGTATTGATCGCATACCCCTTGAAATATTATTTTTTGTTCGAAGTGTTCTACCCACAACAATCCCTTGCAACGGTACAATTCCCCACACCGTCCGTTCAATTGATAATTCATCCAATTGTTAAACAATAAGAAATCAAACGGTCGGTCAAAGGTAACGGAAATGCTGGTCGTTTGATCTAAGTGTCCTACAAAAAAGCGAGGTGTCTTGGCCATGCTCTGCTGTACTTTTTCAGCACTGAATGCCTTTCTATACAACAAGGGCTCTTTCACCAAAGCATCTACCACAACGCTGGTCTCCGCTTGCGGATTAAGTTGCGTGATGGTTTCTAATAAAGACGCTACTTCTTTTTCTAAAACCAGATCCGTTTTATTCAGCACGACAATATCTGCTAATGCAATTTGCTTCGATGCTTCTGGATGATCATTTAATTGTTTGTTCAGCAATGCAGCATCGGCAATGGTAATGACACCATCCAACTCAAATGCAGATTGCACCACCACATCGCTAATAAACGATAAGATAATGGCTGTAGGATCGGCAAGTCCCGTTGTTTCAATGATTAAGTATTCAGGCGGTTCAGGTCGATCAATCAACTTAGATAAGACCGTGATCATTTCTGAGTTCAAAGAACAACAAATACAGCCGTTACTCAATTCGTATACGCCATCGTTTTCTGATTCAATGAGAGACTTATCAATATTCAAATCCCCAAACTCATTTTCAATGATGGCTATGCGCTTACCTTGCTGTTTCTTCAGTATATGATTTAATAAGGTAGTTTTACCTGCACCTAAAAAACCTGTGATAATTGTTACGGGAATTCTATCCATTATAAATTTAGATTCGATGCTTGGGAAGCATCAGAATATATATACTTTCATTACAAATTTACGATAAAAAATAATAGCCAGTAGAAATATTCCTACTGGCTACCTACCTAGTCTTATCGTTACTATAAAACTTAGCTATTGCTTCCTGCTTTTTTAGCGTTTTTTTCAGCTTTTTTTTCTTTCGAAGTTTTCAAAGGCTTTTTCTTTTCTTCCTTCTTCTTATCCATTGTTTTTGCCATAATTGTAGGGGTTTTAAAGGGTTATTGATTAAAGAACCTATAAAGTACCTAAAGATTCAAAAAAACTTACTCTAAAGCAAATAACTGTACTATTCGATGAATTTTTTTGCTCCTCATAGATGAATTTTTATATTGGGGTTGGACCATCTATTCGGTATCAGGCTATGGAAATTTCGGAAGAAAAATGTTATGAAATCCTTACTCAGCATTCGGTAAGAAAGACGGAAACACGGGTACAAGTACTAGAAGTATTTTTTAAGTATGACTACGCCCTTGCGCACAGCGATGTAGAAACGGCACTCGGCGATTCATTCGACAGGGTTACCCTCTACCGAACATTGCATACCTTTGAGCAAGCCGGTATTATTCACGAAGTCCCTTCGCAAGGAGAAACAAAGTTTGCTTTGGGCGCTTTACTTGCCACACAAGGCGACAGCTATGACCAACACATACACTTCAGCTGTCAAATGTGTCGTCAAACTTTTTGTTTAGAAAACATCACGCCTCCTCAATTGGATTATTCTGGTGATTATACCATCACCTCTTTAAGCATTACAGCCAAGGGGATTTGTAAAAATTGCAAAGGCAAAAATTAAAGAGCAGCTTCTGCTACCTCAACTATCTCTGTTCCCTTAAATGCTAAGAAAACCGTAGTGACTGCATTTCTTTGGTTGATAAATGCAGTGTATTCTCCTTCAAACAACATGCGTTTGTTCACGACCTCTTCAAAGGATCCGTTTAGGGACATGCACAATTCACACACTTCACGAATGCCGTATGCTCCTCCATCTCCAGCTGTAGCATAATCTGCCAAGCCTTTTTCTGAAACAAAAGTATTAAACGCAACACCGCTATCACGTTTCATTTGGAAACGAAGTCCCACTAATTGAGCCAAGGATAAATCGAGAATATCGTCGAAAAAAAACGCTACTTCCTCTGGCTTGAGCTTATGGATTGCACAAAAATGAGCCAAGGCTTTGGTCTTATCTTTCATTTGAAAATAGACTGCATCAAAGCCTTCGCGCTTCGCAAAAGCAAAAGCACTGGGGTTATTTTCTCCCGTAATCACAACAGACTTGATGCGCTCTCCATGCGTATTTTTAAGCCACATGCTGAAACGCAACATGTTTATGCCCATAGCATCTACTTCTGAAAAACCACTGCCTGTCGACTGCGTTTTTCGGCCATCATTAAACACGCCGTCCCAATCAAAAATCAAGGCTTTAATCGTACTCAATTTTTGGGTTAAAACAGAAGGAGGCGTTATAAAAACGCCTCCTAATTGTTGATATGATTGAATCTGATTAGTCATTCAAATCTTGAATATCGATCATACCTACTGGCTTGCCATCGTTCGTTACCATTACAGTATCTACTTGGTGTTGGCTAAACAATTTAGAAGCAGCAAACAATAATTCGTTTCCGTCTACTGAAATTGGCTCACGGAATTTCAAATCAGAAAGTTTTTTAGACAACACAGCTTGTCCTTCAGATTGCAATAATCTTCTCAACTCACCATCAGTGAATACACCAATTGCTTTACCTGCAGGATCAACAACCGTTACACAACCGAAACCAAACTCAGTAATTTTAACCAAAGCATCTGTTACAGTAGTAGTAGAAGCAACGATTGGATTTACTCCGTTCAATGCATCTTTAATTTTCACCGTCATTAAACGTGTATGTTCGAAGAATTGATCGGTACCTAATTTTGTAAAGTTATTATCCGTTAACGCTTTCATTACCTTCCACGGCACAGTAATCGTATGAACACCTACTTCTATCGCATTGCGGATGTGCTCAGCATAACGAACAGAAGAGAACATAATTTTTGTATTGTAACCGTAATGGTTAACCATTTGAACACACTCACTCACTAATGAAAGTGCATCGTGACCTTGATCTTGTAAACGACCAACCAATGGACAAACATACGTTGCACCAGCTTGCATCGCCATGTATGCTTGTTGAATAGTGTATACAAGGTGAACATTCACCATCATACCTCTATCGATTAACATTCTACATGCTTTCAATCCTTCTAAAGAAACCGGTATTTTGAACACTGTTTTCTTTGGATCTAATCCCATTTTCACTTGACGTTCTGCTTCAGCAACAATTTCTTCTGCTGTTTTACCAAGTGCTTCTACTTGCAATACAGGAACAATCGTTGCTAATTTCAAGATCAACGAATCGATATCCGTTACACCTTGACGGTGCATGAATGTAGGTGTAGTCGTAAGACCAGTAATGAAACCTAATTTAAAGGCTTCTTCAATTTCATTTAAGTCGGCTGAATCTAAGTATAATTCCATGAGGTTTATTTATTTCTGTATAGGACTTCTAAGTTATGAATTTCAATAAGGGGTTTCAAAAATTCTTCCAAGTCTGTCATGCACAATTGACTTGCAGCATCGCATAGTGCTTTTGCTGGATCTGGATGAGTTTCTATAAATACGCCGTCTACACCTGCGGCAACACCTGCACGTGCGATGGTTGGCATCACGTCTCTTGTTCCTCCTTTAGGGTCAGAACTAGGAATACCGTATTTACGAATACAATGTGTAATGTCGAATACTACAGGATAACCTATTTTATTCAATTGGTAAAAACTACGAGGGTCTACCACTAAATCGTTGTAGCCAAACGTATAACCACGTTCTGTCAAAATTACGTTTCCGTTACCTGAAGCTTCACACTTTTTAGCAGGGTGAATCATGTTTTCAGGTGCTAAAAACTGACCGTGTTTGATGTTGATTACTTTTCCTGTTTGCGCAGAAGCCACCAACAATTCAGACTGCATACATAGGTAAGCTGGAATCTGGATCACATCTAATACCTCACCTGCTGGTTTAGCATGCGATGGATAGTGAATGTCAGACAAGATGGGGAAACCAAATTCTGTTTTCACTTTTTGCAACAATTTCAAACCTTCTTCGATGCCTGGACCGTTGTAGAAATCTAATGAACTACGGTTGTCTTTCGTGAAAGAAGATTTGTAAATGATTTTAATTTTAAGACGCTCAGAAACCTCTTTAAGCTTCTCAGCTGTTCTCATCATGATGCTTTCTTCTTCGATCACACAAGGACCAGAAATTAAAAACAACTCATCAGAGCCACATGCAATATCTCCTACTTTAACTATTTTCTTTGTCATATTGAATAGTAATAATTCGCTAAAATACGTTTTTTCATGTAAACGTACCATACCTGTGAAAAAAAACCTTTTATTTCACTATTTCTCTCGTGCTAAAATCAATTTTCTTACCTTTTCTAAATCCTCTGCCGTGTCTACAGGAATGCTATCGTACTGAGTAATACCGACCTTAATCTTTCTTCCTTCCTCAATCCATCGATTTTGTTCCAATGACTCTGTTTTTTCCAAAAAGGATACAGGCAAGGAGGAGAAATCTTTCAATGCTTGCAATGTATAGCCGTACAATCCCAAATGCTTATATATACGCGCATGAGCCAACCATTCTTTTCTTGCTACTCCCCTTACAAAAGGAATAACAGACCTACTGAAATACAAAGCATTGTGATTTTTATCGAGGGCAACAAACACTTCACTTTCATTTTCTAAATCAGCAGCATCCGTTACAGGAATCACCAAGGTTGCCATTTCTGCTTTATCGTCTGAAAAACAAGCGATAATATCCCGTAGCTGTTCAGGATCTACCAAAGGTTCATCGCCTTGAATGTTGATGATGGCATCGTATGTTTTACCTTCCAATTGAAACACACGTTCTGCCGCCTCTAAGCATCGCGCGGTGCCGTTCACGTGTTCAACAGCAGTCATCACGACTTTACCTCCAAAAGATTTTACCTCCGCAACAATGCGCTCATCATCGGTAGCCACGTAGAGGTTTTCAAACACTTCACTGCACAGCTCATAAACCCGTCTAATCATGGTTTTACCCACAATATCCAATAAGGGTTTGCCTTCTAATCGAGAAGATCCATAGCGAGCGGGTATGATTCCGAGAAACTCTTTTTGCAAGGCCATTTTATAAGGGTTGAATTGGATGTTTAAATTTCCGATAAATATCTGTAATTTCGAACATTCTTAAGGTAGTAAAACCATATTATTTATCAACGAAACATATTATGCCAGGATCAGAATTATTTGGTGCAGAAGAAATAAAAGAAGTAATGGATGTACTCAACACTGGAGTACTATTTCGTTATAACCACGACGAACAAAGAAAAGGTATTTGGAAAAGTAAGGAGTTGGAAGAAGAAGTGAAGAAATTCACGGGGGCAAAATATGCACACGCTATTTCAAGTGGTACTGCTGCTGTTTCTTGCGTGATGGCGGCTGCGGGCTTAGGACATGGAGACGAAGTCATTGTTCCTCCCTTTACCTATATTGCAAGCATTGAAGGGGTAATGATGGCAGGTGGACTTCCTGTTTTTGCTGAGATAGATGAAAATTTATGTTTAAGTGCTGAAGGTATTCGCAAAGCCATTACGCCTAAAACGAAAGCCGTTATGTTGGTGCACATGTGCGGTGCAGCCGCCGACATGGATGCTATACTTGCTGTATGTAAAGAATATAATTTAATCCTGGTGGAAGATGCAGGTCAAGCATTGGGCGCTACTTATAAAGGAAAGCACGTAGGTTTATTTGGCGTTGCAGGTGGTATTTCATTTGACTTCTTTAAATTGACAACCGCTGGAGAAGGTGGACTATTCATTACAAATGATGAACAAGCGTATAAAACCGCAGATTCTTTTTCTGATCACGGACATACACATATAGGAGCCAATAGAGGCATGGAAGACCACCCTATTATTGGCCTAAACTTTCGCATGGGAGAATTGAATGCAGCTGTAGGGCTAGCACAAATGCGTAAAGCAGAATACATCCGTTCTCAAAACAAGAAAAATAAAGCCTATTTAAAACACCGTTTGTCTGAAATTTCTGACATTACGTTCAGACCAATGCCAGATCCTGAAGGAGATTCCGCTACTTTCTTAAACTTCTTCTTACCCGATACCGATTCGGCTCAAAAAGTAGTAAAGCAATTTACTGAAGACGGTATTGCAGGAGCAAACTACTGGTTTTTGAATAACTACCACTTCATTAACCAATGGGGACATCTTAAAGATTTAAAATCGGCAGTTCCTTTAGCGATCAACGTGCTCGGAGCTCCTCAAGATTACCATAATTTACAGTTACCAAAATCACAAGAAGTCATCGGTCGTTTGATTTCATTTGGCATTCGTTGTACTTGGACAGACGAGCAAATGAAAGCGTTAGCTGACAAAATGATTATAGCCATTAAAAAAGTTCTTTAATTATAATACTATGCACAAGAATTTCAGAAACGTAGATAAAGTAGTATACGGACGCGGTGCATTCGCGCAGCTTGATGACATCTTAAAAGAAAAAAGACAAGACAACGATAAATTCATGTTGTTCATTGTCGATAAGTATTTTGAAAACAAACCACTAGCCAAACTTGTCCCTGTTCATGCTGAAGATGTGATTATGTTTGTGGATGTTGACGTTGAAGAACCAACAACAGATCAGATCGATTACGTTCGAGATACCGTAAAATCAAGTAAAGGAATTCCTGCAGGTGTTGTTGGTATTGGCGGAGGAAGTATCATGGACATTGCGAAAGCATCGTCTTTGATGTTTACCAACGAAGGTTCTTCTCAATTGTACCAAGGCTTAAACCTGATTAAAAATCCAGGCATCTACCATGTCGGTGTCCCTACGCTTGCGGGTACAGGTGCTGAGGTTTCGATTACAGCAGTAGTTACCGGACCAGAAAAAAAACTGGGCTTAAAATGCGACTGGACTCCCTTCAATCAAATTATATTAGATCCAGACTTGATCAAAGACGTACCCCGTGACCAGTGGTTTTATACGGGTATGGATACCTACATTCATTGCATAGAATCTGAATCTGGTATTTATAAAAATGTATTCAGTGTCGCTTACGGAAATCAATCGTTAGAACTATGCCGCGATGTATTCATCAGAGAAGGTTGCGGACAAAGCGACATCAACGATGAAAAACTCATGGTTGCTTCTTTGATGGGCGCGCTAAGCTTGACCTACTCTGAAGTCGGCGCTTGTCATGCTTTATCGTACGGCTTGTCGTTTGTATTTGGACTGCGTCATGGTTATGCCAACTGTTTAGCCTTTAATCACCTTCCTGAGTTTTATGGAGAAGCGGTAACGGAATTCCGAGAAATGGTGAAGAAACACAACATCACCCTTCCTCAAAATTTAGCCAAAGGTTGGACAGAAGAAGAAATCACTGAAATGGCAGAAGTATCTTATAAACTCACACACATGTGGAACCACGCGATCGGCTTAGACTGGAAAGAAAAGTTGACGTTGGAGGATATTAAAAATATGTTTAGGAGGTTGTAATTATAAGTAGACAGTAAGCAGTAGGCAAATAGCCTCTGTTTACTGCTCACTGTTTACTGCCTACTTAACTCCTCCTGCATTTTTTTCGTCAGCGACTTCACCACAAGTTCGTATGACTTCAAAGTCCATTCTTTGACTAAGGCATCTGAAATTCGTCCATCCATCAGCACCGTATTCCAATGTTTTTTATTCATATGAAAACCAGGAATAACGGCATCGTAGCGTTCTCTCAACTCTACCGCTTCTTCTGGATCACACTTCAAGTTGACCGAAGCAAAGGTGTCGATATTCGTGAGGGCAAACAATTTCCCCATCACTTTAAAGACCAACGTGTCAGGACCAAATGGCAAGTCCTCTTCTGCTCCTTTCAAGGATAAACAATACATTCTAAACGATTCTATATTCATAGATTACTCATCAACATAATCACTAGAAACCTTTGCTGTATTATTTTTCAAAACCAATGATTCAAAATCAAACAAGTCTTTATCTAATAAATGCGAAGGAGAGATATTTTGTAAGGCATGAAACATAACGGCTGAACGATCTGGCGTTTGTTCATCCCATGTCCTCAACATGTGCTTTACAGTATTACGTTGCAAATTGGGTTGAGATCCACACAAGGTACAGGGTATAATAGGAAAATCCCTGACCTTGGCATAAGCTTCAATGTCTTTCTCTTTACAAAAAGCCAACGGACGAATGATCACTTGCTCACCGCTATCACTGCGGTATTTGGCAGGCATGGTTTCTATTTTTCCGCTGAACATAAGGTTCAAAAAGAATGTCTCAAGGATATCATCACGATGATGTCCCAAAGCTAATTTAGTAATGCCTAGGTCTTTTGCTGTCTTGTATAAAATCCCCCTTCGCAAGCGAGAACATAGCGTACAAGAGGTTTTACCGATGGGTGTTTTTTCTTTGACGATACTGTAGGTATCTTTCTCTATGATTTGAAAGGGAACACCCAGTGCAGTTAAGTAATGTGGCAATACTTCTTCTGGAAAACCCGGTTGCTTTTGGTCTAGGTTCACCGCTATAATTTCGAAATCGTATTTTTTTGTTTGTTGTATATGAAGAAGAATATCGAGCATGGTATAACTGTCTTTTCCTCCCGACAAACACACCATTACCTTATCACCGTCTTCAATTAAATGATAATCAGCAATGGTATTCCAAACGGCTTTGCGTAATCGACTGGTAAGCTTTTCAAAGGCAAGCTCTTCCTGAGTTATATTCATGCGTGTAATTTACGATAATACCGTTTATCCAAAATATATCGTCCAATAAATTGGACGATTATTTTGTGATATCGGCATTATACGGAAACAAAATTGACATACCTGATCAATACCAATAGTATAAGTTTTCGCCTCCATCAATGCATACCTATAAAAAGCATCAAAGGCGAAAATAAAGCCTATTAAGCTTCATCTTCGCCTTTAAGTTTAGGATAAATGTCTTTTAATTTGAAAAAACCAACTTCGTATAGTACACCCCACTATTAGATCTCACCACCGCATAATACATACCGGGTGTAATGTTTTTATCACTTACATGCAGCACTCCTTTTCCTAAAGTTAACTCTTGGTGATGAATGAGCACATTTGAATTGTTGTAAATTTCAACCGATGCGTCTTCCATTAAATCGATGCTTAAGTCAGAAGTAGCATTCGATGGATTAGGATAAATACGATAGATTTCACCTGATGCATTTACGCTATTGTCTACAGATCGAATAACAGAATAAGCAACCTTCCCATCGATATCTGTTTGCCTTAATCGGTAATAAGAGATTTTTGCAAGTGGATACTCATCAGTATAAGAATACCGTTGCGTCGTATTTGAATTTCCATGTGCTGAAATAGAACCTGGTAAAGCGGTAAATGTTTTACCATCGACACTTCGTTCTACGATAAAGTCCCTGCTGTTTTGTTCCGAATGTGTCCCCCAAGACAATTCTACTTTTTGATTCATCAAAGCCGCTTCAAACCATCCCCATGTTACAGGCGCTGGAGCACCGGGTAAAGTACCTGGACAAAGCGATTGCGTGTTGGTAAATTGTCCCGTAGAACTTGTAAAACCCCAATACACTAAAGGATTTCCGCCAAATACAGTAGCGATGATGTTATTGGTATACGTCAAACGCAATACTCCGTCGAAATAGATATTAAAAACAGTCGTTCCAGGATTCCATGTAATACGAACCGTATGATCTAATCCATCTTCTATATTGCCACTAAGAGAAGATGCCTGAATAGGGCCAGCAACAGGTGTTGCTAAGTTACCGTTCACATCTATCGCAATATGATCTACTCCGATATCTCCTGCGGGAGCACCATTATTAAAGGTATCAAATTCTACAATAAAAGTATTGGTTAAAGGTCCGATCGCTAAAGCATAGCCTGGATTTCCACAAGCACTTAATCCTGCTGGGTTATTTTGAAGGGTAAACGTCATACCATCGGCACCCGCATCATTAGAGCCCAAATTAACGCTATAAGTATAGTCAAATGGTGCAGCCATGTTAATTTGAGTGGTATTCCACACACATCCAATTTGAGCTTGCTTGTTTGGGGTTAATCGAATACAATTTCCTCCACTGTTTATTTCGCTGGCTTGTCCCATCATGCAATAGTAAGGTGCTTGATCTCTTAGCGCTATCGTGAAAGTTCCGACTTGCGCATTGTTAAAGGCCCAAAAGCGAATAAATAAAGAATCACCCGGTGTTAATCCACTTAAGTTTAATTCAGGCATATTACCTGGCCCAGTATTATTATCACATCCAACCTGAGTAAGTGCGGCAGAACAAGAACTTCCTCTATACACAGCCATAGCACCATCGGTAATTTGTCCCGTATTTGTTGTTATTAATAGTGTGCCCGATGCAGGTACCTTTGTAGCAAACCAAACATCACGACCCGAATAATTACCACAAGAAGGAGCTGCTTGTGCAGAATTGGTCGATAAACTGGTTGTGTAGGTAGTATAAGAAAGCGTACAGGCATTACTATAAATATAAGTAGCTCCGCAAATGTTATCGTTGGAAGGAATGGATGCCTGATACGCTAAGGTTTGACAGACCGCATCAGCGATACAGTTATATTTGTTAACCAAGACTCTAAAGGTTGCAGTAGCTGGTGCAATAAAGATAACTTGAGAACCTGTACCACAAAAATCGTCGTTATACGCTCCCGCAACAGCAACACCCGAATTATCTAGGATTGTAATCTGCGTATCAAAGGTAGCACTACCTCCTCCTTGACAAAAAGAAAACGTATACGTTGTCCCTGCCGTAGCATTAAACGTAATGTATTGACCTCCTGGCACACAAACGGTTTGAAAGGAAGCCGTAGGCGTAACGGCACTTGCAAGTGTTCCTCCTGTACACTGTGCTTTTACATCGGCAAAAAACCAACTGAGCAGCAAAAGCATGCTCAAAACTGTAAATCGTATAAATGTTGTCATAGCTGTATATTTGTTAAAAAAGTTAAAAAATATTACATACTAATCTCTTACGATTTTAATAAAAGCAAGGTTGTTAAAACATTAAAAATCAATATAAAAGACAATTATTCACTAAATAAATACCATTAAAGGCTTTAAAAATTCAATACTTTGTATAAATAAGCTTTTTTAATGTAATTAAATTACATTACTAATGTAACTTAATCAAGAGAATCTGGGAAAGGAATGTTTGTAATTTTAAAGTAGCATGCTTTTCTGTATGATCTACTTGCTCTATTCTCAAACCACAAAAACCTCCGCCCCTCCTGGCCTTGGCTGCAGAAAGGGCTTACAGTTTTTTCTCAGTTTAAGCTACTTTATTGACGTTCGATTTAACTACTTCCTTGTTTTGTAGAGCATGGAAATACTGTACTACGACACTTTGGTCTTGGGCCATATAGTCAAGTGTGTGCCCGTTTAAAAAATCGTCGTAGTACATTTCTATTTCCACTTCATTGTACTGACCATGTACATATCTCGCATTGAATTCATTGAATTTCTCTTCTAATACATCGGCTAATACCGCATCTACTTGTTGCAAATCATTAGCCCATTGCGATAAAAACAATTCAGGATTCAGCAGCTCTAAATCTTCTCCGTATACTAAACGATGTGTAAGCATGACCAAGACCCAACGCTTGGGTTCTACACTCATCACATAACACGTTCCTTGGTAAAGCTCTTTTAACACCAGCTTTAACACCTCTTCCTTGTCTTCTATAATCTTGCGTAAAGGTGCAGGAACTTCTTTCATACCCGTAGGGTGTATGACGCGCAAAGCTGGAATGCCTTTGTATTTCTTTTGCTCCAACCACTGCATTTGCACCAACCACTTTTCCATGTTTTCTCGTGCGGGCAAATCGACTACATGTCGCTTAGGCAAACTCATCCTATAACGCAATACGGCATTCACGACCAAGGTAAAATCAGGTTTTAAATCGAAGGGCTTTTGAACAAAGCTCTTTTTCAACCAGGGTAAAAAACGCTTATCGGAAGAAGGATCGATAGCCGATAATTTGTCCACGATAATCGGTGGCAAAAGGTTTACCGTTAAATTGGATAAAGAGTGTGTAGTTGTAGTGCTCATACCGTTTATATCTTTTGATGATACAAACTTATGGGCACTCACCGCAACCTATTTGCGGTGCTAAAAATTATCTATAAATAGACGACATATTTTTCAAAGTCTGCTTTAATTCATCCACAACCAACTGTGGTTCAAAAACCTGAACTTGATCTCCGAGGCTTAATAATTTCATAAAAAATTCTCTATTGGGAATCAAATGGACCACTAAGGTACTTTCTTCCGCTTGTTCTGCTATAAACTCTTGACTTATGTGCAAGGGTAATAATTTCAAATAAGGGATAAGGCTATTTTTCGCTTTAATTAAAATACGCTGCGTTTCTTGTCGATTAGGATGTGTTACGCCAATCACTTCTCTAAAATATTGCTGATGGTTAAAATCTGGTTGAGGGATAAATACATTAGACGTAACAACGAGTTGTTTAATGCGGTCCAAGGCAAATGTTCTAATTTCTTTTGCCGACTCCAACCATGCACTCACATACCAAATGCCTTGGTATTCTTTCAACACATGAGGATCGATGAGGTAAACTTTATCTTGAGCTTGAAAAAATTTACTGTACGTAATTTCTATTTTTTTATGCTCTATAATCGCATTCAATATGTTTTGAAGAAATGCACCACCCGACACATAGGGTTTCTCTTCAAAGTGAACGAAATCGAAAGCTTCAGGAGCTGTCGATACTTTATTTCGTATGGATAAAGATTCTGTCAATTTCTCTACCACAGGTTTAAAACCTGCAAACAAATCGATGTGCTTATATTGTTCTAATACTTGCGAAGCCATTTGAATCGCCAATAAATCTTCCTCTCCTATGGGCAACTTATCGATTGAATAAGTCGGATCTTCGTAAAAATATCCTTTCTTATAGGTGTCAAATTTAATCGGAGCAAAGTAACCTAAGGCTTCGTTGTTGCGCATTTCATAGAGGTCTTTCTCTAAAGTGCGCACGGAGATTTCATTTACCCCAACAACATCGGCGCATTTTTCTCTCAAATAATCTTTCGTAGGAAAAGCATGCCCTTTGCTTCTTAAGCAACGATCAATAACGCGGTAACGAATAGCAGCATCTAAGTTTTTAGGCATGATTTAACAGTAGACAGTAAATAGTGAACAGTAAGCAGTAATATAATGTCATAACTATTGGCTATAAAGAAACAAAAAAAATAGAGAATACTCCTTGACCTTATAAGATTAAACAAAAACAAAGCATTAAACAGCAGTCTTACTTCTGTTTAATGCTTTGTTTTTACTGTCCACTGCTTACTGTTGACTGCCTACTCTTTACTTAATCACAAAATGCTCTTCCCCTATCTTCGCACCGTCCATAAAGACTTCCACCAAATGAAGTCCTTTTGAAAATCTTTTATGGTTATTGTACAAGGCTTCTACATGTTGTTTTTTGCCATCGTACATAAACGATTGTTTTAAGGTATAAGGAGATTCTTTACCCGCTAACATAAAATAGCCTCCACCAGATACAGGATCTAGTTCTTCTTTGCCGTGTGCATCGATTAATTTCAACATCACCGTTTTATTACCCTTTACAGCAGGAACACCTTCTTTCGCAATCACATCGAAATTGATGTGTACAATCTTATAACTTGATTTATGGGGTTCATGATGATGCTTATGAATACTGTCATTGATGTGCTCTATGTCTTTAACTAAGGTAATGGTGAAATTTTCTGCACGAGCTGTTTGGCTAATCGGATCGTTGGTGAGTGCCGATTCATTGTTCTGAGCATAAACACTTTTCACTGAAAAAACAACACTACTCAAAACCACTAAAAAGATGTACTTCATAATTGACAACATTATACTATTAATTCTCTATTTACAATATTTCACACACTTGCCATGTGTATCGATAACAAAAGCTGTGCCATCTAACATGACCTCTGCCCAGCCACTCACGAAATCATACGCATAATCGTATCGAAAGGATATGACAACCTCTCCTTTGAGGTTAATATACCCAAACTTACCTTGGTAAAATACAACTGCATAATCTTCTGAATACATTCTATTAACAGTATAATTCAAGGTGTTAAACCCTTGCGTAGCAACATCAAAAACCGCCCAATAACCATTTTTTACCACCATGCATTTTCCGTCTTTCACTTCTTCTACCCATTGAAATCCGCCAGAAAGAACCGCTTTACCTTTTACATCGATGATGCTGTACTCTTTTCCTTTCCTCACTTTAGCATAACCTTCGTTGAAATCGCTAGCCCAATCGTATGCAACAGGAACAATGACTTTACCCTCTCGGTCGGCAAATCCCCAAAGACTGCCCTTTTGCAACCTTACCAAACCATCGCTATAAGCCGATATCCAATCGTATACAGGAGCAATAACAGGAACACCTTTATGATCAATTACCCCATAGCGTTGATTTTGTACGATGACGGCTCTTTGTTTAAAAAAATTCGACGCTTGATCGAATGACGCTGGAATAACCCATTTCCCTAACGCATTAATATACCCATACTTCCCCCCGTTTTTCACCGCAGCCAAACCCTCTGAAAATTCAAAGGCATGTTCGTAGATGGCAGGAATAACAAGTTTTCCACTCGGATTGACAAAACCGTACTTCCCTTTTAAAAACACAACGGCAAATCCTTCTTTAAAGCTTCCTACTTTATCGTAGAGCAAAGGAATTTTTACGGTCCCAAGTTTATCGATAAAGCCCCATTTCCCTTGCTGCATAATGGCAGCATAGCCTTGAGAAAAAGCATAAATTGAATCGTACTTAAGCTTCACTTTTATCGCACCTTTCGGGTCAATAAAATAAGCCAGCTGAGATTTGTAAACCAATGCGCGATCTTCTGAAAAAGGAAAAGCCTTTTCGTAGATTGGAACAATGAGTACCGATCCGGTTACAGGATCTTTATATCCATACTTCTCACCCCATTTATACAATACTGGTGCTTGTGCTAAAACGTGGCTACAATACCCTATTAAAAAAAACGAGATCGTTGCATAAAAATACTTTCTCATAAATACACCTCGCATACTAATTATCGAATAAAATACCGGTACAAAATAACCAATACACACACTAAAAAGATGGACATCGATAACTTATTGGTACCGTGCATCATTTTTAAACTGAAATTGGTCGGACGGTTGGGATCTTTTTTACGAAAGAAATACCCAAACACTTCTCCAACTTTAAAATAATCTGATAGTTTCATTGCTTATGCATTTAATTCTGATTGTAAAGGACTTAACCAATTACCATCTTCTCTTATTAATTCAATCAATTCATCGACTGCCTGTTCTGCTGGTACCGATTTCTTCACAACCTCTTGTCCTCGGTAAAGCGCTATTTTCCCTTTACCTACTCCCACATAACCGTAATCTGCATCGGCCATTTCTCCAGGACCATTTACAATGCAACCCATGATGCCAATTTTAATACCCTTCAAATGATCGGTCCGTTTCCGTATCATGGCTGTCGTTTCCTGCAAATCAAATAAGGTACGACCGCAAGAAGGACATGAAATGTATTCGGCTTTTGACATGCGCGTCCTTGCTGCTTGCAATATACCAAATGACAATTCATTTAATACTTTTATTTGGCTCTGCTCTTGTTCAAAAGGCAAGATCGTATTGTTACTCAACCCCAACATAACTCCATCTCCCAAGCCGTCGATCAACAAACCTCCCAAGTCTGTGGATGATTGCAATTGCAAACTTTCCAAATCCATGTCTGCATAATCTCTCCTCAGTACACAAGGATTTTTCACCCCTTGCTTCATAAATAGAAATAAGGCTTGACGCAAAGAAGCCATTGCATGTTCATGTGCTGTTCTTAAAACGACAACCACCTTTGGCTGACCTTGGAGTGCATGAATCAATTCAGGATTAACCGATTCTGCAAAAACTTCTACAAAAACAACATCTGCTTGAATAGGATTCCCTTCTAACCCCATAAAATCATTAGCCTTGATATAAGGAAATTTATTGCGCTTGTCCTCGATGTTTAACCAAAACGGATAGTCTCTTATTTCTTTCAAACCCATAGGCAGCATGAATGCAATCGGATTAGAGCCGGTGTACACAAAGTCGGCTCCTAAATCGTTCATCGTCCATTTATCAGGCTCTGGCAAATAGAAATGCCCAATCGACTTAAGTTGTTTGTAATCAGTAATAGTAATACGAGAGAGATCAACGAGTACTCGAGGCACATTCGTTCCTCCAACAGCATCCACTTCATTCGTTTCACGACGTTTGTAGGCATAAGGATCAATCGGAGATTCAATATCCAAACTGGATGAATCGGTCGATCGCGTGCTATAACGATTAACCAATTTATAGGCTACTGGAATTTCAAACTCCGGTTCTTCCGTTAAAGAAACCCGCACCGTATCTCCCAAACCGTCTTCCAATAAAGCACCAATACCTACTGCCGATTTTATTCTACCGTCTTCGGCTTCCCCTGCTTCGGTAACACCCAAATGCAAAGGATAGGCTTTTAAACCTTCTTCGTTTAGTTTTTGCACCAGTAAACGGTAAGCTTGAACCATCACGCGAGTATTACTGGCTTTCATCGAAAGCACAATATTATAGTATTCTAAAGCTTCGCAAATGCGTAAAAATTCCAAGGCAGACTCCACCATTCCGAGAGGTGTATCTCCATAGCGACTTAAAATACGATCCGATAAAGAACCGTGATTGGTTCCAATACGCATGGCTGTACCGTGTTCTTTACAGATTTTAACGAGTGGAATAAATTTCTCACGGATACGATTCAGTTCGTCTTGGTAGGTTTCGTCGGTATAGACAATGTTCTCAAAACGCTTTTTATCAGCATAGTTACCCGGATTTATCCGAACCTTTTCTACAATACGTGCAGCCACTTCCGCAGCATTGGGCGTAAAATGAATATCAGCTACCAAAGGAACATTATACCCTCTTTTAAGTAACTCGTCTTTAATGACTTGTAAATTCTCTGCTTCCTTCACACTCGGTGCCGTAATGCGAATGTATTCACATCCGGCATCTGCCATACGAATGCATTGTTCCACAGTAGCCATGGTATTCATGGTATCGGTAGTGGTCATCGACTGCAAACGAATGGGATTATTCCCTCCCACCGGAACTTTACCAATATGCACTACAATTGTCTCTCGTCTTTTATATGTCGTAAGACTATCGCAGTATTTTTTATGATCTAACACCATGTCCAATTAACCTTAATTGCTTTTTCTTGTACGCTGTATTTCTTCAACAAACTTAACAATTCCGCGGTAAGAATGTCGCTAAAAAGTGATCCGTCTTTTTCACTTTTTACAAATCGTTTCAACTAAAATAGAATGCCGAATATCCTTTACCAATTTACCAAGTTGATTGTTTTGGTAAAAATTCTTGGACTCCCTAAGGCAATGATCTGCTTCATCTCCTTTGTGTTTTTTGAACGAATTCAAGAATTGGATTACGGCCTTCCAAAAGCATTTTTTTATCCCTCAGCTTCTCCATACCACCGATTGTTTAAATCGAACAGGTCAATTATGCTGCATTTTTCAATAAGCAATCCAAAACCTGATCGAAATAATGGCATAAGAAAACGGTAAGCGATAACCGTATTTTAGACTTAAAGGTTCTTGATCTTGTTTAACAAGATTCCGAGTAATTGGTTGGCAAGGATTAAAAATTGAACGGCCATAAATGAAGTCTCTTTTATGAAATATTAAAATAATACAATTTTACATTTCCCAGATGAATCCTAAAAAAGAGCTTATATCAAAATCCTCAACAGGTTTAAACAGGAGCATGAACTACAAATGACACAAACCAAACCCCAAATAAACTACCAAATAATGAGCTAAAAAAACACCCCGTTCAAATTATACAGAGACCTCATCTTTGATTTCCTCCTGACAAATCTGTACCGTTTCCATTAAGAAAAACGCTTCCTCTCTTATATCGTAAAGAGAGGAGGCCTTTTCTATGGTGTAGATTTTTACAAGTACCTATCTTTACAAATAAATCACTTTTGAAGGCAAAATATAGATTTAGATTAGTCTAAATATTTAATAGTATATTTTTCAAAATCAATATATTACTAAATTAATGTAAAGAAACACTTTAAAATTACAGATCTCCAAATTGAGGCCTCAATAAGACCTCTTCTACAACCGTGTTTTTAGACAAAACATGGACAGACCAAATGCTTTCTGCGACATCTTCAGGCTTTATAAAGCGTTCAGCAGGCAAGTCTACCCCATCCCAACTAGAGGTCAAAGTTGCCCCTGGAAGTATACTGACTACCCTTACACCATGAGGTTTCATTTCTTCCCTCAAGACCTTGTTCATTCCATACAAGGCAAACTTGCTGATGCAATATGAGCCGCCGTTGACATAGGGAATCAGGCTGGCCGTAGAACAAATGGTAAAAACATCTCCTTGTTTTTGTGCAATAAATTGAGGAAGTAAAAATCGAGTCAAATGGTAAGCGCTGTACAAATTGGTCTCCATCATTTTTTCCAAGACTCCCTCTTCCTCATTTTGAATTTGCCCTGGAATGAATAATCCGGTGTTGTTGACCAAGACATCAATACTCCCAGGGAAGCTTTTTACAAAAGCACCAAATGCTAAAGTCTCTTCTTTTACCGACAAATCTGCTTTAAAGGTTTGGATTTTAACACCTGAGACGGCAGCTTCTAATTCGTTTTTTAGATTTTCTAAATTTGAACTATTCCTAGAACATGTAATGACTTCATAGCCCTTCTGAGCAAATAAAAAAACAATGGCTTTTCCAATTCCTTTTGTTCCACCCGTTACAACTATTCGTTTTGGCATCTTGATTATCTTTAGTTTTTACAGAAATATAATGTATTTTCGCAATACACAAACGTGTATAATTCGTCTTATAAGAGTATGAAAGAGCTGGGAAAATACCTATTGTTGATGGGTAAATTACTGGTAAATCGGGAAAAGTTTTCGGTTTATGTGAGACTAATCATTGACGAGGCCGTTGTCATTGGGACCGACTCTTTATTTATAGTAGCGGTAGTTTCTACATTTATTGGTGGGGTAACCGCCTTGCAAACTTCCTATAATCTTGTAGGACCATTAATTCCTCTGAGTGTCATCGGAACAATTGTGCGAGACATGACCTTGTTAGAACTCGCCCCTACTTTTACAGGAGTCGTTTTGGCAGGTAAAATTGGATCCAATATCGCAGGGCATTTAGGATCCATGAGAATTACAGAGCAAATCGACGCTCTTGAAGTCATGGGCATTAATTCTGCCTCCTACCTCATTTTACCCAAAATTGTCGCCTCTTTACTTGTATTTCCTATGCTCGTTGCATTGTCTGCAGGACTTGGCATGACAGGAGGTTATCTTGCAGGAGTGCTTTCAGGAGCCTTAACACCCGAAGAATACATCATGGGTATACGCGACGGATTCGAAAGTTTTGACATCACCTTTTGTTTAATCAAAGCATTTGTTTTTTCCTTTCTCATCTCTTCCATCTCTTCCTTCCACGGCTATTATACAAGAGGTGGCGCATTAGAAATTGGAAAATCTTCGACTGTAGCTGTTACTCATAGCTGTATAGCCATCCTTGTTGCCGATTATTTATTGGCTCAACTACTCCTTTAATACCGATTAGGGCATGATAGAATTCAGCAATCTGAATAAGACATTCGCCAATAAACATGTCTTGAAAAACGTAAGTGGGGCATTCGAACGAGGTAAAACCAACCTCATCATCGGTGCTAGTGGCACAGGAAAAAGTGTCTTACTCAAATGTTTGGTTGGTATCGTGGAACCAGATACCGGAAGTGTTTGCTTTGATGGTCGTTTATTTAACCAGGACTCTAACCAACAAAAACAAGAAATAAGAAGAGACATTGGTATGCTTTTTCAAGGAGGTGCATTGTTTGACTCCAAAACAGTGGAGGAAAATGTCATGTTTCCCCTGAGCATGTTGGCCGACAACATGAGTAAAAGTGAAAAACAGGACCGCGTAAACTATTGCCTTCAGCGCGTAGGACTAGAAGATGCCAAACACTTAATGCCTTCTGAAGTTAGTGGAGGGATGGCGAAACGTGTAGGTATAGCAAGAGCGATTGTAATGCAGTCAAAATACCTCTTCTGTGACGAACCCAACTCTGGACTTGATCCTTTAACGGCTCATCTTATCGACAATTTAATTAAAGACATTACGCACGAGTATGATATTACCACAATAGTGGTGACCCATGACATGAACTCTCTGTTAGAAATTGGAGAGAACATCATGTTTATGTACGACGGCGAAACGGTGTGGCAAGGAACAAAAGAAGATGTATTAGAAACGAAAGTTAAATCCTTACAAGATTTCCTTTTTGCCAATAAGCTCATTCGTGAAATGCATAAGCACTAGAACAAGGCGGATAACTGCATACGTCCAATGTGGATCGTTTTTGAATTTTCGGATTTTCTACCTTCATATGAAAAGGAAAACTGCAATCCGTTAGAAAGCTTTTCTTGCCAAGTCAATAACCAAGTATAATTGTTACCTGGCAACAAGGCTTCCATCATTTCATAAGCGATAGGCGACGCTACGTCTGTACCGTTTAAAGCAGCATTGACGCGAATATACTTCACGGTAGTCGTCACCGTGCGTTGAGACAACTTATTCAACTTCACCTCTAGTCCTCCATTATACAACTGCACCTTTTCATAATTACTCAAAGCATATTGGTTATTTTTAATCGTGGCGCCACCAAAAAAGGTCAATCGAAACGTATTTCTCGGCTGAAAAGCGATTTCTGGATTGATTTTATAGTATTTGATTTCATAATTTTTTGAAGTCAAAAAATCTGAGCTGTTCGACTTTATGCCATCGGTTCCTGCAATTTTCATGGAAGAATAAGAAGTCATGTTATACCGTATCAAACCGTTCCACTCTCGCTGGTAATGCTTTTCAAAACCTTGATTCAAGAAAATTTTAGCGTTCGTAATTAAGGTTCCTCCTTCCAAACCATAGACAGGATTAGATCGATTGTAAAAAAAAGTGGTCCTGACTATTTGCTGAAACGACAACAATTTAGATTCTTCGATCGATTGAACAAAGGGTAAAAAACGCTTTGAAAAATCTTCGTCTGTAATTTGTTTATTCACCGTCCAAGACGTTAAGTTAGACAAACGAGATACGAATTTCTTCACATAAGACTTGTGATCTCTCCATGCCCGAGGTGCTGTAATGTCTATACGTTGGTTATAAGAGTTGGAATACACTTTTGTATAATCGTCTGTCGGTATAAATACTTTTATGTACTCAAGCGTATCGTTGTATACTTTTTCTACAAACTCATTTAAGTCCTGCACCCCATCCTTATTAAAATCTTTCCAAACATAATTACCCAAACCACTTGCCACAGACTGAAAGACATACTGCTTTTTCATCTCCCTACCCGTACCTGTTGTGACTGTTATTTCAGAACGCACGTGACGCTTTAAAGCGGAAGCACTCCAATCAACCCTTCCTGTTACGTTTTCTTCATTGGCTAATGGAGTAGGCCCAACATCACTCGTTAAATTTCGGTATGTAAAAATCCCATTCAATTCATGGTTTTTCTTTAGCGTACCACCTGCCCCAAATTGAAAAGTTTGTCCGATTGAATTCAAGGCAAATTCAGACTGATACACTTCGTTATCTGTGCGATAAGCATAATCAGCAAAAAAGCGCACCTTCAAAGTATCGTTCGATCGAATATAACCTTTCAACTCTTCATAATTCATCAAAGACGATGATATACGACCCAGCGAATCTTTTACAGCATTATATTCTTTAGCATAAGCAAAACCTGGAACAATGTACCTTGTATTATAAAACTGATCAATATATAGTTTTTGCCAGTTCGATTTTTGCAGTGGTCTATTATTATTGGTGAGAAATCCACTCGATACCAATTGGTAATTTTTAATGCTCTTATTCAAGGTCAACTCTTGTTGATATCCATTTACATCTTCCCCTTTCACACGTCGTGTTAACTTATACAAGATTTTATTCATGTCATTATTGAAAAAACCCGTAGTTCCATCTACAATAATGTTGTTGGCTTTGATCGATGCATTTTCATTCCAGTTCCTTTCGAAGTCTGGGGTTCTAAAGCGATCTATCGGAGAAAATTGTAATTGATCGTATTCGAAATTTGTATTGAGTACCCAATTGTAATTTGTACTGACTTTTCTGCCTTTGTTTTCATATCCCAATTTTGTAGCCCATCCATTGGTAGTACTATTATCTACTTTAGAATAGAGATTTTGATCAAACTTACTAAAGGCTACTTCTCCCGTTATCACATCTTTCGATGTCACGTTAATACCTCCTCCTGCAACCACCATGCGTTTTTGCTTGGGTGTAGGTATTAATATAACAGGTTCATAATCGCCCAAAGGTAAACCCACATAATTGTATATTCTTCCATTGACAGTAGAAGTAGAAAGCTTGTAGCGACCAGTACCTGTTGGTACTTTAGAAAACTTCACTTGAAAAAAAGCACTGTCTGGACTTGAGGAGTAAAGATATACATCGTCTAATCCTATTCTCACTTTTTTATACAATACATCATTGGGAGAATAACCTACAGAATCAACCCCTGTAACAAAGGCTTTGTCTAAGCTGTCTCCTATGGTACTTAAATACAATTTATCTTCTTCGGTTACGGATACAGTAAGCGGTTTATTGGGATTGTCTTTTTCTGAAAAATAATCGACAAACATCCAACTGTTTTTATGTTCTTCTGTATGTGAAGCCTGCAAAGAGGTACAGGCATAATTACGATCAGAGTATTCAAAATCTACACGCATACGCGAGTATTTGGTAATGATTACTTTCGGCGTAAATTTAATTTCAGCTTGGTTATAGTCGATGATATAATCGTAATCAAATCCTCTTTTCAACAATTGTCCATTGATATAAACAGATTCTGAATTGGCAATAACAATAATAAACCGCTCGTTGTTGGGCCCTCTCAAACGATATGGTCCTTGTACTCCTTCTAACAAAGAATCTGGTTGTCCTGGACCAAACTGCATGCTGTTAAATTTACCTTTTGATATCGCAGCACCTACAGAGGTATAGCTTTTCACTTTTGCGGTATCGGAACGGTTATCGTATTCTAACCAACCGCCTTGCACGTTTCTGTAATACTTTAAAAAAACGTTTTTTCTGTTTTGCAACACAAAATCCCCCGCTGTTAAGCGAAGCTTCTTCCCTCTCAATTGCACATAGACTCTATCAAACTGTTGTATGTTTTGCGTATTACCTTCTGGTTGAAAAGGAACATTCTGATCTGAAATACTGGCTAAAATACTAACATCATCCGTTAACTTACCTTCTAATTGTAAGTTCAATACCGAGTTTACAAAAACCGATTGGTTATTGCCCACAGAAATGCCCCTTGAAATGGTACCAGATTTTGTAATGCCTGGAGAGGTGAAAAGCTCTTCCCTTCTGTTTTGAAACTGCCTGTTGTAATAAGGATCATCACGATAATAGCCAAGGGTATCGTACTTGGCAAGGTTTCGGTTGTAATACCTTCGCGACATGTTATAAGACATCGTTCGGTAACACACCAAGACCGAATCTCCCGCATGGGTTCCTATCCATTGTGCCAAGCCTGTGTTCGTATCGTATACTAGTTTAAGAGAATCTCCACCCGTTATACTGATGGAAGAAGGAAGAACGGTTATGGTATCTAACTGAAAAGACGTAGTGGTATCCACTCTCATCCATTTGCAATGAACATTCGTAACCTGTGCATGCAGCGTTTGAAAGCATAAAGTAAAAAAACAGAGTATAGCGATTATTCTCGCAGTCATTCACCTTTAATTGGTAATTGGATATAAAACGTTGTGCCTTGATCGTTCATTGTTTCAAACCATATTTTACCTCCCATGTATTCTACTCCTCGCTTTGCTAAAGCTAATCCAATACCTGAACCAGCGAACTTTGTACTGAAATTAGGTTGAAAAACTTTACTCTTAATGTCTTCTGGAATACCTGACCCGTTGTCCTTCACGTAGATTAATGCTGAATTGGAGTGAAAGGTATACCCTAGTATCACCTCAGACTGCCTTGACTCTGGAATGGACTGAAAAGCATTGATAATTAAATTATTCAAGACATTATTCATCCATCCTTGATCTCCTTTTACGATTAAAGATTCATTGTATTGTATCTCTGATCGAAAATGAGAAGAAGAACTGTGGAGTATGGCCAATTCTTTCATTAAGGCAGTAAGGTCAAAATCTTCCTGTATAGGCTCAGGCATTTTAGCAAATGCAGAAAAAGACCCCGCAATATCACTCAGGTTATCGATTTGAGACAACAAAGATTGAATAGTACTGGACAAATTGGATTTGGCAGAGCCTTTTAAATCCTGCTCATCGTCGATACGCCTCAATAGATGTTGAAGACTCAGCTTCATCGGCGTCAATGGATTTTTAATTTCATGAGCCACTTGCTTGGCCATTTCTTTCCACGCCGATTCTTTTTCTGTTCGGGACAATATTTTTTTGTTCTCTTCCAATACTTTTAACATCGTATTGTATTGAATCACAAGTTTTCCAATTTCATCCTCCCCTTTCCACTGCAAGGGTTCATTTTCTGACGTCAATGAAATCCTACTCAACTTCTGAGTAATCATGTGTAGCGGATAGGTTAAATACCGCGAAGCAAAATAAGAAACGATCAGTAAGGCGATGAATGTAAATGAAAAAACATTCATGATGGTATTTAATACTTGTATGACTTGCCTGTCCAATTCGTTTTTGGATTCAAAAAAAGGAATACTCAATACGCCATAAATTAAACCGGTCTCTTGAGATCGAATGGAAGTATATACCATGTTGAATGTTAACGAGCCTATATGTTCATTCAACAATACTGCTTGATTGTGTTGTTCTAGAATAGCCGTATAAGCTTCTGGTTCTAGGTAACGCGATACAATTTCTTTTTTGTAAATATCCTGTTGGTTTGAAAAATACAAGACGCCTTTATTCGTATACACGTTAAGGTCTAATTCAGAATAACGAGATAAATCTAGAATTTTCTCTTGCACGTTAGACCAACCGATGGTCTTTCCTTTCTGTTGATCCAAAATACCCGCTACCAATATTGAGATATCGTCTGCTGTATGGGTAGTTTTTTTATTTAATCCTTCTTTGTAATTATTGGCAATAACACTCAACGATACAATACTCATGATCGATAAGGGTAAGAAGAACGCTATGTTAATGTAGATCTGAATACGCGAAGCATAACTCACAGATTTTTTAGAAAAACGAAACAGGGCTAAGTTTACAGAGACTAAAACGAGCAATAACAATACATTGACAATAAATAAAAACGAAAAATTGGTCACTAAAACATAGAGTCGAGAAGCCTCTGATGAAATCACAATCAATTGTCTTCTATCATTCACTTTACCCCAGTGATGAAAACCATCTTTGAAATAACCATCTTTTTCTTCAATTAATAAGGCTCGTTCACTTGCATTTAAGGTAGAGTAATAATTTAAGGTGCCATTAGAATAAATCAACTGATCCTTTTCATATACAGCATAATGATAGGTACCTTCGGGCATGTATTTACGGTACTTGCGATCAACTAGCAATTCGGGATATACACTATTGGGTTGTATTTTTTTGTATTTTAACTCTATCACCACATAGCCTGCTATAGCTTTGCCATACGTTATCGTTTGAATACAATAATATTTTTTAGCATCAGAAGAAGACGCCTCTTCTACCAAATAAATTTTATCAAATTGAGTTTTATTTTTATTTCGTAATACTGTCGCTAAGTATTTATTTAAATCATTTTTACCTGTTGTATCGTTGTAGTTTTTTTGATTGACATCAAACAAATGGACATAAACATCAAATTTATCGAAGTAATTAGACAGGTGAATTTTTCTAATTTTTTGATCGATCAGCTTCTTATCTGAAAAAGGAGAAAGTAACACATTTTTGAGGTAAGAGTCTTTCGCTATATTCCCTAGGGCATCGTGCAAGAGGTACTCTCCTTGAATATCATTATCTACAAACAATTGATGGTAATATTTTTCTTTATCTCTGTTTAATTTTTCGATATAAAAGCCTTGTATAGCAAACGATACAACCCAAGCTATTTCTATGGCATAAAAGAAAAAATACAAGTAGGCTTGGTAACGCATCAACGATACTTGCTTAATGTATCCCGTAAAAAGAACGACTAATAGAAACACTAAATGGATGAGAGGCAACAAGCAAATACTAGGAACTACGACATACAATAGTATTAAATACAGTAGCGCCATAACAACAGCAATTACTACACTGCTTTTAACCTGAACACATTGAACAGCCAATCGGATAATAACATGACTAACATAAAAATAACTCAGGCCAGACAATAATAATACGATGATTGACGTCACGCGCAACCAGTCAAAATTCACACTCGATGTAATATCAAAAACAGACTGTGAATTACGTTGGAGGATATCCATGATATTGTACACCTCTAAAAACAACCCGTAACTTAATGCGAGAAGACAGAGCACCAGCATTTGTTTGTACTTGGGAGGCAAGTCTATTATTTTTTTTATGAATAAAAACGACAAATAATGCTTGTAAAAAAAAGCACTGATGACAAAAAACATGACTGCATTGATTAAGAAGTCACCTATGGAAGGAGATAAAGCGGAGTAAGCAAACTTTGAAGGATCAAACAATCCAATACCTTCTACCAAATTAAACTTGGATGCTAATAAGGCTAAGCCTTTATAAAAAACGCAAAACACTATCCGTATTAAAAAATCCAATGCGACAGTATAACGTTGAAGTTTGACTAATAAAAGACGTATACTCCTGTATAACCAAACCATATAGAGCGCCACCACAATCAATAAAAAGAAGCCCAATACAATACCTTGTAGGAAGCGATTAGAGTCAACTGTATAAGCAAAAAGGAATGAACCAGCGTCGTTGGTTACATTTACAAAGCCATTGGTAGGCGAGATCACAAGCCTACCTTTTGTTGTAAAAAAAACATGTTCATTGACGCCTGACTTCAAGTAATTATTATCAATCGGATATGTGATGTACAAAGGGATCAGCGTAACCACATCAAACAACTCACCTTCCTTTAGAAACGAAGAGCGATACGTCAAGTACTTCCCTTTTGAATCGGCGATAACACCTTCTTTGTTTATGTTTTCGACATTACTCCAATGCGGTACATAATGGTAGTTAGACCAATAAACCAGTTCTTTGTTTTTAAAAATGTATACGGATTGGTATTTTTTTCCAACTTGTAAGGCCGAGAAAGAAATTTTTACTTTTCCAGATTGCTTAACAAGAATTTCTTTCGTCGCTTTATTTAGCTCTTCTAACTGTTTTAACGATTGAGATACTTTTCGCTGTATCGCTTTTGTCGGCTCTTGATTAAAAAAAGGGATGCTTGGATTCCATAATGCCCCAGCAAGCAATAATATGATGATACAGGAAAAACCTATCCACCTCAGCCAAAAATGTTCTATCTTTTGCAAACCTTGTTTTTTGCTTTAATTTACAAAAAACCTTGGATTGTTCGCACAAAGACGAATAAGTCTAATTCAATTGAGCTTGTTTGCTTCTCTTGTGTGCTCTATACCAAAAATAAGCAATGACTGAAGCTACGATGTATGGGAATGCCATCAAGTATAAAATACCATTGTTTAAGCCCTGCCCTTTGCCTTTACCCGAAATTACGTTTTCAGTAACCGTAGCTTTACACATCGCACATTGAGCCATGAGGTCTTGAGAAAGCAATGATATGCAAACCAACACGAAAACGAGAAGAATAGCTTTTTTTGTCATCATAGTATTCATCATATTCTTTATTGATAGTAAGGACTAATCATAAGGTAAACGATAACACCTGTTACAGAAACGTACATCCATAATGGATATGCCCACTTTACGATACGTTTATGCTCATCAAAGGCTTCATTTAAGGCATAATACATGGCCATTAAGACAAAGTACACTACAATGCCAGCACATACTATATGTGTCACTAACAACACATAATAAAAGATTTTAATTCCACCTTCTCCTCCAAAATGAGTGGATTCATTGGAGAAATGATATAAAACATAGGTGATGAGAAATATCGCTCCCAATCCAAAGGCAGCAGTCATACATATGCGATGCAAATTCCTGTTTTGTTTTTTGATTGCCATCAAACCAAGAGCCAACAATATTGCGGTAAGCGAATTAATGACAGCATTGACATCCGGCAAAGCTTTCGTCCATTCACCCAAGTCAAACTTTACACGTATGCCCAAAAGTAAGGCGACTACAACAGGAATAGCGATCGATACGATCTTAACGAGGTTGAGTGAAACAAATTTATTATTCATCTTTTAAAGCGATATCTTCTAATACTTGTATTTCCATGATTAGGCGATCGACTTCTTTTTGATCTGTACCATCATAGAAACCTCTGATCCAGCCGTGTTGATCGACCAAGATAAATTTCTCACTGTGAAGAAAACTAATCGGCAGTCCTTGTTCTTCCATGGTAGAAACAAAAAATCCTGTTTGTCCCAAGTTGTATATTTTATCCTTTTCTCCTGTTAGGAAATACCATTTCGAAGGAAGCGCTCCATACGCATTGGCATATTGTTTTAAGACTTTCACGGTGTCAAATTCAGGATCTACTGTAAATGATACGATAGAGACGGTAGGATTGTCTTTAAATGCTTCTTGCACCCTCACCATCTGATTTGTCATTTGCTTACATTGTGTTTCACAACGTGTAAAAATGAAGTTGGCTACATAGATTTTCCCTTTTAAACGATCAGAAGAAAAGATCGTTCCTTCCTGTGAAGTAAAAGAAAATGGAGGAACAGTAAAGGCTTTGGTAATTTGGTATCCTTTATCTGTTTCTACAGAATCTACCGGTTGAAATACAAAAAGACGGTGGTGATTTTCGCCGAAGACGTTAAAAAATAAAATAAAAAAGATCGGTAGCAGTAAGATTACAAACAGCAGACCGATCCTTATAAGGTATTTCATGATGATTAGTGATTAACAGAAGCGCGTTCGATAAAGATGTACCCACCTTCCATCAATAACGCACCAATCAACCAAATGATAAACGTTACGGGAATGATAATAGACCAAATCAAGATCTTTTTCTCATACTTTAAGTGCATAAATTCACCAACGATGTAGAAGGTTTTTACAAACGTTAACAAAACAAATATAGAGGTTAACAAAACTCCTCTCTCCATTGTAAATGCACATACAAATTCTATTGACGTAAAAAAAGCAAGTATACCAGCTGTAAGCCAAACTTTACGAATTTTAGCTGGATCTTTAGGATGAACGTGAAGACTTGGTGCGCTGTCGTGGTGTCCGTGTGACATAATAAATATCTTTTATCGTGAATGATTAAACCAAGTAGAAGAATGTAAATACGAATACCCAAACAAGGTCTACAAAGTGCCAGTAAAGACCAACCTTTTCAACCATTTCGTAGTGTCCTATTTTTTCATAAGTACCAATAGCTGTATTATAAAACACAAAGATATTGATGATGATACCACTGGTTACGTGCGTACCGTGGAATCCTGTAATGAAGAAGAATAAGTCAGCAAAAGGTACTGGTCCATATTCATTGGCTTTCAAATTAGCACCGTGAAAAACAGAACCATCGTACAACATACGACCTTCTTCAGATCCCATAATGAAGATCGTCCATTCCCAAGCTTGACAGCCTACAAAAGCCATACCGCCTAAGATGGTCCACAACATCCATTTCTGAACATCTTCTCTATCGTTTCTATGTCCCGCCTCAACAGCCAATACCATGGTTACAGAACTCATGATCAAAATAAAGGTCATGATACCTACAAATACCAATGGGAATGGTGTATGGGTAAAAGGAATATGGGTAAATACTTTCTCAGGTAATGGCCAGTATTGATCAGAGAAGATGAAATTATCTACTAATCCAGAATAAGCATTGTGGCTAAACCTGATGAGACCATACGTGATCAATAAGCCCGAAAAAGAAAGGGCATCAGACAATAGGAAAAACCACATCATGAGTTTGCCATAACTGACTTTTAGTGGTTCAACACCACCTCCCCATAAATTTTTATCGTCGTTGTCGATTGCAGCAGTCGCCATATAAAATAGTTTGTTGTTACGAATTAATTATTGACCATCAAAAATACAAACAAATAAATCCAAAGCAAATCTAAAAAGTGCCAATATGTTGTGCACAGCTCAAATTGTAAAGATTTTTTTGCATCTATTTTTCCAACTAAAAACATATAAAGCACTATTAGTATGTATATCAAGCCTGTACCCAAGTGAAAGGCATGCAAGCCCGATAAAACGTAGACAAAAGATCCTCCAGGATTACTCGATGCCCCGCCAAAAAAAACATGATCATCCACCAATGCAGCCCAACCTTGCAACTGCGTATATAAAAACGCAAGTCCTAAACCTAAGGTAACCAAAAGCAATAGTTTTGAAACTAACAGTTGGCCTTTCTTAAGCATGGTATACGCTGCTTGCATGGTAACACTACTCAATAAAATAAAGCCTGTGCTGATCGTAAAAATAGACGGCAAAGAGAACATCAACCACTCTCCGTCTGCTTTTCTAACGATGTATGCACTTGTCAATGCAGCAAAAACCATCACAATGGTTACTATAAACAACCACAAAATAAATTTCTTGGGTTCGATGGCAAAAGTTTTAGGTTCTTCGGGCACAACCATAGTAGTCGGTTTCATACTAGAAATTAAATTTTATTGACTAAATAAGCAATCTGTACAATTGGCAAATACAAGAAAGACCCAAACATGATCAATCGTGCAGCTTTGGTTGTACATTCTTTCATCAGGTAAAAGGTTTGAGCCAAGAATAAAATCCCTGCAAGCAAAGCAATAAGAGCTGATTCTATTCCTGTCATGTGCATCATATAGGGCATGAAGCCTAATGGTATTAATAACAACGTATAGATCATAATGTTGAACGCTGTCTTCATATCTCTCCCACCCGATGAAGGTAAAAGTTTAATGCCCGCTTTTTTATAGTCATCGTCCAAGACCCAAGCAATAGCCCAGAAATGAGGAAACTGCCAGAAAAACTGAATGCCAAATAAGATGCCTGGCTCCCAACCGTAGTGACCAGTAGAGGCTATCCAACCGATCATTGGAGGAAGTGCACCCGGTATAGCGCCTACAAAAACAGCAATGGGATGAATCGTCTTCAGTGGAGTATAAACAAATGCATATAATAACAACGATACTAAAGAAAGAAGCGCGGCATTCAAGTTGAACTTAAATACAAATATCCCTAAGCCTACAACACCAATGAGCAATGAAGCCAACAAGGCTTCAGCAGGAGAAATAGCACCTGTTGGTAAGGGTCTATTTTGCGTTCTGGTCATTAATGCATCGGTATCTTTTTCCCATACTTGGTTTAAAATATTGCTTGAAACCGTTACTAAAAAACCCGCTAAACAAAGCCATAAAAACTGAGTAGAATACCACGTTTGACCAGTGAGTAAATAACCAAAAGCAGCAGAAAAACATACCAATAATGTTAACCTGATTTTAAAGAGCATAAGGTATGCACGCACTTTAATGGACGTTGTTTTCATGAATGATATGCCTATTGAATTACTTTGCATGTTGAAGTGATTGACCTGAATATGTACTGTTTAATACGACCATTAAAAGTACCAACTCTAATCCCAAGATCATTGAACCCACCAATAAATGCAATGGTTGGGAGAAAGCAGGGAGCTGCAAAAATACTAAAATATAGCCGATGATTAGCTCTAATGCAATTAAAATCACAAGACCACATATTACTTTTTTTGCAGAACTACCTAAGTGTTGATCATTCCAAGCTTTCCAAACCAAAACAAGTGTAATAAGAGCAATACAATAAGATAACACTCGATGTACCATAAAGTTTTCTTTCAAAAGGCCTACCCATGTTCCTCTACCAGCATAATTCATGGCATAGGAAATGGCATCAATTTCTTCTCTTACTCTTGTACCAAAGATGATTTGAGTAAATGTAGCTCCAACCAGTAACCACAGCCATAAGCGGTATGAGCCTAAACCATCAAAAGATCCTTTGGCTTGCCAATAACTTTTGGATGCTCTGAAGTAGATATACCACAATACGCCAATTAATATCAGAGCAATGGCCATGTGCACGCTAATCATGATGGGAGATAAATAAGAAGCGACGACTTTAGCCCCTAACCACCCTTGAAATCCTACCATGAGTAAGCTGAGTAAACTAAAGTAGAAAACTTGTTTATCGTCTTTATAAAAAGGGATAGAATAGACAAACATGATGAAGATGAAAATTCCCGTCAATGCCCCAATAAGACGGTTACCGTATTCTGTCCACGTTTTTGTAACGTTGAATTCGGCTTCGTGCCCTTGAACTTTGTATTTGAGTTTGTAATCACTCGGCAATTGAGCTACATTGGTTGGAGGAATCCAAGTACCAAAGCATTTAGGCCAATCGGGACAGCCCATTCCTGATCCAGTGCAACGCACAACACCACCAGCCAGTATAACAAGATAAACGGCACCTATAGTTATCAGATTGAATCTTCTGAATAAACTATGGTACCGTTTCTCTAACATGATATTATTTTTTTTGATTCTTTTTACTTGTCTACTTCGTGTGGGAAGTTAGATTCTGGTGTTTGTGAGAAAGGAATGTTTTGGGGAATGAAGTCTCCTTTATCTCCAGGCTTACTGTAATCATAAGCCCACCTGTATACGTGAGGAATATCACCAGGCCAGTTTCCATGACCAGGAATAATTGGCGTAGTCCACTCAAGTGTATTTGAACCCCAAGGATTTGCAGGAGCTACTCTACCTTTAAATATACTATAGAAGAAGTTGAAAATGAATAGGAATTGAGCCAAGAAAACCATGATCGCAGCAATACTAATCAATTGATTCAAGTCCGTGAATGAACTGAACGCATCGAAACCAGTGTGGCTATAATACCTACGAGGGAAACCCGCGATACCAATGTAATGCATTGGGAAGAACACAAGGTAAACACCAATGAAGGTCAACCAGAAATGAATGTAACCTAAACGTTCGTCCAACATACGACCAAACATTTTAGGGAACCAATGGTAAACACCTGCTAGCATACCGAAGAACGATGCAGATCCCATTACAATGTGAAAGTGAGCTACAACAAAGTATGTATCGTGTAACTGAATATCTACAGCAGAGTTACCTAGAATGATACCTGTTAAACCTCCTGATATAAAGAAAGAAACAAGACCTATAGAGAATAACATCGCAGGAGTAAATATAATGTTACCTCTCCATAATGTAGCAATGTAGTTGAATCCTTTTACAGCTGAAGGTACCGCAATGATCAAAGTCAAGAACATGAAGATAGAACCTAAGAAAGGATTCATACCAGTGATAAACATATGGTGAGCCCATACAATGAACGATAAGAAGGCAATTGCCAACATAGAACCGATCATGGCTTTGTAACCAAAGATTGGCTTACGAGAATTGGTTGCTACAATTTCAGACGTTATACCCAATGCTGGTAACAATACAATGTAAACCTCAGGGTGACCTAAGAACCAGAATAAATGTTGGAATAAGATTGGAGAACCACCTTGATTAGACAAAGCTTCACCTCCAATATAAATTTCAGACAGGAAGAAACTTGTACCAAAACTTCTGTCAAAAATTAACAATAAAGCAGCAGAGAATAATACAGGGAAAGAAAGAATACCAATAATAGCAGTAATCAAAAATGCCCAAATCGTAAGCGGTAAACGATCAAACGTCATCCCTTTTGTTCTCAAATTGATTACAGTTGTTACATAGTTCAAACCACCTAACAAAGTCGAGACAATAAAGAGAGCCATTGAAGTTAACCATAGCGTCATACCTAAGCCTGAACCACTCATCGCTTGAGGTAATGCACTCAATGGAGGATAAATAACCCAGCTGCCTGATGCTGGACCTGTTTCAATGAAAAGAGAAGCAAACATCACAACACTTGATAAAAAGAAGAACCAGTAAGACAACATGTTCAAGAAACCAGATGCCATGTCTCTTGCTCCAATTTGAAGAGGAATTAAGAAATTACTGAATGTACCACTCAAACCAGCTGTCAATACAAAGAATACCATGATGGTACCGTGCATGGTAACCATAGCAAGGTAAAACTCAGGATCAAGTTTACCGTTTTGAATCCACTCCCCTAACAATGGTTTTAACCATGATAGATCTGCATTAGGAAAACCCAATTGCAAACGGAATACTAAAGAGAAAAAGCCTCCAAGTACAGCCCACAAGATACCTGAAATCAAGTATTGCTTAGCGATTACTTTATGGTCTTCACTGAAAATATACTTTCTGATCCAAGGTAATTCATGGTGGTCATGATCGTGATCATGGTCATGAGCAGAGTGATCTTGATGTAAGTGGCTATCAACAGACGACATAATATATTGTTATTAGGTAATGTATAAATCAATTAATAATTTCTGCTAATTCATGGCTTTAACAGTAGTATCTACTACAGGATTCGATAAGGAATCAGAAGGCACTACAGCAGTAGAATCAGATGCTACTTTAGCAGGAAGTAAACCTTTCATTTTAGGAGCTTTACCTGCTACGTAATCTGCATTCAACGATGCAAATGTTGCTTGAGACGCTTTCCATTTAGCATAATCAGCAGGCTCATCCACTACGACAATAAACCTCATCGCATAGTGACCACGACCACAGATCTCAGTACATGCTAATTCATAATTGAAATTAGGGTTGTTTGTTTTCACCCTCATCTCTGCTGTAGAGATGGATGGAACAAACCAAAATTTAGTAGGCATACCTGGTACCGCATCCATTTTAACACGGAAGTGAGGTAAGAATACACTGTGTAATACATCTCTCGCTCTGATCTGTAATAAAACAGGTTGACCTTTAGGCATATGAAGTTCTCTTGGGATAAAGTCATCGTATGAAGAAGAATCTTCGAAGTTAATACCAAACTCATTCACCGCATCGATCAAACGGTAATTGTATTTACCCAATTTACCATCCGCACCAGGATAACGAACTTGCCATGCAAATTGTTTACCCATCACTTCTATAACTTCAGCACCTTTGGGAGCTGGAGATGTTATCGCTGTCCATTCTTTGTAACCATAGAATACTAAACCGGCCATTACTACAGCAGGTATAATTGTCCATACCATTTCAAGTTTATGATTATCTGTATAGTAGTAAGCTCTTCTATCTTCTTTGAATTTATACATAAACGGAAAGATGTATAAAAAAGCATTAGTAGCAATAAATGCAAAAACCAAAATACCCATGATCACCCAAAATAAGTGATCTGTTCTAACACCGTGTAAAGAAGCAGATTCTGGCAAGAAATTTTTAGAAGCATCTACATAAGATAGCCAAAACGCTACAATACCAACCACAAACACCACCACAAAAAGGAAAGCATTCAAGTTATTACTTCTACCGACACGTTTTTCAAACCGGCCTTCAAGTACAGATGAAAGAACTTGCAACCTGAATATAACCACGAGAATTGCGATTACTAAGATTGCGGCCGCTATAATAAAGAAGGTTGTCATATCTATTTTTTAAATCGTTTTATAATTCTGTATGCAATAGATTAAAATACACTGTGGTGTTCACTTTCACCTAACATCGGATGGTTTTTCGCAACCAAACCTACTTTAGATAAGGCATTCAAAATAGTAAACAAGAAAACACTTGCAAACATCATCGTCATACCTAATTCTACAAATAAGAACTTCAAGTCTAACCCACCTTCTTGACCCAAGATTGGAGGAGTTATCATCATATAGAAATCTAACCAGTGACCACAGATGATACCTATACAAACCACTTTTAAGATAATACCTTGTCTTTTTGCATTTCTAGTCATTAAAGACAAGAATGGAAAGACGAAGTTAATGAACAAGGTCAAGAAGAATATTGGCGTATAAGCATCTGTTTTCAGACGCTGAACAAAATAACCTACTTCTTCAGGAATGTTGGCGTAATAAATCAACATGAATTGCTCGAACCATACGTAAGTCCAGAATACACTAAAAGCAAAAACGAATTTACCTAAATCATGCAAATGGTTTTCGTTAATGAATGATAGGTAACCATTCTCTTTTAATGTTACTACAATTAGTGTAATCAATGATAGGCCCGATACAAACCAGCTTGCAAATACATACCAACCGTACATTGTACTAAAGAAGTGAGGATCTGTAGACATTAACCAATCCCATGCAGCCATAGACTCAGATACTCCGAAGAATACCAAGAAACCGGCTGACAAGTAAATGCTCTTGTTATGAAATTTGATATCACCCGTCAAATCTTCCTGAATTGAATAACCGCGTAATACTTTCCAAAAGATAAACCATCCTACGAAGTAAACGATCGTTCTTATGAGATAGAAAGGGAAATTCAAATAGCTTTTTTTACCATCCAATAATGCATCATAATGAGGGCTGTTAGGATCGTACAAATCATGGTGTGTCCAGTGAAACAAGTCATGGTTAAACAACAATAACAACACAACTGTTAATACACCTGCAATTGGAAGATAAGCACCGAAAGCTTCGGGAATACGCTTAATACCTGCAGACCAACCTGCCCAAGCTACGTAGTTAAAGGCAATAAAGAATACGCCAATCAAAGAGATTCCTGCGAAGAATATGTTATTCAACCAAAGGTCTTTAATGATGCGTAGTGACCAATGGGCTGCACCATGTCCTCCATGTTCTGCGGCACCGTGTGCTGCTTCATGTCCGTGGCCTCCACCGTTCATCAACATAAAGATACCTATTGCCAACAGCAATGCGCCAGCACCAAGAGTCATAAAGAGTGTTTTCTTGGCACTTGAACTAAATACAAATTTTTCTTCAAAGTTCATGGTATATGAATTCAATTGAGGTAATTAATAGCTATTGATTGTTTTGAAGTTTCACTTTCACAAAGTGTGCAATTTTCCAACGATCGTTAGCGTCTATTTGAGAAGCATGTTGAAGCATTCTTCCTTTTCCACGTGTAATGACATGGAAAATATGACCTTCTGAAATCGTTACTAACTGTCCACCTGACAAGTTAGCAACTCCTTTTAACTTATCATTAACAGGTCCGTCTCCACCGCCTGTCTCACCGTGACAATGTGCACAAAAACGACCGTAAAGAACTTCTCCTTCTGCTAATACTTGATCATTCAATACCAATGGATTTACCAAAGTAGCAGCAGCATAAGCTAAACTGTCTTTCGCAATGGTGTAAGGAACAAAACCTCTTTTAATGGTATTCGCTACAGGTAGCTTTAAGTTACCATTACCCTCATTGCCAGGCATTGCGTTATATGCTTCTGGGAAATTTACCGAATCCTCAATGACTGTAACAGGCTCGTAGGCTTCAGAGTGGTACATGTTGGGTGCAAACTCTACACGTGGATGTTTATGCACCGGTATACGGTCAAAGTTATGGTTACATGAAGCAAACAAGCCTAATGCAGAAACGATGAGCGATAAATTAATGTATTTGAAATTCATAGTCTTTACGATTCCTTCAACTATTCAAATGATTTTCTATTTACCTCAGAAGCACCGCTGCTCTTCAGTATGCTTTCAATTGCTGCAGCATCCGATTTGTTTTGAGACAAATCAATAGCCATTACAAACTTATGATCTACACTTCTTGGATCAAACATGCGAGGCGTTCCCCATGGCTTCAAATTACTTACCACGAAGAATGTACCTGTCATACCTAATGCGCACAACAATACAGTTAATTCAAATGTAATTGGAATAAATGCAGGAAGTGGAATATGAGGTCTACCTCCTATATCCATTGGCCAATCAAATCCCATCATACCAATCATCATGGTCAATGCACAAATGGTACCCGTCATACCAAACAGAAAGCCTGCAATTGGTAAGTTTGAATAATGGTAACCCATAGCATCATCCAATCCGTGAACAGGGAATGGCGTATAACACTCGTGAATTTTCACACCCGACTTTTTAACTTTCCCTACCGCTTCCACTAGGACATCTTCGTCGTCGTAAATTCCTACTAAAAAGTTTGTTCCTTTTTCCATATTACAATGTATCAGCAGATACTATCTTATTATTTTTTTTCTGAAGAAGATTTCATAATTGCTTTCACCTCTGCCATGTTAATCACAGGGAAATATTTGGCGAATAGTAAGAAGCACGTAAAGAAGAACCCAAACGTGAATAAGTAATCTCCTACATCATACATTGTTGGAGAGAACATTGCCCAGCTTGAAGGAAGGAAGTCTCTGTGTAAAGAAGTACAAATGATTACGAAACGCTCGAACCACATACCAATGTTTACGATGATAGACAAAATGAATGTCAACATTAAACTTCTTCTCACTTTTCTAAACCAGAACAACTGAGGTGTAATTACATTACATGTCATCATAGTTGCATAAGCCCACCAATAAGGACCGAAAGCTCTGTTTTGGAAAGCAAAGGCTTCATAAGGTACACCTGAATACCAAGCGATGAAAAACTCTGTCAAATAAGCAACGCCAACAATAGAACCCGTAGTCAAAATAACTTTGTTCATGGATTCGATGTGTTCGATTGTAATGTAGTCTTGTAAATTAAATACAACCCTTGTGATTAACATCAAAGTTAACACCATGGCAAAACCAGAGAAAATCGCACCCGCAACAAAGTAAGGAGGGAAAATTGTAGTATGCCATCCTGGAATGATAGACGTTGCAAAGTCCATCGATACAATGGTGTGTACTGAAAGTACAAGGGGAGTAGAAACACCTGCTAATACTAAACTTACTGCTTCATAACGTGACCATGTTTTTGCAGAACCATCCCAATTGAAACTCAAAGCACCATAGATCACTCTACGAATACCTGTTGCTCTTTCACGAATGGTTGCGAAATCAGGAATTAAACCTACATACCAGAATACTAATGATACGGTAAAATACGTAGAGATCGCAAAAACGTCCCACATCAAGGCTGAGTTAAAGTTAACCCAAAGAGATCCGAATGCATTCGGCAAAGGTAATACCCAATAGCCTAACCAAGGACGTCCCATGTGAGCAATGATGAACGTTGCAGCACAAAGTACAGCGAAAATTGTCATCGCTTCAGCAGCACGGTTAATGGATGTTCTCCATTTTTGACGGAACAACAATAGAATCGCTGAGATCAAGGTACCAGCGTGACCAATACCTACCCACCATACGAAGTTGGTGATATCCCAAGACCATCCAATGGTTTTATTCAAACCCCACATACCGATACCTTCGTACCATGTAGTCCACAAACAATATCCACCGTAAAATAATGTAATCAAAGAAAGCGTAAAGGCAATCTTCCAAGCGGTAGTCGGTGCGCCTTCTACTTGCTTACAAATATCTTGGGTGACATCCTCGTACTTTTTGCCTCCTGTAACGAGAGGGGGTCTTACCGATGAAGTAACTTGCATACTAATTTATAATTAAGCTTTAGTGTTTCTAATTTTTGTTAAATAGAAGACGTTAGGTTGAACGTTTAACTCTTCTAATACCGCGTATGAACGTTCTTTGTTCAATTCATTGTTTTCTTTCGCAACTCTACTGTTAGCATCGTTTTGATCTCCAAATGTAATCGCATCAGTAGGACAAGCAGAAGAACACGCAGTCACGATTTCACCATCTTGTATCGTTCTTTTCTCTTTCTTCGCTGTCAACTTACCTTCTTGGATACGTTGCACGCACATCGAACATTTTTCCATGACACCACGAGAACGAACGGTTACGTCTGGATTCAAAACCATACGTCCCAACGACGTGTTCATCGAGGTGTTTTTATCGAATACTTCTGCGTTATCAAAATATTTAAACCAGTTGAAACGACGCACTTTATATGGACAGTTGTTGGCACAATAACGTGTACCTATACAACGATTATAAGTCATTTGGTTTAAACCTTCTGAGCTGTGTGTAGTTGCCGCCACAGGACATACCGCTTCACATGGAGCGTGATTACAGTGTTGACACATCATCGGTTGGAAAGTAACCTGAGGGTTATCTGAAGGTGTACCCTGACCTTCGTCTGAGCTATCTCCTTTAAAGTAAACCCCTGTTTCTTTTGAATCCGCATCTGAACTATAGTACCTATCGATACGAATCCAATGCATCTCACGACGGTTTATGACTTCTTTCTTACCTACTACAGGAACGTTGTTTTCAGCTTGACATGAAACTACACAAGCTCCACAACCTATACAAGAGTTCAAGTCAATACTCATACCCCACTTGTGGTTAGGCTGAGTATGTTGGTCTTTCCAGATATCTACTTTCGCAGGTGCTACTTTTCCGTCTGGAGTGGTTACCGTTGGGAAGAATCTACCTGCTGAAGCATTTTTAATGTATTCGTCGAAAGTCGCGTCCTGAATAATTGGACGGTCCATGATGGTATGGTGTGTTTGTGTTTGAGCAATTTGAGTCATTTCTCCTGTTGCTTCAATCACAATACCTTGAGCACTGTATTGCACTGTACCATCTTCTAAAGTAGAAGTTAATACATACGCATTCGCTCCTACTCCATCTGCTACTTTACCTGCTTTCTCTCTACCATAACCAACTGCCAAAGAAACTGTTCCTTGGGCTTGACCAGGTTGAATAATAACAGGTACTGCTTTTGCTAATTTTTTTGATCCAACTTTAACCGTTACCAAAGTACCGTCTTTCCACTGGTTGTCGTCAGCCATTTTTTTAGAAACAGCCAAGTAATTGTCCCACGTAGCTTTAGAGATTGGATCTGGAAGTTCTTGCAACCAAGGGTTGTTTGCCTGAGAACCTGAACCTAAGCCCACTTTCTCATACAATTTCAATTCAACACCTTTACTGCTTGTATACACTTTATTGATTCCTGTCTCTACTGCAGAAGCATTGAATGTAGATGAAACGGCTGTTGTCACTATTGGAGCTACAACTAGAGAATCAGATGTAGATGCTGCACTAGCAATTCCTTCGTAAACACCATCGTGTAACGCTTTATCCCATGTACCACCTCCTAAAATAGAAGCAGTCCAGTTATTTTTTAAGTAAGTATAGAAATCTTGGTTGTTACCAGACCATTTCAAGATGCTTTCTTGAGCTTGTCTTGTTTTAAACAATGGTGAAATTGTCGGCTGACATAAACTATAAGAACCACTTACTGGTTCTGCATCGTTCCAAGATTCTAGGTAATGGTGATCTGGAGTAATGAACTCAACTTCAGAAGCTGTTTCATCGGCTCTATCTGCAAAAGACACAGACAATTTTGTTTGTTTTAAAGAAGCCTTAATTTCAGCTCCTCTTGCGTGATCATACACTGGATTTGCTCCGTAGAAAAGAACAGCAGCAATTTTTCCTGCTTTCAAGTCATCTACAAACACATTCATTTTTTGATCATCACCCAAACGATAGTTCACTGCTTTGTTTAGGTTAATGGTATTACCATAGTTACCTAAAGCCAAGTTGATTTCATTGATCAGGATTTGAACGTTCACGTCGTTTGAACCCGATACGACCAAAGATCTACCTTTGTTTTGTAACAAGTCATTCACCGCACGATCTAAAATATCATTCTTAACAGCTGTCGTGTTGATACGAGAAGACGTTAACCTATTGTATAATTCAGCAACAAATAAACCTTCTTGAGAGGGTTTGATTGGTGCACGGTAATCGGCGTTACTTCCTGTCAATGACAAATTGCTTTCAAAAGCAAACAAACGACTCATCGTCTTTTTGTCTTTGCTTAATTTTCTGCCTTTACCAAATTGTTTTGCGAAAGTAATGGGAGAAATCCAAGTACCTAAAAAGTCAGCTCCGAAACTTACGATGACATTTGCTTTGCTGAAATCGTAAGAAGGAATGATTGCTTTACCGAAAGAAGCTGCGTTGGATTTTGTTAGTGCACTTGCTGAAACAGCATCGTACATCACATGTTCAGCAGTTGTATATTTCGTTGTAAAATCGGCAATGGCTTTACGCGTAGTAGGACTTAAGATCGTTGATGAAACGATTTTAATAGCTCCACCTTCTGCTGAAATTTTAGAAAGTCTTTCGATGATTTGTTTATCTACGTTTTCCCACGTAGAAGCAGCACCCTTAACAAGTGGGCCAGCAACACGAGCTGTATCGTATAAACTTAAAACAGAAGCTTGAGCTCTTGCTGTTGTTCCTCCCATTGAAACGCTAGACATTTTATTGCCTTCGATTTTAATAGGACGACCTTCACGTGTTTTAACCAACACACTGCAATATTCTCCACCGTCTGTATAAGTAGAAGCGTACCAGTTTGCAATACCTGGTTCAATTTCTTCCGGTTTATTTAAATAAGGAATCGCTTTTTTTACAGGAGCCTCGCAAGCGGCAAGGGTTGCAGCAGCAACACTAAAACCCACTAATTTCAAAAAGTCTCTTCTATCAGGAGCATTCTCATCAGAAGCTCCTTTACCTAAAGGAGAATCAGGAAATTCATGAAGCGCGTTCTTAACAAACTCAGGCTCATTTTGAAGTTCTTCAACACCTTTCCAGAATACTTTATCTTTTTCTTTCATATTAATATGAACTATTATGTATTAGGGATTTGCTTATTATTAATAATGACATTTAGAACACTCTAATGCACCAATGTCTTCGGCCGTCATATCGCCTTTCTTACCTGCATGTACTTTCAATAATTTATCGTAGTACGCATTGTCTTTCGCATTCACGGCCGTTTCTCTATGGCAATTGATACACCATCCCATGGTCAATGGAGAGTGCTGTCTTACAACTTCCATTTCTTCAATAGGACCGTGACATTTTTGACATTCTATCCCCCCAACAACTGTGTGTTGAGCGTGGTTGAAATACGCTAGATCAGGAAGGTTATGAACTCTAACCCATTTCACTGGAGTTCCATTTTCATAAGCCTTCACCAATTGACCGATGGCTTCTTTTCCGTATTGAGGTCCCTCTTTAATGTGTGTATGGCAATTCATACAGATATTCAAAGAAGGAATGTTAGCCTGTTTACCCTTGTATACACCTGTATGGCAATAGTTACAGTTTATTTTATTTTCGCCAGCGTGCAATTTGTGAGAAAATGGAATCGGTTGAACCGGTTCGTAATTTTGTTCTACTCCGATAGATAAGGCACCCAACCAACATGCTCTAACTGCTACCGATACAAACAAGATACTTACGATGGTAATAAACATTCTGCTCTTAACAACTGCTACTAAATCAAATTTTTGATTTAGTAATTCTTTATCGGCTTCCGCTAAGGTTGTTTCTTTATCTTTCAAGAAACGTTTGATAACAGATAGGAAAACGATCAAGGTTACTAGCACCAACACCAACACAATAACCACTAAGGCTAGGATGATAGTAGATGTGCCATTGTCTGCAGGAGCTGCTGTAGCTGCAGCACCATCAACAGAAGGAGCTACCGTCTTATCAACTGGCGCTTTAGCACCTTCCGCATCAACATAAGCTAACAATGAATTAATTTCCTCGTCTGTAAAGGTCGGAAAAGAAGTCATAACGGCTTTGTTGTACTTAGCATACAAGTCGTTTGCATACTTGTCTCCGCTTCCGATAACCGCAGTTGAGTTTCTGATCCAAGCACCTAACCATTTCACATCTCTGCGCTTGGTTACGTCTTTGAGCGCAGGACCCACCTCTTCGGTATGTATCGCGTGACAGGATTTGCAATTATCTTTGAACAGGGTCTCTCCTTTGGAAACTAATCCAGCATCGGGAGCGGTTTGAGCGCGCGAGATTGTAAAGAAAAATGATAAAATTATCAGTAATGAGAACCTGGATGCAAGGTTCGAAATCGATGTTTTGGACATGTTAGACAATATTTTTATCCCTTTGATGGCCATTTTTTTCTAATAGACACACAAATCTATTACTGAAATTGAATTAATCAAATATGTTTTTGAATCCAGAAACCGCATAATTCAGCAAAACAAAAGGGATTGCCTATAAAAAGCTGAATATCTATCCCTTATAAATACAGGCCGTTTATCAACATCTGTAATTTAGAATTAATATAAATAAAAAAGGCATTTTTGCTTTTTTTAAGGGAATATTCCCCATTTTCTCAAAAGAGTATGATAGTTTTACGAGTTCAATCGAGCTTTTTAATTCTATCTATGTTTCAGTCTAACTACCCGCTACATGACCTCAATACTTTTCATATGGATGTTCGCGCCAAATGGTTTGCAGCATTTTCAAGCGAAGAGGAATTGCGTGCTTTGCTGGCCGAAAGACTGGTTCAGGAAGAAACCATGCTTGTGCTCGGAGGAGGTAGTAACCTTTTATTCACCGATGATTTCGACGGCATTGTCCTTAAAAATGAAATCAAAGGGATTACCATTACGAGTGAATCGGCAAACAGCATCCATGTTGAAGTGGGTGCTGGTGAAGTATGGCACGAATTGGTGATCTACGCTGTAAATCACGGCTGGGGAGGGATTGAGAACATGTCTTTAATTCCAGGTTCCGTTGGAGCCTCTCCTATTCAAAACATTGGGGCATACGGAGTAGAAGTAAAAGACGTACTCACGCATGTAGAAGCCATGCATGTCTCTACTCAAGAAATTAAACGGTTCGAGCATGCCGAATGCCAATTCGACTACCGCGACAGTATCTTTAAACGGACAGAAAAAGGCAAATGGATCATCACCAAAGTGGGGTTTAAATTTACATTACACACGATCGTAAATACATCGTACGGAGCCATTAAAGATACCCTTATTCAAAAAGGCATCGAACAAGCAAGCATCAAAGATGTAAGCGATGCAGTCATCAGTATTCGTCAATCTAAACTGCCAGATCCGGCTAAAATAGGAAACTCTGGAAGCTTCTTTAAAAACCCTGAAATCAGCAAAACACAATTTGAATCGCTGAAAAATTTATTTCCTGATATCGTCAGTTACCCCATCAACGAAACCGTTGTCAAGGTTCCTGCAGGTTGGTTGATTGAAAAAGCAGGATGGAAAGGAAAAACATTTGGAACCTATGGTGTGCATAAAGACCAAGCTTTGGTATTGGTAAACTACTCCTCTACTCCTGGTCACCTCATCAAACAATTAGCACAAGATATTACGCATTCTATTTGGGAAAAATTTGGTATACAATTGGAAACGGAAGTGAATATAATTTAGGTATTCAGTAAGCAGTAGACAGTATGCAGTGACTTACTGTCTACTGCCTACTGTCAACTATTTTCATATTGCACCACATCCACTCCAAATTTTTTCAAGAAAGCCACCCCTTCATCCTCTGCCAAGCCTTTGTAGGCTCCATAGGAATGCAAATATATCACTTTCTCTATCCCTACGGAAAAGATATGTCGAGCGCAGGATAAACACGGTGAGAGCGTCACATATAGCGTAGAACCTTGCAATTGAGATCCATTATTAGAGGCAAAAATAATGGCATTTTGTTCTGCATGCAAAGCCAAAGAGCAACTGCCTTTGGAATCCTTAGGGCATCCCACTTCTGGCCATTCGAGGTCACAATTATGCGTTCCCGCAGGTGGACCATTATAGCCAATGGAAATAATGCGCGTATCTTTTGTTAAGACCGCGCCGACTTGACGTTTGATACAATGGGATCGTTGGGCTAAATTTTCAGCCAACTGCATAAAAATATCGTCGAATTCAGGTTTTTTCATGCTTTCATTTTGAAAACCAAAGTTAATCCCGAAATCGTCACAAGACAAGGTACTCGCTTTTTTTTATACTGATTTATAAGATGAAAGACGAATCGGATGTATTACCTTTGCATTATGCTTACTATTCATAATTTATCCTATTACATCGGCGCAAGAGCGATATACGAAGACGTTTCACTTCAAATTAAACCAAAAGACAAAATTGGTCTTATTGGTGCCAATGGAACAGGGAAGTCAACCTTGCTCAAACTCATCAACGGTGACATGACACCCGATGAGGGCAGTATATCAAAAAGCAACGACTGTACAATCGGCTACCTAAACCAAGATCTACTTTCTTACCAAAGCGAGGACAGTATATTGGCTGTAGCCATGGAAGCCTTTGAAGAAGCGAATAAAGTACAACGAGAAATGGACTCCATCATTCATAAGATGGAAACAGCATACCATGAAGACCTCGTTTATAAACTGACTGCATTACAAGAACGGTTTGAAAGTTTGGATGGCTATACCATTCAATCGCAAACAGAAAAAATATTAGAAGGCTTAGGGTTTCGTACAGAAGATCTCAATAAACCGCTGAAGAATTTCTCTGGAGGTTGGAGAATGCGTGTCATGTTGGCAAAACTTTTACTGCAAAGACCTGCTTTACTCATGCTCGATGAGCCTACCAATCACTTGGACTTACCTTCTATTCAATGGATAGAGCAATACCTCAGTAATTACGAAGGTTCTACCATTGTTGTCTCTCACGATAGAGAGTTTTTAGATCATACTTGCAACATGATTGTTGAAGTGCGAAACCAAGACTTAGAAATTTATCAAGGCAATTATTCATACTTCTTAGAAGAAAAAGAACTGCGCTCTGAAATTTTAAAAAACACCTACGAAAATCAACAAGCAAAAATAAAACAAACAGAAAAGTTCATCGAACGTTTTCGTGCGAAAGCCAGTAAATCACGCCAAGTACAATCGCGTGTAAAAGCACTAGAACGTATGGATGTCATTGAAGAGATACCAGATGAAGAAGCTAAAGTTTTGTTTCGTTTTCAAATGCGTACGCAACCGGGCAGAAACATTGTCACGCTTGATCGCATTCACAAAAGTTATGGTGACCTGCACATCTTAAAAAATGCGACGGGCATTATAGAGCGTGGCGATAAGATTGCACTCATTGGAGCAAATGGGAAAGGTAAATCTACCCTCTTGCGAATCATCTCTGGAGACGAGGCATTTGAAGGAGATCATACCTTGGGACACCAAGTAGAAAGTTATTCTTATGCGCAACATCAACTAGAATCCCTTACGGTTGAAAACACCGTGCTCGATGAATTAAAAACCATGGGCAGTACAAAAACAGAAACCGAATTGCGAAGCATACTCGGTTGTTTTTTATTCTCTAGCGATGATGTTTTTAAAAAAATAAAAGTATTATCAGGAGGAGAACGTGCACGGGTTGCTTTAGCTAAAACCCTTGTGTCTCAATCTAACTTTCTATTGCTGGATGAACCTACCAATCACTTGGACATGTCGTCTGTAAACAGATTGATACAAGCCATCTCTCAATACGAAGGTACTGTGGTGTTAATTTCGCATGATCGTCACTTTGTCCGTAACACGGCCACTAAAATATGGTGGATTGAAGATTTTGAAATAAAAGAATATCCTGGCACGTACGATGAATTTGTAAAATGGTACGAGACGAGAGATGTCAGTGATAAAAAAACAACCGTTACAAAAGTTGCAAAAAACACAGCTCAACCGAATACTAAAAGCAAAGAGAGTAAACCTGTCGACAATACACTTTCTAAAAAAATAAAAAAAGAAATTGATACGCTTGAAAGTGAAATACAAGCGTTAGAAAAAGAAATAAAAACCGTTGAAGCAAAATTAGCTTCCGATGAAGTGTATACAAACGATACTGAATTGAAAGTATACACTCAAAAACATGCTTCTATACGCAGTCTATTAGACCAAAAACAAAGTACTTGGGAAAATAAGATGATGGAGTTGGAAAGCATATAATTAAATGTAACGCTTAACGTTTACCTACTAAACAACTCGTCTTGTGATGCATAAATTTTATTTATTTTTTTTCACTTTCATACTTTTAGTAGGTCAATTGAAAGCTGAAGTTCCCACTGTGGATGCGATCTACAGCCCCAAGATTAAAACAGTACAATTTTACCCAACAGGTTCGAGTACATTAGCTCCTCCTATCATCAGCTTGGGTACAACTGAAGGACTGACATTGGAGTTTGACGAATTAGCAGAGGATGCTAGTTTTTATTATTTCAAAATCATCCATTGCAATGCCGATTGGTCTGTCTCTAATCTTCGAAGCATTCAGTTTGTAAGAGACTTCAATGAAACGTTTATACAAAACAGACAATTTTCAACCTCTACAAAAGTTGTATTTACTCACTATACCTGCAACATGCCCACATTACTGGTCAGTGGTAATTTTATTGTAAAAGTGTATGAAGAAGGAAACGAAGATCGTGTCATTTTAACCAGACGCTTTAATGTGATTGAAAACCATATTGGTATTGTTGGACAAGTAAAATTCGCAAACAATACCTCTAAAATGCGAACACATCAAATGTTAAATTTTTTAATTAGCTACCCTCAGTACAATATCGTAAACCCTTCGGTACAATTAAAAGTCATCGTACGTCAAAATTTCATTTGGAAAACAGCCACTCCATTTTTAATACCATTATATGTAAGAGAAGACATCCGTGAACTCGACTATAGTTACTACAATGACGAGACTACCTTCCCGGGAGGAAACGAATACCGTTATTTTGAAATGCGAAGTTTTAATTTCAGCGGATTCAATGTTGGTCGCATTATAAAGCAACCCGATAAAACAGAAGTATTGCTCGCTATTGATAACACAAGGGCTTCTAAAATGTACATCTTATGGGAAGACCTTAACGGAAAGTACAGCATTGAAAATTACGAAACAGGTGGAAAACGTTTAGAAGCTGACTATGCCACAGCACACTTTATACTGGAAGCGGAAGAGCTTGAAAATGTAGATGTGTATGTATACGGTGAATTGTCTAATTGGGAACTTGCACCAGAAAACAGGATGAAATACAACCCTGATAAGAAAGCATACGAAGCGGAGCTATACCTTAAACAGGGTATTTACAATTACCGCTATTATGTAAAGGGAAAAACAATACCTGTAGACGAGAATTACTTCGAAGGAAATTATAGCTCAACCGAAAACAGGTATGATATATTAGTATACTACCGTATGCCTGGAGAGTTTTACGATAGAATTATTGGGTACCAAACCTTTCAATTCCAAGGCAAGTAACTAGCACTTATTTTTTGATTTCGTACGCCGTAACCCTTTGGTTGGGATCTGCATTGGCAATGTCCAACATACCAAATCCTCTTTCACTAAGCACGCCTATACCTGTGTTAAACACAAATTTCTGAACCTCTGCATCAGCATATAACGTAAATGGAAAAGTATAACCCCTCACTTCTGCTTTCTGACCTTCAAAATAGATCGGGAAAATACGTGCGAACTTCTTCTCTTCGTTTTTAATTTTACCCAAGTACTCTGCATCCGGTACCAATTGAAATTTAAAGAAAGCAGCTAATTGTTCTTGTGTATAACCTGCTTTTTCCATTCTCAACATCGTGCTTTCAAACAAGTAATCTGAAAATTCATCTAAAGTAGGACTTACAAATCTTTTCGCATCGATTCCTCCATCGCTTGGATGTACAATAGCCAACGGTGATAGACAAATGAATTTGGTTTCACTCGTAAGTACAGGAACATTTTCCATGTCCACGTTCATTGGATTTAATTCCAATTTACCAATCGCAACTTCTTCCTGAGCAAAGATGCCTTTGATCACATGATCAACCAATGCTTCATCAATCGATGAAAAGACCAATGTAACTTTACTTGAATAAAAGTGCAATCCGTCTTTGCCAACTCTTGTCTGACCTTTTAAAGCAGAGAAATTATAATTTTCAACCGTTTTACCCACTGAACTCTCGTAGCGCTCAATGTAAGGTTGTATGAATTCGTGTATCAAAAACTGGTGATGGAAAGGAACATAGGATCCTTTATTTTTCAAACCAAAAATTATTCTTACTCTCACAATTTTAAGGGTTTATAAAAATTCAAACTTACTTCTACTTTAACGATACTTCTGCTGATTTTGTTCAGACATTAAATCGAAAATGCATAATGTCTCCATCCTCAACCAGGTATTCTTTACCTTCAATCGATGCTTTACCGTTTTCTCGACAAGCAGACTCCGATTTAAATTGCTGAAAATCTTTCAATTTAATCACTTCTGCTTTGATAAAGCCCTTTTCAAAATCGGTATGGATTACACCAGCAGCTTGCGGAGCCTTCCATCCTTTTTTTATCGTCCAAGCTCTTACTTCCTTTACACCCGCAGTGAAATAAGTTATAAGACTCAACATTGAAAATGATGCCCTGATCAACCTGTTTAGACCAGACTCTGTTAATTTATATTCTTGAAGAAACATCGTACGCTCTTCTTCATCCGTCAATTCAGCAATTTGAGCTTCAATGGCCGCACACAAGATTACAACCTCAGCATCTTCTAGCGCTACAGAAGCCTTCAACTTCTCTACGTATTGATTACCATTTGGCAAAGACTTTTCGTCTACGTTGGCTACGTAAATCACCTTCTTAACGGTAAGTAAATGAATATCTTCGATCGCCTTTTTATCTTCCTCTTCTACCTCTAAACTTCTAGCACTCTTGCCTTCCAACAAATGATTTCTATATAAGTGAAGCGTAGCCAATTCCTTTTTCGCTTTGGCATCTCCTACCTTAGCAATTTTTTCTACTTTAGAAATCTTTTTTTCTACCGAATCTAAATCCTTCAATTGTAATTCAGTATCTATAATTTCTTTATCTGAAACAGGATCTACTTTCCCTGCCACGTGCACAACATTATCGTCTTCAAAACAGCGCACTACATGTATAATGGCATCGACCTGACGAATATTGGCTAAGAATTTATTTCCAAGTCCTTCACCTTTTGAAGCGCCTTTCACCAAGCCTGCGATATCGACAAACTCAATCACAGCTGGTAACACTCTTTCAGGGTTAACCAAGCCTTCTAACACAATTAAGCGGTCATCTGGAACAGTAACGACTCCAACATTTGGCTCTATTGTACAAAACGGATAATTCGCTGCTTCCGCTTTTGCATTCGACAAGGCATTAAAAAGTGTAGACTTACCTACATTTGGTAATCCTACGATCCCACATTGCAAACCCATGATATTAAAATTTGTTTAAATGTTCTCACACAAAAATACGACTCTGAGTCTACAAATAGACTCCGAAGTAACAAAAAAGAAGAAAAACTCCTTTATTGGAGTTTTTTGATTATTCCCACTTCAATTCTGTATCCTCATGATCAGTGTTTCTTTCCTCTTCTGAAACCTGATCAAACTTATCGAAATCAACTTCCGGTAATAATTCATTCTTTACATGATCAACAGTTTCTTGTAAAGCCGCTAAGAATTTTCCGAAATCCTCTTTATAAAGAAAAATTTTATGTTTTTCATAAAAAAATCCATCATCCTTAAACCTCTTCTTGCTTTCTGTAATCGTCAAGTAATAGTCGTTAGAGCGTGTCGATTTAATATCGAAAAAATAAGTTCTCTTTCCTGCCTTCACTCGCTTAGAGAAAATTTCTACGTGCTCTCTGTCTTTGTTCTCTTCCACGGTACGCTAATTTTTTAATAGGTTATAAATGTAAGTAAAAGTAATTTTTTTTATTTAAGTTTCAAATAAATTACAAATTACCTACGAATAGCACAAATTATTGGGAAGATTTAACGATTTCTTAGCGTCAATCAACACCTTTTACGAGTACTATTAAACAACCAAAACAGCAAATGGATATCAGTTTGGAGGACATTGCAGTATTTAAACACCTCGATTTACTTGCTAAAAGACAAGTGGAAGGTTTTATAACAGGACTTCACAAATCTCCATTTCATGGATTTTCGGTTGAATTTGCGGAACACCGTATTTATAATCCTGGAGAAAGCACACGTCATATCGATTGGAAAGTATTTGCCAAAACCGATAGGCTTTACACTAAGCGTTACGAAGAAGAAACCAACCTGAGATGCTACATATTGCTCGATGCCTCTGGCTCGATGTATTATCCTCAAGAAAACAACCTAAAAATCAGGTTTAGCGCTTTTGCAACCGCGTGCTTAATGCAATTGTTTCAAAAACAACGTGATGCTTTTGCTCTGGCGACCTTTTCTGACAGCATTCATTTTCAAAGTCAGCTTAAAAGCACACAAAATCACTTCAACCAATTACTTTCAGTATTGCAAGTAACTGTTCGTACACCCTCTGCATTACATTTGAGCACATCCGTTAGTAAAGCAATACATGCCATCTCTGAACAAATAGGTCGACGTGCTATGGTGATGATTTTTTCAGACATGTTTGAACAAGAAAACATAGAAGATGTTTTCCTAGCACTCCGACACCTCAAACATCAAAAACACGAAGTGCTTGTGTTTCATACCATACATAGATCTACTGAATTTGATTTCAACTTTGAAAACAGACCTTATGAGTTTATTGATATCGAAACAAAAGAAAAAATCAACCTTCATCCTCTACAAGTAAGAGAACAATACCAAGAACGTATGGCTCAGCTCATGAAAACCGTGTATGAAAAATGCGCCCAATATAAAATTGATTTAATCGAATGTGATGTGCAACAGTCGGTAGATCAGGTCTTACAAGCCTATTTAGTGAAAAGAAAAAAAATGTTGATCTAAAGAAGTTGGATTTTAAAATCACTTATCCTATCTTAAAATTCTTATTCATTTTTAAGCATTGCACTATGAAACATATAAAAAAGGCTTTTGTCGTTGATGATGATGACATATTAAACTATGTCACCAAAGAGCTCATCGGTAAATTTGATGCTGAATGTGAAGTGACCACGTTTACTAATCCTCAGAAAGCATTCGAATCATTGCTACTTTTATATACAACACAAAAAGAGAACCTTCCTGATGTCGTGCTATTAGACATCAATATGCCCCTCATTAATGGCTTTGATTTTTTAGAGAAAATGAAAGCAGAAGGCTTATCCCATTCGGTACAAGTGATCATGTACACATCATCAGGCAACCCCGACGACAAAAAAAAATCGGCTAAGTTTGAAAATGTAGTCGGCTACATGGAAAAACCATTTACAGCTCAAGCCTACGGTAAGATTTTAGAAATGGCTTATTTCAGATAAAACCAATCTCATTTATAAAATCGTCCAATAACTTTATTAATACCTATGAATTGGTAATACCGAAACGAATCATTGATTGGACTAATTTATCCCGTCCCGAAACTTCGGGATCGGGGTATTCGGCATAAAACTCTTTCAGCAAAATCAGCTATAAAAAAAGTCGCCCGTTAAATAAACGGGCGACTTTTTTATGAGTATGCTTATCTCTAACTATGCTTTAACACTAGCTCTTATAATGTTCAATGCACCACCTGCTTTAAACCATTCTATTTGTTGTTCATTATAGGTATGGTTTACCAAGATCTCTTCTACCGATCCGTTTTTGTGGGTCAAGCGAAGTGTTAAGGGTTTATTAGGAGCGAAAGACGTTAAGCCCAAGATATCGATTGAATCGTCTTCTTGAATTTTATTGTAATCTTCTTTATCAGCAAAAGTCAAACCTAACATGCCTTGTTTTTTCAAATTCGTTTCATGGATACGAGCGAATGATTTTACCAATACAGCACGAACACCTAGGTGACGAGGCTCCATCGCAGCATGCTCACGAGAAGAACCTTCACCATAGTTTTCATCTCCAACAACGATTGATCCAACACCAGCCGCTTTATAAGCACGCTGCGTAGCAGGAACAGGAGCGTATTCACCTGTTAACTGATTTTTCACATTGTCTGTTTTTTCATTGAAGAAATTGACAGCACCAATCAACATGTTGTTAGAAATATTATCTAAGTGACCACGGAATTTCAACCATGGACCAGCCATAGAGATATGATCCGTTGTACATTTACCTTTTGCTTTGATCAACAATTTCAAACCTGAAAGATCAGTACCTTCCCATGCTGTGAATGGATCTAATAATTGTAAACGTTTAGAAGTAGGATCTACTGCAACTTGAACACTTGAACCATCTAAAGCTGGTGCTTGGAAGCCTGCATCTTCTACAGCAAATCCTTTTGCTGGCAATTCATCACCTTTTGGAGGATCTAATTTAACTTGCTCTCCTTTGCTGTTGGTTAACGTATCTGTCAATGGATTAAAACTCAAATCACCTGCAATGGCAATAGCTGCAACCAATTCAGGAGAAGCTACAAATGCAAACGTATTAGGATTACCGTCTGCACGTTTTGCAAAGTTACGGTTGAACGAATGAACGATCGTATTTTTTTCTGCTTTCTCAGCACCTACTCTATCCCACATTCCAATACAAGGTCCGCAAGCATTGGTAAATATTGTCGCATTCAAATCGGTGAATGTTTTTAACAAACCATCACGGTCTGCTGTGTAGCGTACTTGCTCAGAACCAGGATTAATACCAAATTGAGCTTTCGTTACCAAACCTTTATCAATAGCTTGTCTAGCGATTGATGCAGCACGCGATAAATCTTCGTAAGAAGAATTTGTACAAGAGCCGATCAAACCCCATTCTACTTTTAAAGGCCAGTTGTTTTTAGCTGCTTCTTCTTTCATTTTAGAAACAGGAGTCGCTAAGTCTGGCGTAAACGGACCATTCAAATAAGGTTCTAATTCAGAAAGGTTAATTTCAACGATCTCATCAAAATATTTTTCTGGATTAGCATATACTTCTGGATCAGCCGTCAAATGAGCTTTCACCGTGTTTGCTAAATCAGCAATATCGTTACGACCAGATGAACGTAAGTAACGCTCCATCGATTCATCGTATCCAAAGGTAGAAGTCGTTGCTCCGATTTCAGCACCCATGTTGCATATGGTACCTTTACCAGTACATGATAAAGAGATCGCACCTTCTCCAAAATATTCAACAACTGCACCTGTACCACCTTTTACAGTAAGTATGCCGGCAACTTTTAAGATCACATCTTTAGCTGAAGCCCAACCTGATAATTTACCAGTCAACTTGATACCGATTAATTTAGGAAACTTTAGCTCCCAAGGTAAACCAGCCATAACATCACACGCATCAGCTCCACCGACACCAATGGCCAACATTCCCAATCCACCTGCATTTACTGTGTGAGAATCTGTACCAATCATCATACCTCCTGGAAATGCATAATTTTCCAATACCACTTGGTGAATGATACCTGCACCTGGTTTCCAAAAACCAATACCATATTTATTTGAAACGGAAGCCAAGAAATCAAACACTTCTTTAGATTCTGTATTTGCAATTGCTAAATCGTTTTTAGCTCCTACTTTAGCTGTAATCAAGTGATCACAGTGCACAGTAGAAGGAACGGCTACTTTAGGGCGTCCCGCTTGCATAAACTGCAATAATGCCATTTGAGCTGTAGCATCTTGCATCGCTACACGGTCTGGATTGAAATCTACATAAGACTTACCTCTATCATATGCTTTCGTAGCTACACCTTCTGTAAGATGGGCATACAAAATTTTCTCTGAAAGGGTTAATGGTCTTCCTACTACTTTGCGAGCTGCTTCCACTTTTGCAGGTAGTTCAGCATACGCTTTTTTAATCATTTCAATGTCAAATGCCATAATACGTTATATTCTTCTTGAGTTTTGAGTATTTAAAATTCAATATACTATAAGAAACAAATTTACAATAAAGAATGATAAACAGAAATCGATTTTGGATTATGCGTTTGACCATATATCATTTTTTCATTTACAAAACCCTTATTATTGGATTTAATGCCTATTTTTAGGACAATATGAAGTCAAGGCTGTAAAAACATCCGATCACTTACATAAAATAAGTCCTAAATTATAACCCATTCGAAGTTTACTCCGTAAACCTCTTACACTTGTGTTCTTTTTATTCAATGAAAACTTTTGTATTAATTTCTTTATTGGCTGTTCTAGTAGGCAATACCTACTCAAACGTAACCCTTGCAATCAATCATAAACACGTTTCCAAACTTGAAATACAAGTTGAAAGCATAAAGCCCAGCACTGAAAAAGCTAACGACGGGAATTTAAAAATCAGAATCATAGGCGGAACACCTCCTTATAATACACAGGTATTAAGTTCTTATTTGCCCGCACAGACTTACAAGAAAGATTATATTGAAATTTCAAACATTGGAGTAGGCAATTATGTGATTATAGTACAAGATCATAACAAACAAATTGTACAAAACAACATGGATATAATTGCAAAAAAATGAATTACAACCTATACCGTCCTTATAGTCTGTTGAAATTCTTAAGTATAACTGTACTTAGTTTTATTATTTTGACCTTTGTTCATCGTTCAGCAAAGGCACAATGTAGTCCTGCCGCCGTACTTGCAGGTGTCACAGTTTCATATACCATAACGGATTTAACTTGCAATGGCAATGGTTCAGGTTCAGTTGCGATTACCATAAATGGAGGTGGTGCGCCTTATACCTTTACGATACTCGGGGGATCTATACCGTTTCAAACCATTACAAAGGCAACCAACATCCATACCTTCTCTGGACTTCCTGCCGATCCTAGTTTTTTCATCAACATACAAACTAAAATTGGCATAGGATTCGGAGTATGTACATTTGCGGGTCTTGCGATTAACGAACCTGCTCCTATTACCATTACATCCACTATAACAGATGTGTTATGTAGTGGAGCATCCACAGGTGCTATTGCACTTTCATCTGTATCTGGAGGAACGGCACCATATACGTATGCATGGAGTAACGGTGCCATCACACAAAACGTTGCGGGATTAACAGCGGGAGCGTATTCGGTAACCATTACTGATGCAAACTTATGTCCACAAGTATTTAATTTTACAATCAACGAACCTCCTCCCATTGCAATTACTTCGACTACAACAGATGTATTGTGTAATGGTGCAAGTACAGGTGCAATTACATTGAACACTGTAACAGGTGGTGTAGCTCCTTATACCTTTGCTTGGAGTAATGGTGCCATCACACAAAATATTAATGGACTGACTGCTGGACCGTATTCGGTAACCGTTACCGATGCAAACTTATGTCCTCAGGTATTTAATTTTACCATCAACGAACCTCCTCCCATTGCCATCACATCGACAACGGTGGACGTGCTTTGTAATGGAGGAAGTACGGGATCTATTACGCTCAATACAGTAACGGGTGGTGTCGCTCCTTACACCTTTGCTTGGAGTAATGGAGCTATAACGCAAAACATTACTGGACTTGCAGTAGGTCCATATTCAGTGACCATTACCGATGCAAACTTATGTCTGCAGGTATTTAATTTTAACATTAACCAACCTACTCCCATTGCCATCACTTCCACAACGGTGGATGTATTATGTAATGGAGGTAATACAGGATCAATAACACTCAATACGGTAGCGGGTGGTGTCGCTCCTTACACATTTGCTTGGAGTAATGGAGCTTTAACGCAAAACATTGCTGGACTAGCTGTAGGTCCTTATTCCGTTACCATTACAGATGCGAATCTTTGTCCACAAGTATTAAACTTTAATATTACAGAACCCACACCCATTGCCATCACCTCTACAACAGTTGATGTATTATGTAACGGTGGAACCACGGGATCTATCACACTAAATACCGTAACAGGGGGTGTCGCTCCTTATACATTCGCGTGGAGTAACGGAGCCATCACACAAAACATTGTAGGACTTACAGAAGGTCCGTATTCCGTTACCGTTACCGATGCAAACCTTTGTCCCCAAGTATTTAACTTTAATATCATTGGATCCACTCCTATTGCCATCACCTCCACAACAGTTGATGTATTATGTAACGGAGGAAACACCGGATCTATCACACTCAATGCTGTAACAGGGGGTGTAGCTCCCTATACCTTCGCATGGAGTAATGGCGCCATTACACAAAACATTGCTGGACTTGCAGCTGGACCTTATTCAGTAACCATTACCGATGCAAACTTATGTCCGCAGGTATTTAATTTTAACATTATTCAAACTACTCCCATTGCCATTACCGCCACAACGTTGGATGTGCTTTGTAATGGTGGAAGTACTGGTTCTATAACACTCAATACCGTTACAGGTGGTGTCGCTGCTTATACTTTTGCTTGGAGTAACGGTGCCATCACACAAAATATTGCTGGACTTGCAGCAGGACCTTATTCAATAACCGTTACCGATGCAAACTTATGTCCGCAGGTATTTAACTTTACCATTAACCCTGCTCCCCCTATAGTCGTGACCTCCACAACGGTGGATGTGCTTTGTAATGGAGGAAGTACTGGTTCTATAACACTCAATACCGTAACGGGTGGACTTGCTCCTTACACATTCGCTTGGAGTAACGGTGCTGTTACACAAAACATTGCTGGACTTGCTGTAGGTCCTTATTCGGTGACCATTACGGATGCAAATCTTTGTCCGCAAGTCTTTAATTTTAACGTTATACAATCTACTCCCATTGCCATCACATCGACAACGGTGGATGTGCTTTGTAATGGTGGAAGCACTGGTTCTATAACACTCAATACCATAACGGGTGGTGTAGCCCCTTATACTTTTGCTTGGAGTAATGGTGCCATTACACAAAACTTAGCTGGACTAGCAGTAGGTCCATATTCGGTGACCATTACCGATGCAAACTTATGTCCGCAGGTCTTTAATTTTAACATTATTCAACCTACTCCTATTGCCATCACTTCCACAACGATGGACGTGCTTTGTAATGGTGGAAGTACTGGTTCGATAACACTCAATACCGTAACGGGTGGACTTGCTCCATATACCTTTACTTGGAGCAACGGTGCCATTACACAAAACATTGCTGGACTAGCTGTAGGTCCTTATTCCGTTACCATTACCGATGCAAACTTGTGCCCGCAAGTCTTTAATTTTAACATTACCCAACCAACTCCGATCGCCATCACTTCCACATCTGTAGATGTGCTTTGTAATGGTGGAAGTACTGGTTCCATAACACTCAATACCGTAACGGGCGGTGTAGCTCCATACACCTTTGCTTGGAGTAACGGTGCCATTACACAAAACATCGCAGGAATTGCTGCTGGCCCTTATTCAGTAACTGTGACCGATGCAAACTTATGTCCCCAAGTCTTTAATTTTAACATTACCCAACCTACTCCCATTGCCATCACCTCAACAACGGTGGATGTAGTTTGTAATGGTGGAAGTACTGGTTCTATAACACTCAATACCGTTACAGGTGGTATCGCTCCTTATACTTTTGCTTGGAGTAATGGTGCCATTACACAAAATATTGCAGGACTTGCAGCAGGACCTTATTCAGTAACCATTACCGATGGAAACTTATGTCCACAAGTATTTAATTTCGTAATCAACGAATCTACTCCAATTGCTATTACTTCAAACGTGACCAATACAACTACTTGTGGAGGAAATGATGGAGCAATCGATATTGTTACGGTTTCAGGAAGTACAGCACCATATACTTTTTTATGGAGTACTGGAGCCATCACACAAAACATCACGGGACTGACGGCAGGACCTTATGCTGTAACGATTACAGATGCAAACCTTTGTCCACAAGTCTTTAACTTTAGTGTGAGTGATCCTACTCCGTTTACAGTTACTCCAACGATAGTCGATGTAACATGTAATGGAGCAGGCAACGGTTCTATTACTCATGTCATCACAGGAGGAACGGCTCCATTCTCTATCCTTTGGAATACAGGAGCTATCACCCAAAACTTAGTGGGTCTTTCTGGAGGAAATTATACTGTAACCATTACCGATGCCAGTAATTGTTCTTACAACGGTAACTATACCATCAACGAACCTGCTCTAATTAGCATCACTTCAACAACATCTAATATTACAAGCTGTGGAGGAAGTGATGGCAGCATCACATTGACTGCTGTTTCAGGCGGTATTGCTCCTTATACCTTTGCTTGGAGTAACGGTGCTGTTTCTCAAAATCTTGTTGGATTACTTTCTGGCCCTTATTCTGTCACGATTACCGATGCTAATCTTTGTCCTCAAGTATTCAACTTTGCATTGAGCGAGCCAACACCATTTACGGTGAGTGCAGTCATTACTGACCTAACGTGTAACGGTGCAAATAACGGATCCATCATTCATACCATTACAGGAGGAACAGCTCCTTTCACTATACTATGGAACACAGGTGCTGTTACTCAAGATTTATTAGGGATAGCGGGCGGTAGTTATACTGTTACCATCACAGATGCTAGTAGTTGTTCATACAACGGCAACTATACCGTCAATGAACCATCTCCTATCAGTATTACATCCTTTGTATCGAACAGTACTTCCTGTGGAGGAAACGATGGTACGATTACACTTACTACCGTTACAGGAGGAACAGCTCCTTACACTTTTGCTTGGAACAATGGAGCAATCACACAAAATCTTACGGGGTTGAGTGCAGGCGCTTACACTGTAACCATCACGGATGCTAATTTATGTACGAGTTTACCTTTCAACTTTAATGTAACAGATCCTGTTCCTTTTATAGTAACAAGTGTAGTTAACGATGTTACCTGTAACGGAGGATCAGATGGGGCGATCGATCAAACCATTGTAGGCGGTACACTTCCGTTCACCTTTGTATGGAGTAATGGCGCAAATACAGAAGATATCAATGGACTTACGACAGGTACATATACTGTTACCATTACAGATGCCGGTGCTTGTTCTTCTATTGGAAGTTATACGATCAACGAACCCACTCCAATTGTTGTAACATCGTCATCAATTGATGTTACCTGTAATGCTGGCAATAACGGATCCATTACATTAATAACAATTACAGGTGGCATTGCTCCATATACCTTCTTATGGAGTAATGGTGCAAGTACTCAAAATGTAGCAGGATTATCTGCAGGCCCATACAGTGTGACAGTCTCCGATGCGAATGGCTGTCCTCAAGTATTAAATTTCATCATCGCTGAACCAGCAGCAATGACTGATAATACTACCCTAACCAATGTCACGACATGTGGAGGAAACGACGGTGCCATTACAATCAATGCAATACTTGGAGGAACTCCTACATATACCTTCTTATGGAACACTGGAGCTATAACACAAAATCTTGTCGGCTTAACCGCTGGACTTTATTCGGTAACCGTAACAGATGCTAACACATGTAGTCAAGCATTCAGCTATACCATTTCAGATCCTGTAACTTTTGTTGTCACGCCCACCATTGTTGACGTTGTATGTAACAGTAACAATACAGGAAGTATAAGCCTAGCCATTGTTGGAGGTGTTGCGCCTTATACAATACTTTGGAATACAGGTGCTGTTACTGCAAACATAATCAACCTAGTTGCTGGGGCTTATTCCGTATCCATAACTGATGCAAGCGGTTGCTCCTTTAATTCCTTGTATAGTGTTACTGAACCCAGTGCCATTACCATCGTTTCAAGTGTAACCAATGCAAGCAATTGTTCAGCAAACGACGGTGCGATAACGCTTACTTCCATCTCTGGCGGTATTGCTCCCTACTCCTTCCTTTGGAATACTGGTGCGATAACGCAAAACATTTCAGCACTTACCAGCGGGCTATATGACGTTACCATAACGGATGCTAATTTATGTCCTCAAAACTTTAGCTTCGCCGTCAGTAACCCTACCCCTTTTACAGTAGTACCGACTATTGTCAATGCTCCTTGTAATGGCAATGGAGGAGGTTCTATCAGTCTACTGATAACCGGAGGAGTTGCACCAATCTCTGTTCTATGGAATACAGGTGCATTGACTAATACCATCACTAATCTTTCTGCTGGAACATATACGGTAACGGTGAACGATGCCAGTAGTACCTGTAGTTTTAATGGTAGTTATACGATATTGGAACCAAATGCTGTCGATACCTTATCGATCGTTACCACACTCACACCTGTTATTTGCCCAGGTAGCAATGAAGGATCTGTATTACTGTCTAATGTAACAGGAGGAACTCCTGCTTATACTTATATTCTAGGAGGTGTCAGTTCCCCTATCCCAAGCTTTACTACACTTTTAGGAGGCGCATATACCATGACTATAAGAGATAACAACGGTTGTGATTTCTTCCACAGCTTTATCATTATAGAACCTAATCCAATCGCTTATACTGTAACGACTACACTTCCAGTATGCACCAACAGCAATGGTTCTATCAGCTTTGATCCAGTAACAGGTGGAACTCCCCCTTATGTATACAGCATCGATGGGGGTGTTACGTATTCTAATCAGATCACCTATACCAACCTTGCTCCGAATGTTTATTCGGTATTTGTACGCGATGCCAGCATGTGTACTTATGGTTACCTTGTTCCTCTTGCCATAAAACAAGGACCTGTACCTTATATTCGTTTAAAAAACACTACCTGCTTTAGTGGTAGCGATGGAGCAATCATCATCGACTCCATCTTCTCTGGAGTTTCTCCGTTTAACTTCTACATCAATGGAGAAGACAGAGGTTCATCTAAAGTCTTTACGAGTTTAGGAAGTGGCACCTATACACTCATGATTCAAGATCAAGATTGCACATACGATATTTTCAGTTATTTCTTATGGAATGGCAACGATTACGACACCATCAATTCTCAATTGGTACCGATCGGACAACCTGCTCCAGTAACAGCAGAGACATCGAGTTTGGTAAACACAGACAGAGGAAATGAAAACGGTATTGCACTGGTCACTAATTTCACTGGAGGAACAGCACCATACTATTACAGTCTTGATACCCTTGCTACGCCATATTTCCCAATCGTAAACGATACACTTATATTCGGAGAACTTGATAAAGGTTCGTATAAAGTGTTCTTATTAGATACCAACGGTTGTAAAGGGGAAGTCATTGTAAAAATCTACGTTAGTTTCTTTATACCGAATTTAATTACACCAAACGGAGACGGACAAAACGATTACTTCGAAATCATGGCATTGCCAAGAGGATCGACCTTACAAATTTATAACAGTTGGAATGAACGTGTTTACTTCAATAAAAACTACGACAACTCATGGGATGCCCCTGGATTATCCAATGGCGTATATTACTACGATTTACTCTTACCCAATGGAAAATCATACAAAGGTTGGATTCAAACGTTGAATTAGTTCAATCCCAATAAAAACTCCATCGTGTCTACTCCATCTGAGTAATCAGCGATAGACGGACTTTGTGCTTGACCAAAATCAACTGTTCCATCCATTAGATTTTTCTTAGCAACAATGCATTGAATTTTTTCTTGATTACCCGCTAATTGCAATTGCAATTGGTTGATACTCGTGTAAAACTCATAAAACAAAACCCCTACTGGAGAAGCTAGCTGCGCATCTTCTTTCATGAGTACGATGTTGTTATCGTAAAATGGAACTTGATTTAAATAATATATCGAGCGATTGTAATCGTAGTTGTTGGAATATTTATTATGAATTTTCATTTCTTGAAAATCTTCCAGCACACGAAGGATAGGATCTAAAGGCTTTCCAACAGGAAGGTATAGTTTAGATACATTTCTACAACCTAATCCGAAATAGGTAAATACATCTTTACCCAATGATCGAATTTCATCGTCTGTTTCTTCTCCATTCAATACCGCGATAGATGTTCGGTTGCTTCTGATGATATGCGGCCACTTCGCAAAATAATAATGAAAATAACGCGCCGTGTTTCCACTTCCTGTAGCAATAACGGCATCTACATTTTCAATGCGCTCTACCCATTCTACTCTGCTTGCTACTTCGGGATTGATGTCTTTGATCAAAGACAAGATCCATTGTGGCAATAACTCATCTTGCGAACTTCTTTTGGCTTTCAATTTGTGACCTGAAGCGAGCACACAAAGCATATCGTGAAATCCTGCAAATGGAATATTTCCAGCCATTACCACACCTATATTCTTGGGAGTCGCAGCAGCAGTAATTTTATACTGACTGAGCCACTCATTTACCGAATCGGCACGCAACATATGCACCCAACCGTCCAAAGCTAATTTTACATTCTCTTTCGTAAACCAAGGATTATTCGCATAAACCTTACTAGACCAATCGTTTAATTGGTCTTCTTCCATGGCTTCAATCTTTTTGCCCAGTTCTATGATCCACTCATTCATACTGCAATATTACACTTAACCCTGAACAATATCTTCTATAATTGTGTTTTCAAACTACAAAAAGTTTGTATCCCTCTCTTTTTGTGATTAATTTTGCATCAAATTTATTAAACTAAATTCAAAAACGATTATGGCTATTATCATTACAGACGAGTGCATCAACTGTGGAGCCTGCGAACCAGAATGTCCGAATACAGCTATATATGAAGGAGGTGTGGAATGGAACTATGCAGGAGGTACTGCTCTTACTGAAATCCCTTTAGAAGACGGCTCTAGTATGGATGCCAAACTTTCTCAAGAACCTGTTTCTAATGAGTTTTACTATATCGTAAGCAATAAATGTACAGAATGTACAGGATTCCATGAAGAACCTCAATGTGCTGCTGTTTGCCCTGTAGATTGCTGTGTCGCGGATCCCGATGTCGTGGAAACCTTAGATGAATTACAAGCTAAAAAAGCTTGGCTTCACGGCGAGTAACACTCAAAACTCTTAAAAACAGCTCCTTACGGAGCTGTTTTTTTTTATGCTGGTTAGTATTAACTTTAGGGCTTAACGCTATATATAAAACGTTTTATGAAGACAGTTGATCAATTCAATTTTTCCGGCAAAAAAGCCTTAGTACGTGTAGATTTCAATGTTCCTTTGAACGATAAATTTGAAGTTACCGACGAAACCCGTTTGAAAGCAGTATTACCTACCCTTTCTAAAATTTTGAAAGATGGCGGTTCTATTGTTTTGATGTCTCACTTAGGAAGACCAAAAGGAGGACCCGAAGATAAATTTTCTTTAAAGCACATCATACCAAACTTAAATAAGTTGTTGGGTAAAGACGTTGCCTTTGCTTCCGATTGTATTGGATCTGTTGCAGAAGAAGCAGTAGCTAAATTAAAAGCAGGTGAAGTATTATTACTTGAAAACTTACGCTTTTACAAAGAAGAAGAAAAAGGAGACGAAGCTTTCGCTGAAAAACTTTCTAAACTTGGCGACATCTACGTAAACGATGCATTCGGTACAGCTCATCGTGCACATGCTTCTACAGCAATCATTGCTAAATACATGAAAGAAAAATGTGCTGGTTATGTTATGCAAGCAGAGATTGTAAATGCGCTGAAATTAATGAACGGCGGCGTTAAACCTGTAACAGCGGTGATGGGCGGTTCTAAAATTTCTGATAAGATCTTAGTCATTGAAAACCTATTAGACAGAGTCGATAACCTGATCATCGGTGGCGGTATGTCGTACACGTTTGTAAAAGCAATGGGTGGCTCTATCGGTAAGTCATTGTGTGAAAACGACAAATTAGACCTTGCTCTTTCTTTAATGGAAAAAGCAAAAGCAAAAGGAGTAAACTTAATATTGCCTCTTGACACGGTCATTGCAGATGATTTCAGTAACAATGCCAAAACTCAGGTCGTAATAAAAGGTACTATTCCAGAAGGATGGGAAGGCTTAGACATCGGACCAGAAAGCCGCAAACTGTTTAGCGAAACCATAGAAAAATCTAAGACCATTTTATGGAATGGCCCAATGGGTGTATTTGAATTTGAAAACTTCGCACACGGAACCGTTGCTATTGCTAATGCTGTTAAAAGTGCAACTCAAAAAGGAGCTTTCTCTTTAATTGGTGGTGGAGATTCTGCAGCGGCAATCAACAACTTAGGTTTTGGAAACGATGTTTCTTATGTATCGACAGGTGGCGGTGCTTTGCTAGAATACATGGAAGGTAAAATCTTACCGGGTGTTGCTGCATTAGAAAACTAATCGAAAGCTTACATACAATACAAATGAAAAGGTCCTGTCTGTCCAGCATTGCGCGGGACGAGACTGGACCTTTTTTTTATACCCTTCAAGCATCAATAATGCTCTCGTAATCCATACCTCAGTTTGTTAACGCAAGCTTGATGCTGTCTTAAGCTTGACTTAACCTCTCCCGTATACATTTGTAACAACAAACAAAGGTGAGTGGCTAACCTATTTTTTACATTTTTATACGTTGAATTGAAACATAGCCTCCTTTAAACGAGGCTATGTTTTTTTTAACCCAATACCTCTTTTATATTTTGAATAATCCCTTCCACCAAACGTTCTCTCGATTCTTTCGAAGCCCAAGCCGTATGCGGAGTTAATAATAAACGATCATGCAAGGCAGGATTTAATAAGCTACTATCCGCCAATAAAGGCTCTTGAGCATAAACGTCTAGAGCTGCAGCGGTAATTTTACGTTCCTCTAACGCTTGACACAAATCGTCTTCTAGTATAATACCTCCTCTACCCGCATTGTGCAGAATAGCCGTTCGTTTCATTTTAGAAATTGCCTCATAATTAAGTAAGCCTTTCGTTTGCTCGTTTAAAGGAGCATGAACGGTTAGAATGTCGGATCGCAACAGTAATTCATCCCAGGTAACGCGCGAATACCCTGCTTCATTATTTTGCCCAGAAGTAGAATAGTAAATGACTTCACAACCAAACGCGGTTGCAATCTTTGCTACTTGTTTGCCGATGTCTCCAAGTCCAATGATGCCGAACACCTTACCTTTCAATTCATAAATATCTTCCTGAATATATGTAAACATAGCACCTTCTGAATAAGTACCACTTTTAACGTAGTCATCTAAAAAAGGCAACTGATGAATCAGAGAAAGTATTGTTGCAAAGGTTTGTTGTGCCACACCATAAGTCGAATAACCCTTTACATTTTTAACGGCTATGTTTTTTTCTTTCGCAGCATTTAAATCAATATTATTCATGCCCGTCGCCGCAACACAAATCAATTTCAATTGCTTTGCTTGCGATAAATCGTCTGCCGTTAATACAACTTTATTCGTAATGACAACATCCGCTTCTGCAATTCTTGAAGCCACTTCCGCTGGAGACGTACTTTCGTAGCTTTCAAAAATCCCCCATTGCGAAAGCTTTGTCAATGCCTCTACCTTACCAAGGGTTGAAGCATCTAACAAAACAATACGACTGTCTTTTTTCATAGTATTCTTTTCCATTTAAAATCTACTTCCTCAATTTTTTGTTCGTCCACTAACTTTCTGATGATGGCAATCACATCTTCTTGCTTCACGATTAAATATTTTCTCAACAACTCATCCATAGGCAATGGAACGTCTAAGCTGTTTAATATTTCTTCTTCTGTTATGATTGTATTTTTCTTTTGTTCAATACAATGATCACATATACCACAGGGTTTTGCATTCTGCTCACCGAAATATTCTACCAACTGTGATGACCTACAACGAAATTCCAAGGCAACATATTCAATCACCGATTGCGCTTTTTCTTGCAGTAGTTTTTTTCGTTTTGCCAAAAACACTTCGTCTAAAAATAAGGTTTCTGTCTTTTGACGTTCTTGTAAGTACGTGACGGAAGGCTTATCGATGGTAGGAGCATAATAAACAACACCAGCGGTATGCATAAATTGCAACAAGCGTAACGTCTCTACTTTCGTAAACTGTATGGCCTTTGCTATTTTATCTTCACTGATGAATACCATGGTATTGTATACATCTCCACCATGATGGCGTAAAACCCACTTAATAATGTGCTCGCAACGTTCATGTTTCAATTGAAACTCATACAATTCATGAAACGATAAACGTATTTGTAAACGCGACGTTTCGAACATCGCAGCATTGAATTGCAAATAACCCAAGCGTTCCAACCAACGAAACGATTGCAAGATATCGTTTGCATTCATTTTACTGTAGCCGATAAAATGTTCTAGGTTAAACTCAAACGTTTCCTCTTTCCCACTGCCCACGGCAATTTGAAATACATTACCTAAAAAATGGTAAACCTTCCTTACTGATTCTACCGCTGGCACAGCACGTTCAATGCGTTCTGTTAATTGACTCAAGTCTGCGTTGTCGTACAATAATACAGCATACGCTTTATTACCATCTCGACCTGCCCTTCCTGCTTCTTGGTAATACGATTCTAAATCGTCGGGTAAATCGACATGCACAACAAAGCGTACATCGCCTTTATCAATGCCCATACCGAAGGCATTGGTTGCTACAATAACTTTCGTTTCTCCACGCATCCATTCGTTTTGAACACGCGCCCGATCTGTATCGGGTATGCCAGCATGGTAAGCTCGCGCGCGAATTCCTTTCTTGATTAACAACTGAGAAAAATCGACTGTTTTCTTTCGACTTCTCACATACACCAAACCGCAACCTTTCGCACCATGAATGATGGAAACCAACTTATCAATCTTGTTTTCAAGTTTAAAAACACTGTACGATAAATTTTCTCTAACGTAACTGTTCAGTTGTACCAAAGGAGATTTCAAATGCAAGCAATCAATAATATCTTGCTGTACTTGCAGCGTAGCCGTAGCCGTAAGAGCCATGAATGGGACACCCGGTAAGGTCAATTTTAATTCTCCTATTTCAGTATAAGCAGGTCTAAAATCATGCCCCCATTGTGAAATGCAATGTGCTTCATCGATGGCGACTAAAGAAACCTTGATGTATTTTAACCGTTCTAAAAAACGCTCTGAACGCAAACGTTCAGGAGATACGTATAAAAACTTGTACAAGCCATTGACCGCATTCTCAAGAATTGTTTCCTGTACTCTTCGGTCTAAGGCAGAATATAAACAGGCAGACTTAATCCCTTGCGCTGTCAATCGATCCATTTGATCTTTCATCAGTGCGATCAAGGGTGAGATGACTAAACACAAGCCTTCCATGGCAATTCCTGGAACTTGATAGCATAAAGACTTCCCACCTCCTGTTGGCATTAATACAAGGCTATCCTTTCCAGCCATCGCAGCATCGATTACAGCTTCTTGACCTGAGCGAAAAGAGTCGTAACCCCATACGCGATGAAGGATATCCTTGATGGCTTCCATTAAAAAATTAAAACAAGGAAGGTTCTGTTACACGAAGCACTACTCCATCTTTCATCTCTATTTTACGATCTGAGCCGGATGCAAGCTTTTCATTATGGGTAACGATGACAAACGTTTGGTTTAAATCTTTCCTTAAATTAAAAAACAAGCGGTGCAGTTCTTCTGCATTTTGAGAATCCAAGTTACCACTCGGTTCATCTGCAAAAATGATTTGCGGTTCATTGATCAATGCCCTCGCTACCGCAACGCGTTGTTGCTCTCCTCCTGACAAAGTACCAGGTTTAGCCTGAACTCGGTGTGCAACACCTAAGTAATCGAGTAATTCTAATGCTTTTTTCTCTAATACCGACAAGGATTTTCCGCCAATCATACCCGGCAAACACACATTTTCCAAGGCTGAAAATTCGGGCAATAAGTTGTGAAATTGAAAAACGAAGCCCATCTCTTTGTTTCGAATGGTAGCCAAAGCCCTCTCCGAAATACTGGTCAAATCGACATCGTCTAAAAAAACTTTTCCACCATCTGCGGTATCTAAAGTTCCTAAGATATGCAACAAGGTACTTTTTCCAGCTCCAGATGCACCAACAATGGATACAATTTCTCCTTTAGTTACCTCTATGTCAACACCTTTAAGTACATTCACCGCTCCGTATGACTTTACAATGTGGGTACCTTTGAGTAATATTTTTTTATGGGATACAAATTCCATGGTTTCGAGATTATTGATGTGAAGAAATCCAATTTGTAAATAAAACTTAAAAAGTATAGATTAGAGCAAAAAATAAGAATATTTATGAATATACATGAATTCCAGGCCAAGGAAATCTTTAAAAAATACGGCGTAAAGATCGGAGAAGGCATTGTTGCAGAATCTGCTGATGCTGCTGTTGAAGCCGCTAAAAAATTACAAGAACAAACCGGAACGAAAATATTTGTGATTAAAGCGCAAATCCATGCCGGTGGTCGTGGAAAAGGTAAGTTCGTGGGAACAGAACACCGCGGAGTTATGATTGCTAAAACATTCGATGAGGTTCGCGAGAAAGTCAACCAAATGTTGGGCAATACCCTTGTTACTATTCAAACTGGACCAGAAGGTAAATTGGTAAGTAAAGTTTTGGTTGCTGCTGATGTTTACGCACCAGGCGAATTAGAGCCAAAAGAACTTTACCTTTCGATCTTACTTGACCGTGCAAAATCTTGTGATGTCATCATCGCTAGTACTGAAGGCGGTATGGACATTGAAGAAGTAGCAGAACATACACCCGATAAAATATTCAAAGAGTGGATCGATCCAGCTGTTGGCCTACAAGGCTTCCAAGCTCGTAAAGTCGCTTTCCAATTAGGTCTTTCAGGAGCTGCTTTCAAAGATTTTGTAAGCTTCCTTCCTAAATTATACAAAGCATACCAAGCATCGGATGCTTCTCAATTTGAAATCAATCCATTGCTTCGCACATCAGACGGACAAATATTGGCTGTAGATGCAAAAGTATCGATCGACGATAACGCATTGTACCGTCATCCTGACTTGTACGCATACCGTGACTTAGCGGAAGAAGATCCTTTGGAAGTAGAAGCTGGCGAAAGCAACTTGAACTATGTTAAACTTGACGGAAACGTAGGTTGCATGGTAAACGGAGCTGGATTAGCCATGGCGACTATGGACGTTATTAAATTGGCGGGTGGAGATCCTGCTAACTTCCTTGATGTAGGGGGCGGAGCGAATGCCGTTACGGTAGAAGCTGGTTTCCGTATCATCATGAAAGATCCTAACGTGAAAGCAATCTTAATTAACGTATTCGGCGGTATCGTTCGTTGCGATCGTATTGCTAATGGTGTGGTAGAAGCCTACAAAAAAATAGGTGACATTAAAATACCCATCATTGTTCGTTTACAAGGCACCAATGCAGAAGAAGGCGCTCGTATCATCAACGAATCTGGCTTGAAAGTACAATCTGCTGTCATCTTAAAAGATGCTGCTGATTTAGTTTCTAAAGCTATTGCTGCAGCTTAAAAAAAATAAAAAACGAATAAAAAAATCCCGGTTACGAGAGTAGCTGGGATTTTTTATTTAGGGGTCAGGTATCAGTGGTCAGGTGTCAGTAAAAAAAATATAAAACGGTCCGCCTCTGCACTGATACCTGATCACTGACTACTGATACCTATTTCCCATCTCTTCCCTTTTTCATTGCTAAAAACCACATTCCCTTCCTCGTCAAAACATATCGCTTCGATCTGACCGTAGAAAGGAATCTTCTTGATTAACCAAGGTTTGGCATTCATCACATCATGCTGTTCGACTTTGAACCAATACATCTTTCCGTAAGCCAATAATACCAGCTGACCAGAAGCTTCATCGTAGGCCGCAGCAGTAACCATGCCTTTCAAATACAATTCACGAGAATGTTGTAATACTTGGAACTGACCTTTAAGCGAAAGACCATACCACTTCACCAGGGGTAAGCCCCTATTTTTACTGAATAAAATTAAGCTATCGTTTGTGTACACCATCGCTTCACAATCGTAATTCTTCAATGGCTTAGCGGGAGGAAACTCTTTTTGCAAGGCATATGAAAACGGAATTACCGATGCGTGCTTGTTACTATCGAGTACGTATACTTTTAAATCTTTTCGCTTATTGGCATTATTACCGAAATCACCAATAAAAAAACGATCGCTTGTTTTATCGATGCACAACTCTTCCCAATCGCTGTTGGCTAGCTTAGCCTGCTTAAGCTTCGTCACAAGCTTACCTTCTCCATTTAAGCCATAGACTTCTGGAGGTGTACCACTGTCTCCTATTGCCCATAATAGACCCTTATGATAGGCCAAACCTGAACATTCTTTCACCGTGGTATCGATATCAGAAACCCGTTTAACAGCGTGCATACGATCGCGTTGAAAACCACTGTACTTTATTTCAGCATGGCAACCCGCAAAGATACTTTTCAATAAAAAATAGACAGGCAATAAAACTTTCATGCTTCAATATAATAATTTGAAACATCCTTGCTGAATATTTTAATAAATATACAACGGAATCAAACCATAAGCCGATCCTGTTTGTTAACGATGTATACACTAAACAACGCTCATTATGAAACCTACAAAAATCATACTTGGAATAGCATTATTAGCCAGCACATTCTTACTCAACAGTTGTGGTATTAATTTGGGATTATTAACAGATAAAACCAGAACGATTACAAATGTTGAATTGAATAAAAAGAACTTTAAGGTATTGGATCGTGTATCAGGCACTTCTTCTGCTACCTATGTTTTTTTTGTTGGAGGAATGAAAAATAAAGCCTTAATAGACATGGCTACAAATGACATGTTATCAAAAGCGAACCTAACAGGAGGAGCTAAGGCTTTAACCAATACGACACTTGACGTTCACAAAGGAGGCTTGCCTTTTATTTATCAAAAGATAACGGTTACTGTCAGTGCTACAGTAATTGAATTTACAGAGTAAAATCTTCATGTTTAAACTGAAAAAAAGCCTGCTTCATAGACATGAAGCAGGCTTTACTATTATAGTCAACCTAAACTATTACGCTTGAGTACTGATTTGTTTCATTGAAGTCATTGCTGCACGCAATTCTTCTCCAACACTTTCAATTGGATGGTAACGCAATACCTCATTGATTTTAATGATGGTCACGTTATCAACGCCATTGTCTTTACCTGCATTGTAGTTTTTACCGATAATATCCGTATCTACTTTTTTCATGAAGTCAGCCAATAAAGGTTTACAAGCATGATCAAATAAGTAACAACCGTATTCTGCTGTATCAGAAATAACACGGTTCATTTCAAATAATTTCTTACGAGCGATTGTATTTGCAATCAAAGGAGTTTCATGCAATGATTCATAGTAAGCAGACTCATCGATGATACCCGCTTCTGTCATCGTTTCGAAGGCTAATTCAACACCCGCTCTTACCATGGCAACCATCAACAAACCGTTGTCATAGTATTCTTGATCAGAAATTTTCATGTCACCTGCTGGCGTTTTTTCAAAGGCTGTTTCAGCCGTTGCAGCTCTCCAAGTCAACAAGTTTTTATCGTCGTTAGCCCAGTCTTCCATCATGATGCGAGAGAACTCACCACTCATGATATCGTCTTGGTGTTTTTGGAACAATGGACGCATGATTTTTTTCAATTCTTCAGACACTTGAAAAGCTTTCACTTTTGCAGGGTTTGTCAAACGATCCATCATGGCAGTAATACCACCGTGTTTCAACGATTCAGTAATGACTTCCCAACCGTATTGAATCAATTTAGAAGCATATGCTTTATCGATTCCTTTTTCTACCATTTTGTCGAAACAAAGAATAGAACCTGTTTGCAACAAACCACATAGAATAGTTTGCTCACCCATTAAATCAGATTTTACTTCTGCCACAAAAGAAGACATCAATACACCAGCTCTGTGTCCGCCTGTAGCTACACAATATGCTTTAGCATAATCCCATCCTTTTCCTTCTGGATCATTTTCTGGATGTACCGCAATAAGTGTAGGTACTCCAAATCCTCTTTTATATTCTTCTCTTACTTCTGATCCTGGAGATTTAGGAGCAACCATAATTACAGTAATGTCTTTACGGATTTGCATTCCTTCTTCCACGATGTTGAAACCGTGAGAATAAGAAAGTGTAGAACCTTTTTTCATCAAAGGCATAACCGCTGTTACTACTGCTGTATGTTGTTTATCTGGCGTAAGATTAATGACTAAATCTGCAGAAGGAATTAATTCTTCATAGGTCCCCACTTTGAAACCATTTTCTGAAGCATTTTTCCAAGATTGTCTTTTAGAATCGATCGCTTCTTTTCTTAACGTATAAGCTACATCTAAACCAGAATCTCTCAAGTTTAAGCCTTGGTTTAAGCCTTGAGCTCCACATCCAACGATGACAACTTTTTTACCTTTCAACGCTGTAACGCCATCTGTAAATTCGCTGCTGTCCATGAATTCACAAACGCCTAATTGATTCAACTTCTCTCTTAAAGGAAGTGTGTTGAAATAATTTCCCATTGTTATATTTAAATTTTAGTTTTAAGATGAATACAGGATGTAAATTTGGGTATTTTTTTGGGATAAACAGGTTAAAAAAAGGTTAAATTTGGGTACTTTTTATGGATTATCTACCCTTTTAAAGAAAGAAAGAAACCGCGTTTGTAGGTTCTTTCTCCATTTTCTTCCTAGCTTTGCATGCTTATTGCGAAGAATTCGCACCCGTAGTATAGAGGATAGTATTTCAGATTCCGGTTCTGAGGGCAGGGGTTCGAATCCCTTCGGGTGCACAATACAGTGTGACCGCGAGTATGGAGTAGAGAGAATTCTCATTACCCCATACTCGCGCTCTTTTCTATTAAGCTTTATTTATTCCTAAACTTAGAATTATAATCTGCTATCGCTTGGTGTAAAATATGCTTCGCAGTTTCTGCATTTTGAAACTCCTCTACCACCACCGTTTTATTTTCTAATTTTTTATAGTCTTCAAAAAAGTTCCTGATCTCAGAAATGAAATGCTCTGGCAATTCAGAAATATCGTTGATGTGGTTTACACTTTTATCGTGCGCCGCAACAGCAATGATTTTATCATCGGCTTCTCCTCCATCCAACATGCGCATCACACCTATTACCTTTGCAGGTACGATACACATCGGTACGATGTCTATTTGTGAAATGATCAATATATCTAAAGGATCATTGTCTTCACAATAGGTTTGTGGAATGAAACCATAGTTGGCAGGATAATACATGGAAGAATACAACACACGGTCTAAGATTAATAAACCACTTTCTTTATCGAGCTCGTATTTCGCTCTAGAGCCTTTCGGAATTTCAATAATACCATTGACTACATTCGGAACTTCTTTTCCAACACTGACACTATGCCAAGGATTTGCACTCATATACTTTTTAAATTAATGTTCATTCTGAACACGAAACTAAAACATTTCAGATGGAATTTAAGGTCTCTTGCCATTTATTATTTGACCGCATTAAATCGCTCATAATATCATATACACTACTCACTTTTAAGCACTTACACAAATTAATAAACAAATTAAAGGATATACCGTATATTAGCGCTTGAGGCTGAGCCTATTTTGATTTAAGCAAACCTAATTATCTATTAAAAAAGCCTAAACCCAAAGGTTTAGAACGAGAACAAAGCATATGAAATTCTTTTTTTCGCAAGCAGTACTTTTTCTGTTCCTGTTCAGCATCACCCCTTCTTGGAGCCAATCGGAAGGTGACTTCATTAGAAAAGCTGAACACGATTTTAAATTAGACCGCTTAGACGATGCGCTCTTAAACTATGAAAAAGCATACGCTATAAATCCTGATAACCTACAGACTAATTACCGATTGGGCATGTTATACCTCGAGAGCATTTATAATTTTAAAGCCCTTCCTTTTTTAGAAAAAGTAGCCAATGAAAATCCTACCCCAGAATCAGATTTTTATAAATACTTAGGCTATGCCTATCAATTTGCACACCGTTTCGATGAAGCTGAAACCAATTATAAAAAATTTCTTAGCATCGCAAAAAATATTACCCCTGAAGAAAAAAAAATACTCAATCATAAGATAGCAGAATGTGACAATGGCCGAGTATACGTTGCCAATAAACAACACTTAGAAATTGTGCATTTGGGCGAAGAAATAAATTCACCCTATGCAGATTACGCACCCATTATTTCAACCAATGAATCTGCCATGATCTTTACCTCCAGAAGACCCGAGTCTGTTGGCGGAGAGCGCGACGAGAACGGTGATTTCTACGAAGACATTTATGTATCCTACAAAAATGGTGACCAATGGCAAAAAGCGAAAAGCATTCCTGGTAATGTCAATACCATTTTTAACGAAGCCGGTATTGGTTTTTCTAAAAAAGGAGATGAAATCTTTGTATACCGACACGACGGTGGTGGAGATATTTATTACTGCAAGTTAAACAAAGACAGTTCATGGACAGACCCATTGCCGCTTAAAGGAAAAGTAAATAATAAAAATTCTTTTGAGAGTGCGGCTACCATTTCTTCCGATGGAAAAACATTGTACTTCACGAGTGACAAACTGGGAGGACAAGGAATGGAAGACATCTATTATTCCGAACTCCAAGCGAATGGCACTTGGGGTGAGCCTAAAAACATCGGCTCCAACATCAATACCGCCGAATCGGAAGAAGGTCCTTTCTTAGATTTTGACGATAAAACACTTTACTTCTGTTCTACTGCTCATAAGGGTATGGGAGGATTTGATATTTATAAAACAGTATTAGATACCGTAAGTAAAAAATGGTCAGACCCGATCAACATGGGCTACCCTATTAACTCAGCAAATGACGATGTGTTTTTTACCTTATCAGGAGACGGTTCACATGGGTACTTCTCTTCTGTGAAAGCAAACAGTTTTGGAGAAAAAGACATTTACATGGTCGTAATGCCTACACGTGACGATCGCGAAGCGTTGATTGAAAAAATGAAAGCCATGAACCTGATTGTTCGTAAAACAAAGAAGGAAGGTGCTGACAGCAATACGTATGAATTAGAAGTTAAAGTGCGGGATGAAGTAACTGGCGAACTCATGGATGCTGAACTATTATTGAGCTCCAGCGATTTTGCTGATCGCTTACCCGATGGCAAAACAGATACTTCTTATGTCTACAATGTACCGTCTAAAAAAGAACAGAAATATACGCTCATCGTCAAGAAAAAAGGATTTGCTTTCGCTACGGTAAACTTTGTACTCACTTCATTTGTAGGTGAAATGCAAGAAGTTAAAATACCAATTAAAATGAAACAAGATCTTCCTGGTGCAGTTTATGTGCTTCGAAACATCTATTATGATTTCAACCAATATGTATTGAAAGAAACATCGTACAATTCAATCAATAACCTATTAGAGTACTTGCGCGAAAATCCTACCATACGTATTGAATTGAGAAGCCATACAGACGCCATTGGAAGCAAGCAGTACAATTTAAACCTCTCTCAAAAAAGAGCGCAGTCGGTGGTTAATTATTTAATTGGAAACGGTATAGACAAAAAAAGATTAGTAGCAAAAGGTTATGGATCAGCGCATCCTTTAGCATCAAACGATGATGAAGAAGAAGGAAGAGAATTGAACAGAAGAACCGAATTTAAAATATTGAAATAAATTTCTCTTCAGGAGAAAAAGGCATAAAAAAAGCGAAATAAATGTTTCGCTTTTTTTATGCCTTTTCAATACTATTAGCTTATTGAGAAGCCGCTATTCTACTGGTACTGCGGTACACAAAAGCTCCACTGATGTGTCTTCGTACAAAACGTCCTTTTGAATCTGCATTGCACAATTTATTGTACATATTGTAAGGCACATTGAAATATTCATAACTCGTACCATCAGAGAAATCCAATTGCAAAACCTGCGCTTTGTAATGGATATCTAACAAGCTTGCAGTATTGAGCGTATTGTTATATTCTGTTTCCGACAAGGCCACTGTTTCAGGTGCAATGCTCACCAAAAAATGGTATGCTTCAATGATGTCTTTACTTTTTTCTTCCGCCTCTACTTTTTTATCGGGATCGTTTTGAAATTTATCCGGATGAAATTCTTTCATAAAATCCCTGTATATAGATTTTAATTCCTTCAATGTTGCATTCTTATCTACACCTAAAATCTTCCTGTATTCTACTATTTTTTTCATGACTTCTTCTTAACACACTGAAATGTATACATAAACATTCCACGACAAAGATAGGAACTTATGAGCAAGCCTCCCAAAGAAAAAAAGTATTACTGATCCTGTCTACTGAATAAACATGTACTATCTCAGCGTAATTACCCCTTAAAATCACTCATAAAAGTCCAAAAACTGACATTTATTAGCCTTTAGGACAACTATTATCAAAGTCATATTCTTCACAATCCTCTAATTTTATAAGATTCAACCGTAACCATTGATTCTAACCAAGCACCGTTAATCCACTCATGATCTTAAAACATTATTATATTGAACTCGGTAAATTACTCTTTGCGATCGCAAAATCGGACGGTAAGGTCCAAGAGAAAGAAATCCTCGGCTTTAAAAAACTAATCTTTTCTGAACTGTTGAAACTGGAAGACAGCACCGATCAATTTGGTACAGACCATGCATTTTTCTCAGAATTTGAATTCGATATCCTCTTAGATCAAGATGCCAATGCCAACGATGCGTTCTTTTCATTTATTGAATTTGCAAAAGCCAATAAGAAAAACTTAAGCTTAAACATGAAAAAGATAGCCTATGACTTAGCCATGAAGGTGGCTGATTTGTATTGCGGCATTAATAAAATAGAAGGAAGGAAATTAGCAGCATTAAAACTGGCACTCGAGTTATAACACTACTTCGTGCGGTTGATGGTGAACTCGACGAGTTTTTTAAGGGGTGTTTTGATTTTTGAATCAGGAAATTCATCGAGCATCGCAAAAGCCTGATTTTGGTATTTTCGCATCACCTCATTGGCATACTGTATACCACCTGATTGTTCTACAAAACGAATCACTTCTTTTACTTTAGCCGACTTATGGCTTTCGTTTTTAATGATGTTAATGATACGGCCCTTCTCATTACTTGTCGCGTGGTTTAAAGCATAGATCAAGGGTAAGGTCATTTTTTTCTCTTTAATGTCTATCCCTACAGGCTTACCAATCATGACCGACGTTTCATAATCAAACAAATCGTCTTTGATTTGAAAAGCCATGCCGATGTATTCTCCAAAGAGTTTCATTTTCTGAACTACCTCTTCATTCATACCTACAGACGCAGCTCCTACCGCACAACAAGAAGCAATAAGCGATGCTGTTTTTTGGCGAATGATATCGTAATAAATGTCTTCTGTAATGTCTAACTTTCTTGCCTTTTCAATTTGCAATAACTCCCCTTCGCTCATTTCACGAACGGCATTAGAAACGATTTTCAACAAGCGGAATTCTTCTTTATCGATGGCAAGCAATAAGCCTCTCGACAACAAATAATCTCCCACGAGGATTGCTATTTTATTTTTCCATAAGGCATTGATGGAGAAAAAACCACGTCGGTAATTAGAATCGTCTACGACATCATCGTGAACCAGTGTAGCGGTATGAAGCAATTCAATGAGGGATGCTCCGGTATAGGTAGAAGGATTGACTTGCCCGTGTAAACGAGCGGATAAAAATACAAACATCGGGCGTATCTGCTTGCCTTTACGCTTGACGATGTAGCTCATGATTTTATCTAAAAGCATGACTTTCGAGCGCATCGACTCTCGAAACAACTTTTCAAAAGAATCGATGTCCTCTTGAATAAACGACTGTATTTCTTCTAAACGGACTTTGCCGGACATATCACCAATATACTACCTCTCTGCAGGGGAAACAATACTCTTATTAAAAAAACCAATGGACAAGTGCATTGATCCTGTCGAAATTTTGAGCACTAAGCATTCAAACACCTGAATGCTTAGGCCTTACGATTTCATGTTTATGTACTGCAAAGGAATATCTATTTTCGAAGTACGAAGAACAGCCATGACCTCCTGTAGGTCATCAATCTTTTTGCCTGTTACACGAATGATATCATCCATGATGGCAGCGGTAACTTTCACTTTGCTGTCTTTGATGATTTGTATGATTTTTTTGGAAACTTCTTTATCGATACCCGTGCGCACAGGCAGGTCTTTCTTCATGAGTGGACCAGAAGCAAATTCTGCTTTACTCAAATCTAAAGAACGTCCATCAATGCCTTGCTTGATCATACGGGAAATAAGAATATCGACCAAGGTACTTAAGCTCATCGAATGATTAGCCGTAAGGTGGATGATGGATGTTTTCTTATCCAACTCCATCTCCGTTTTGGCATCTTTCAAATCGTAACGGTTCAAGACTTCTTTCTTGGCAACGTTCACCGCATTATCAAGGGTCTGAGGATCTACTTTACTTACTATGTCAAATGAAGGCATGGCGTTTTTTTTCTTAAAAATAAAGCTTTATGATTAGGTATGCAAAGACTTGCCCGATCTATTTGAGGTAATTTAAAAGTCCTCACCCGTTGGTAAAAAAAGGGTTAAATTATGAACATTCGATTTTAAGCTCTCGTATTAATGTCTATATTCATTTCATCATTAGAACTTTTAAAGGAATGGCAAAAACTAAAACAGCGAAAAAGATTTTTGTATTAGATACATCAGTTATTTTATTTGACCACAATGCGGTCACTAATTTTCAAGAGCACGATGTCGCCATCCCCATTACAGTCTTAGAAGAACTTGATAATTTCAAAAAAGGCAACGAAGTAAAAAACTTTGAGTGTAGAGAGTTTATTCGTTTCCTAGATGAATTATCAGGAGAGAATCTTTTACACGAATGGATATCCCTGAACGGCTTTGCTGACGGTCGTTTCATTGTAACGATGAACACGTCTAGGCCATCTGGTTCGCGCGATGCAGAGAAAGCTTTTGACGACAGAAAAAATGACCATAAAATTTTAAATGCTGCACTTAACATGCAGGATGAGTATCCTGATTGTAAAGTCATATTAATTACCAAAGACATCAACTTAAGGTTAAAAGCAAAAGCGCTTAACTTGCCCTCTGAAGATTATAATACTGGTAAAATTAAAGACGTCGACAGTCTGTACTCTGGCGCACACGTGATTGACAGCGATACAGAAACCATCAATGAGTTGTATGAAAAAGGGTATTGCTCTTCCGATATCATTCCTAAGGAAGTATTGCATAACAACCATTACTACATCATCAAAGGGATTAAAAATTCAATCTTAGCCTATTACAATCCGATTGAAAAAAGAATTGAACACGTTGAGAAGAAAGTCATTTATGGTATCAAACCGCGTAATGCAGAACAAACATTTGCCATTCATGCCATCATGAATCCCAATGTAAAACTGGTCTCTATTCAAGGCGTAGCGGGTACCGGTAAAACTTTGTTAGCTCTTGCGGGTACACTCGAACAACGTAAAGAATTTAAACAAATTTATTTGGCTCGTCCAATCGTGCCTTTAAGTAATAAAGACATCGGTTACTTACCGGGTGATATCAAGTCGAAATTGAATCCTTACATGGAGCCGCTTTTCGACAATTTGAAATTTATACAAAACCAGTTTCACGAAACTGACCAAGATTACCAGCGCATCACCGACATGGTGAACAAAGAAAAGTTGGTGATCACTCCTTTAGCATACATAAGGGGTAGAAGTTTGTCGAACATCTGTTTCATCATCGATGAAGCTCAAAACTTAACACCACACGAAATCAAAACCATTATATCCAGGGCCGGAGAAAATACGAAGATCATCTTTACCGGTGACATCTACCAAATTGATACTCCATACCTCGATTCACAAAGTAATGGCTTGTCGTACCTGATAGACCGCTTAAAACACAATGCACTGTACGCTCACATTACCTTAGCAAAAGGCGAACGTTCGGAGTTGGCGAATTTGGCGAATGAACTTTTATAGGAGTCAGGTATCAGTGGTCAGGTATCAGTAAAAAAATAGTGGTACGAATGAAGAGAAATAGAAACTCTTGATTCGTACCACTATTTTTATCTACTCCTACAGGCGAATGCAATTCGCCACTACTGATACCTGACTACTGACTACTGATACCAAAAAAAAGAAGCAATAAAAATCAATTGATTTTTATTGCTTCTTTTAACAATCCAATTGAGGACAAGGATGTTTTTTCCTGTGCTTCTCCTGTTTTTTTATTCTATCTTTAGTCGAAGAAGTTTTTTTCGTAACACAAGCTCCTAAGCATAAGCTCAATGTTAAAACCAATATGAATGCAGAGTTAAGTTTCATACACAGATGTTTTGATGAATAATGCCGAATATCCCGAAGCCTCAGGATAAATTAGTCCTATCAATGATTCGTTTCGGCATTACCAATTCATAGATATAACTAAAATTATTAAACTAATTTTATAAGTGGAATTGGTATAAGATAAGATTTATTAAGTTTAAAATCAATACTAAAAACCCTAGAGGACGAAGAATATGAAGAATTTCATCATTAGAGTACTGTTTAACATGCTTATTATTTTGATCGCAGGTCGCTTGCTTTCTTTTGTTCAGGTCGATACCTGGCAAACGGCATTAGTGGTGGTAATCGTATTAACCTTATTGAATATTTCTATTAAACCAATATTGACCATACTGACCATTCCGATTACGGTCATCACTTTTGGGTTATTTTTATTGGTGATCAATGCGCTCATCATCCTCCTTGCAGACTACTTAGTCACGGGTTTCAATGTACATGGCTTTTGGGGAGCCTTCGTATTCGGATTAATTTTATCGCTTGCCAATATGTTGGTGGATGCGGTACTGGCAAAAAATTAGGGGTTAGGAGTTAGGTATCAGGAGTTAGTGGTCAGGTATCAGTAGCAACGATTCATAAAAAAGTGTGATACAAATAAAGAGAACCCTCCTTATTTGTATCACACTTTTTTATAGTCTAAATATTGTTCAGTCTATCCTCTTTTTACTGATACCTGACCACTAACTCCTGATACCTAACGACCTACTTATGCCTCCCCTGCAACACCTCTACCACCTCATCCAACTCGTACCCTTTCGCTTCCAACAAAATCAGGTAATGAAACAACAAATCAGCTGCTTCACCCATGAATAAATCTTTGTTATCGTCTTTTGCTTCGATGACTAATTCTACAGCTTCCTCTCCTACTTTTTGAGCCACCTTGTTGATTCCTTTTTCAAACAGAGAAGAAGTATACGATTTATCCGAACTGTTCTCTTTGCGGTCTTTGATGACTTTTCTTAAGTGATCGATAAAGAACGTACGGCTGTTATTTTTATCAAACCAACAGGTATCGGCACCGGTATGGCAAGTCGGGCCTTGAGGTATTGCTTGAATTAGCAAAGTATCTCCATCGCAATCGACTTTGATGTCTTTCACCAATAAGAAATTATTAGAGGCCTCTCCTTTTGTCCAAAGACGCGCTTTCGAGCGACTATAAAAAGTCACCTTTCCTTCGGCTAGCGTCTTATCATAAGCTTCACGGTTCATATATCCCAACATTAATACTTTTTGGGTATACACATCCTGTATAATTGCAGGAACTAAACCATCACCTTTTGTAAAATCAATCGTCATAATCGTTCAATAAATTCGCTCGTCTATAGGAAACGAACGGATAAAGATAAGCATTTTTAGGAAAAGGCTTTCAACCCTTACGATTAAGAGCCAAACTTCCCTTTTAACAAGGCTAATTTGGTAGCCATATCGCTCTCTGGGGCTTTATTTTGCTCCGTTTTAGCCTTTGGTTTCGATTGAGGTGCAGCGGTTTCCCCTTTCATGGAAAGAGAGATGCGCTTGCGAGAAAGGTCTACTTCCAAGACGGTGACCTGTACTTTTTGTTGCACTTTCACTACTTCCGATGGATCGCTGATGAAACGGTCTGCCAAGTGACTGATGTGTATCAAGCCGTCTTGGTGAACACCAATGTCCACAAATACTCCAAACTTCGTCACGTTCGTTACAATGCCCGGTAGTTTCATACCCGTTCGCAAATCCTCTGGTTTATTGATGCCATCTGCAAAGGCAAATTGTTCAAAGGGTTCACGCGGATCTAAACCCGGTTTTTCCAATTCTTTTAAAATATCTTTCAAGGTTGGAAGTCCAACCGTATCGGTAATGTATTGTTCTACTTTTATTGCTTTACGTTTCTGTCCGTCTGCAATCAAATCTTTCACCGTAACGCCCACATCCATTGCCATTTTTTCTACGATGTGATAACTCTCTGGATGTACCGAACTGTAATCAAGTGGTTGTTCACTTTCACGAATGCGTAAAAATCCCGCCGCTTGTTCAAATACTTTATCGCCCATACGAGGTACTTTCATTAAGGCTTTGCGCGATTTGAAAGGTCCATTGGCATTTCTATAATCGATGATGTTACCCGCAATGGTTGGACCAATGCCCGATACATACATCAATAATTGTTTACTTGCGGTGTTTACTTCCACACCGACTGCATTTACACAACTAGACACGGTTTCATCCAACGATTTTTTCAATAAAGTTTGATCAACATCGTGTTGGTACTGGCCAACACCGATGGCTTTGGGATCAATCTTCACCAGTTCCGCCAAAGGATCCATCAAACGTCGACCAATAGAAACCGAACCCCTCACTGTAAGATCATGATCTGGAAATTCTTCTCGTGCCACATCCGATGCAGAATACACCGAAGCACCACTTTCATTGACCATCACTACCGCAATGGTAGCGGGTAAGCCAAGCGAGCGAACAAACGTTTCTGTTTCTCTACCGGCTGTACCGTTGCCGATGGCAATGGCTTCCACTTCATAGCGCTCACACCAGTCTTTTATCAAGGCAGCACTCTTCATCGTTTCACGTTGCGGTTCGTGAGGATAGATCGCCGTATTCTCTAATAATTTTCCTTGTCGATCGAGGCATACCATTTTACAACCCGAGCGGAAACCAGGGTCTAAGGCCAAAATATTTTTCTGTCCCAGCGGAGCCGTTAACAACAATTGACGCATGTTGTCGACAAATACACGTATCGCTTCTTCATCGGCTTTGTGTTTGGAGAGCAATCGAAATTCTGTTTCTAAAGAAGGTTTGAGTAAACGCTTGAACGAACCTTTACTCGCTTGCTTCATCAATTCTTTCCAAGGACTGTTTCCTGTGATGTATTTTTGTTCAATCAAATCAATGGCTTGATCTTCGTCGGGAGTGATGTCCATCGATAAGACCATTTCCTTTTCGCCTCTTCTCATCGCCAATAATCGATGCGATGGCACAGCACCTAATTTTTCAGACCATTCAAAATAATCGCGGTACTTCTCGCCTGTTTCTTCTTTACCTGGCACGACTTTCGTCACCACCATCGAAGTATCGGCAAATAATTTCCTCACGCTGGCACGAAGTTCTGCATCTTCATTGATGATTTCTTCCACGATATCTCGTGCTCCGTTTAAAGCTTCCGTTTCGTCTTTGACACCCAATTCCAAATTTATAAACGCAGCAGCAGATACTAGTGGATCTTCTTTCCCTTGTGCCAACAACAATACAGAGAGTGGCTCTAGGCCTTTCTCTTTGGCCATCACGCCGCGGGTCTTACGTTTTTGTTTGTAGGGCAAATACAAATCTTCAAGCACGGTAATGGTAAGTGCTTTGTTTATTTTCGCTTCCAACTCGGGCGTCAACTTACCTTGCTCTGCAATCGATTTTAAAATGCTTGCACGACGCTTATCGAGTTCTAACAATTGTTCGTGTCGATCGCGAATGGCAATGATTTGCACCTCATCTAAACTTCCTGTTTGCTCTTTGCGGTAACGAGCAATGAAAGGAACCGTAGCACCTTGTTCAAATAACTCGATCGTAGATTTTACAGAAGAAGCTTGTACGCCTAATTCTTTTGCAATGACATCAATGTATATACTCATAGTGTTTTTTTTCTTCTTTAAATATTATTCAAAACGAATTACATTCGTTTTATTCGGGCGAATGCAATTATTTAATTCGGACGAATGCAATTCGCCGCTACGGCTCTTACCTTGTATCCTTTCTCTTGCAACAAATGCAGCACGCCTTTATCTCCGGGCAAATGCGCGGAGCCAATGGCTACAAATGTTGATCTTTCTAACATCATATTTTCCATGCGATCAACCATCACATAATTACGGTTGGTCAACATCGCCGCTTCTGTCTTATCATCGAGTTCGGCATATACCATGTTGTACAAATCGATTAAACGACCTTGTTGGTAAAGCAAAATCATGCGTTCCACTTCTGCATCTGAATCGCTAGGATTGTTGACATAGTCCAATAACATCTGCGCTTGCTCTTCTAATGAAATGGTATCGATGGCAGACATTTGTTCTTGTATGGTTTCAATACCTACTATTGCTTTCTTCTTTTTCTCCCCTTCTTGCTGCAAGTATACATCCAAAGGATATTTCATGTCCGACTTTACAGCTGCATCCGACAATAAAGAAGATGTAAACAAAGGTTTAATGCGGTCTATGATGATGACTTTCCAACCCAATACACTTTTAGCATAGGCCTTCACTTTCGTGTACTCCTCAGCTGTAAGCAAAGACTGCAAGGTTATGCCATTGGGCATAAAGATTTCTTTCTTGGCCGCTTCTTTCATTTCTTTCTTATTGAAACGCAACTCCCCTGCAATGACTTCGCTCGCATTGAAACAATACCAAGTCGAATCGCTCAATTGAAACACCCGCTTGTCGCGTAAATGAATAGTGCCGAACACATACGAAGACTTCTTTAAAGCACCTCCACTGATCTCGTACAACAAAGACGTAGAATCTGCTTGCGCATATGCGGGCATAGCCAAGAGAATCCAACAATGAAGTACAAGCAGTATTATTCTAATCATGGATTGCAAAATTCAAATTATTAAAAATAAACACACCGTCTTTGGGTAATTAGTTATCTACATTGATTCAAATAATATTCCTATAAGCCTCTATCTTAGGGCAGACTGACTTAAAGCAGCGATCTAGGTTGATATTTAAAAAGCTTTCCTTAAATTGCTATAAGATAAGGCTCAGGATTAAAACAAGACAAAACCCTGCCCTTCATCCTCTTGATCGTTAAACAAGTTCTTATGAAAGCTACCTACCTCTTCTTTTTCTTCTTCGCTTCATTCCTCCTATTGAATACGAATACAGTATTTGCACAAAGCGAAGGTGCGGAGCAACCTGAGCAAACAGAAAGTGCTAAACAAAAAAAACAGAAAGGCGCGAAGAAAAAGAAACAAGAAGGAGGAGGCACTCAAGAAGACTTAGACGCCATCAATAACCAAACCGATAAAGAGCAGAAAAGTCCTGAACAGGCAGCTTATGAGAAGAAGATGGCTAAAGCACGCAATGAAAAAGAAAAGCGTAATGCCATTACTCGAAAACAAGCCGATAAGAAAGCAGAAAAGCGTTTGAGTAAATCAAAAAACAAAACGCGCAATAAGAAAAAGAGTTACGTGAAATCTCACGGCGGAAAATAAACAAGCGTCCTCCCTTTTATACAGAGGGACATGTAGGTTGTACTAATCTACTTGTCCCTCTTCTAATTTCGGGTAAACATAAAATTTCTTCGAGCCGCTGTTTTGAGAAATCATAGACCAAGACGCTACATCAAAGGTCATCGCATAAGCCCCACAGGTTGGTATATTGCCCACTTCTGCTCCCGTTAAGTATTCGGCTAAATAAGAAAAGCCAGGGTTGTGCCCAAACATCCAAACTGTGTCGTATTCATCAGGTATCGTGTTGACTACTTGCAACAAGATGCGCGCAGAGGCTTCATATACTTCTTCCTCCCATTGTACCTGATCAAAGTCAAAACCCGCTTGTTCTAAAACCAGTTGTGCCGTTAATTTTGCACGTTCAGCAGGACTACTGATGACCAATTGAGGCAAGGATGTCAAGTCTTTCAACCGCAATCCCATCTTCGGCGCATCAGAAAATCCTCTGGTATTGAGTGTTCTATCAAAATCTTTTACGACCACATTTGCCCATTCAGATTTGGCGTGACGGATCAAGACTAATTGTTTCATAGGACGAATCTAAAAATTAATGAATTGCCAATATCGGATAAAAAAACGTGAATAGAGTGTGGATAACTTGTTAATTCGGTGTGTATAACACGAAATATTTGCATTTCTCTCATTTTTATATTCATATTTGCCACACTCAGAAATCTTAACACATCAGTAACACCTATATAAATGTCTAAAAACTTAGTCATTGTCGAGTCCCCTGCTAAGGCAAAAACCATAGAAGGATATCTTGGAAAAGATTTCACCGTGAAGTCATCGTTTGGTCATGTTAGAGACTTAACGAAAGGAGATAAGGCCATCGATGTCGCCAATAATTTTACCCCTACCTATATTATATCGGAAGATAAAAAGGATGTGGTCAGGGACCTGAAAAAATTAGCCAAAGAATCTGATATTGTCTGGCTAGCGACCGATGATGACCGCGAGGGAGAAGCCATTTCTTGGCATCTCAAAGAATCATTGGACCTTAATGACAGTAAAATACGCCGCATTGTTTTTCGAGAAATTACGAAAAATGCCATTTTAGGTGCGATTGAAAATCCGCGTACCATTGACCAGGACTTGGTGAATGCACAACAAGCTCGTCGTATCCTAGATCGCTTGGTAGGTTTTGAAATGTCTCCTTTATTATGGAAAAAAATCAAAACAGGACTTTCTGCAGGCAGGGTTCAATCGGTTGCTGTACGCTTGGTTGTAGAAAGAGAACGTGAAGTAGAAGCACATGATGCCAAAGCCTTATATAAGGTAAACGGTATCTTTTTACTCGATAAAGGGAAATTATTAAACGCTGAATTGAACAAGCGTTTCAACACAGAACAAGAAGCTCAAACGTTCTTAGAAGCCTGTCAGAAATCGGAATTCAGTGTCAAAGAATTAGAAAAAAAGCCAGGAAAAAAATCACCTACAGCGCCTTTTACGACGTCGACATTGCAACAAGAAGCCAGCCGTAAATTGAGTTTCTCGGTTGCACAAACCATGACCTTAGCGCAACGTTTATACGAAGCGGGTAAGATCTCTTACATGAGAACCGATTCGGTAAACTTATCACAGTTTGCTTTGGATGCTGCGCAGACCGCCATTACCAATGCCTACGGCGCAGAATTTCATCATAAACGTATTTTCAAAACCAAATCAGAATCGGCACAAGAAGCCCATGAGGCCATCAGGCCAACGGATTTCACCGTGCAAACCGTCGGTGGAGAGCGCAATGAACAACGCTTGTACGAGTTGATATGGAAAAGAGCCATTGCCTCTCAAATGGCCGATGCGCAATTAGAAAAAACAGTCGCAACGATCGGTATTTCTCAAACATCGGAAGTGTTTATCGCCAGTGGTGAAGTCATTAAATTTGAAGGGTTCTTAAAAGTATACCTCGAATCGAACGACGATGAAGAGGATGAAGCAGAAACAGAAGCGAAAGGCATGTTGCCTCCTATTGATAAAGGACAAATTTTAAACCTTGATCAAATTCGTGCCATCGAACGTTACTCTCGACCAGCAGCGCGCTATACAGAGGCGAGCTTGGTAAAGAAATTGGAAGAATTGGGTATCGGTAGACCTTCTACTTATGCGCCAACAATTTCGACGATACAAAAAAGGATGTACGTTGAAAAAGAAAACCGCGACGGAAGAGAACGTAAGCTCAACGAACTAGTATTGAAAGCAGGTAAAATCGAACAACATACGGTCATTGAAAATACAGGACAAGAGAAAATGAAACTCTTCCCTACTGACTTGGCCATGGTGGTAAACGATTTCTTAGTCGAACATTTTCCAACGGTAACCGATTATTCTTTTACAGCGCAAGTAGAAAAAGAATTTGACTTAATCGCCGAAGGAAAAACAAAATGGCAAACCATGCTGAAAGGTTTTTACGAACCTTTCCATAAACGTGTCGAAGAAACGCAAAACATAGAACGTTCTACCATCAATACGGGTAAGACTTTGGGCGTTGATCCTGTTTCAGGAGAAACAATTATTGCACGTTTGGGTCGTTACGGCGCACTCGTACAAATTGGAGAAGCCGACGAAGAAAAAGGAATCAAACCTCGCTTTGCTAGCTTACGCAAAGGTCAATTGATTGAAAACATTACGCTTGAAGAAGCCCTAGACTTATTTAAATTACCACGTGAAACGGGTATCTATGAAGAAGAACCGATGGTGGTTGCCATAGGCCGCTTCGGACCTTATGTACGTCACGCTGGTAAATTTTATTCGTTGAAAAAAGAAGACGATCCTTATACTATCGACGAGGTTACTTCTATCGCCATTATTGAAGCAAAACGTAAAGCCGATGCTGAAAAACTGATTAAAGAATTCCCAGAAGATCCTGAGGCGAAAGTCTTGAACGGTCGTTGGGGTCCTTACATCGCTTTCGGAAAATTGAACATTAAAATCCCAAAAGACCGTGAACCTTCTTCTGTTACCTATGAAGAAATTTTAGTGTGGTCTGAAGGCGTTACAGCGAAACCTTCTCGTTGGGGTAAAAAAGCAGCACCTGCTGCTAAAGAACCCGCGAAGAAAAAAGCCGCCGCTAAAAAAAGTACCGCGAAGAAACCTGCCACTAAAAAGGCAGCGACGAAAAAAGCAGCCACTAAGAAAGCAGTTGTAAAAAAGGAAGTCCCTGAAAAAGCACCGGCAAAGAAAAAGGCAGTGGCGAAAAAGAAAGCGGTAGCGAAGAAGAAATCAAAATAAGTAGACAGTGGGCAGTAAGCAGTAGACAGTAAAATCACTATCTCTGTCTACTGCTTACTGCTTACTGCCCACTGTTTACTGCATACTGCCATACTATATGAACCTTGTAATCCTCACCGGCGCTGGCATCAGTGCAGAAAGCGGCATTAAAACCTTCCGCGATGCGGGTGGTTTATGGGAAGGATTTGATGTGATGGAAGTCGCCACACCAGAAGGATGGCAAAAGAACCCTGCCTTGGTCTTAGATTTTTATAACCAACGTCGCAAGCAAGCACAAGAAGCAAAACCCAATGCCGCACACCTTGCCTTGGTAGAACTCGAACAAAAACACCGCGTCGATATCATTACTCAAAATGTAGACAACCTGCACGAAAAGGCTGGATCATCGAACGTCTTACACTTGCATGGAGAATTACACAGATGCCGCAGTACTGTTGATCCTACGTTAATATATACCATCGAAGGCTCGGAATTAAACATCGGAGATACCTGCGAAAAAGGATCTCAGTTAAGACCTAACATCGTATGGTTTGGAGAAGCCGTGCCAGCTATGGATGAAGCCATTGTCAAAGTACAACATGCCGATATACTCATCATCATTGGCACTTCCTTACAAGTATACCCTGCTGCGGGCCTTATCGATTATATCAAACCGTTTACACGCTTGTATGTCGTTGATCCCAATTTGCCGGCGATGAAAAATGATCGGGTACACATGATCGCTGAGGTGGCTTCCATCGGAGTACCTCAATTGGTAAAGGAATTGATGGCTTAACAGATTTTACACGCATTGGAAGACATAAAACACCTCCTCACCGCTTCAAACACCCTTATTGGCGTTAATTTGCTTGCCTGAGCGAGCTAAAAACCTACAATTTGAAGAACTGATCTTTTTTTGTTAAATTTGCATTCAGTAATTTCCCCAAGCACTCCCATGCGTTGGATCCGGTCATTATAAAATAATCCAACCAAGCTTACAAAATCCAATTAGCACAAAGAGCACTATGAGTAAATCACAAGAAACGTGGAATAAAAAAGAAACTGAAAAGAAGAAATTAAGAAAGCGTAAAGATAAAGCAGAGAAAAAAGAAGAACGTAAAGCCAATCAAAAAGAAAGCACGTTTGAAGACATGCTGGCTTATGTTGACGAGAATGGAAATATTTCTGCAACTCCTCCAGATCCGAAAAAGAAAAAAGTAATACGCGAATCTGATATCTCTATTGCGATACCGAAACAAGAAAACATTGTAGATGTTGATGTCGTGAGAAAAGGTGTTGTCACCTTCTTTAACGAAAGTAAAGGCTACGGATTCATTAAAGATACCGATTCTCAAGAAAGTATTTTTGTGCATTTGAATGGCTTGATCGATCAGATCAAAGAAAACAACAAAGTGACTTTCGAAGTAGAATCTAGTCCTAAAGGACCCAATGCCGTAAAGGTAAAATTGGCTGTGTCTTAATACACATTCAATACCTTGCATTAAAAAAAACAAAAAAGAGCCTCACTTTCAGCATTGAAAGTGAGGCTCTTTTTTAAGGAGCAAACACTGCAAATTACACCGATTCTTTTAAGCAAGCCTAATGTCTTTTATACGACAAATAATCTCCTGAAAAATCACTAATTTGAATAACATATAATTCTAGGTATGTTTTTTTTGAATGCCACATTAGTTTTAGCATTTCTCATCACTCTTCCTTTCAAAGTACTGGGAAATGATGGTGATTCTACTAAACTACGCATCGGTATTTTGCCTGTTGCCTTTTATACTCCTGAAACACACTTAGGCTTTGGGGGCTTATTATACTCGAACTTCAGAACGTCACACCGAGACTCCTTAACAAAAAAATCAAATACACAGACATACTTAAATTTCACCAGCAACAAGCAAGCACTTTTTCAAAACGATTACTTAATCTTTTCAACCCAAAACAAATACTTATTTAAGGGCCGTATCGATTACATTCATTTTCCTGAATTTTATTTTGGATTAGGAAACGAGACTAAAATTGAAAATAAAACACAGATCGATTTCAACTCTTTCTTGTTGGCTACTGGTTTTTATCGCTTAGTAAAAAAAAAGGTATATACTGGCTTACTCTTTCAACAGCATAACTTATGGATGTTAGATCAAACGCTTATGAGTTATAATGACGACCATGAAGTGTATGGAAACATGGGCTACAATTATTCGGGTATTGGCATAAGTATCTTAATCGACAACAGAGATAATTCATTAAACCCTCGTAAAGGACATTATTTTGAATTGAATGGGCTTTCTTATTATGATCACAGTAAAACCGATGGAAGCTTTCAAAGCATCTTATTCGATGCAAGGTGGTACGAAACGATACGCAAGAAGCTCGTATGGAACATCAATGCCATCGGAGCTTTCAATCAAGGAAACGTTCCCTTTAGAATGCTTCCTGCTATTGGAGGCGCTCGATTCATGAGAGGCTACTACCAAGGAAGATTCAGAGACAATAACCTCATCCTTGCACAACAAGAATTTCGTTACCCTCTGTTTTGGCGATTTGGATTCGCTTGCTTTATGGGCATGGGACAAGTAGCGCAACAAATCGGTGACTTTAATGCTCAACGTTTTCATTACAATTACGGCTTAGGATTACGGTTTGTCATCGACCGAAAAGAAAATGCAAGCATCCGTATTGATTATGGATTTACCGCAGATTCTCAAGGCATGTATATTGTATTTGCTGAAGCTTTTTAAGGCATTCTCCAAAAGAAATATTATTCATTAAATGTAAACGTCTAATTTTTATTATTTTTAAGGAAGTAAAAAAATGGCATGTACTCGCCGTTCGAAAAGACAAAAGAGTGAGTTATTCGTCTAGAAGTATAATTAAAGCGATGTCAACCTAACTATTTATGTTTCACTAAAAATAAAACCCTATGAAAATTGCTACCATTATTGTTCGAACCCTTGTTGGGTTACTCTTTCTATTTTCATCCATAGCATTCTTTTTGAAACTTTTTCCTACACCAGTATTAACGGGAAGCATGAAAATTTTTAACGAAGGCTTAGCAGCTGCCGTTTACTTACTTCCCTTAATAAAAGCTACAGAAATGCTGTGCGGAATTGCCTTTGTATCGGGTCGATTCAATGCCTTAGCCAGTGTCGTTATTTTCCCTATTACGCTAAACATCTTCTTCGTACATCTCTTTCTAGCACCTGAAGGATTAGTCGTAGGGATCGCTCTATTGCTTGCTAACCTCTTTTTAGCGTATGTCAATCGCGAAAAATACGCAGGCCTTTGGAGTTCTAAATAACAGCAAAATAATATTGCTGCTTCTTTATAAAAAATAGAATTAGTGATTTAGTTCACCTTTTTGTGTAACAGCGTTTGATACGAAATAAATTTTCATGAATTGTCTTAGATGTATTGTCCTTTCTTTTCTTTTGCTAGCCCAAAAGAAAAGAAACAAAAGAAAAGGGCTCCACGAAAAGCAATTCATCATGAGCCTTGAGGTTCTCCAAACGATACGCTGTTAAAGCCAAACGGGCTCATCATGAATTCGCTCTTTTCGTGGACTCCACCGCACGCATGCTGCGGAGTGGCTGATGATCCCTCTAGACAATATGAACACAACGGTATGACTAAATGGTAGCTAGGCGAACTAAATCACTAATTCTAACAAAAAAATTTGATGCCAAGTAGGCGATTTAATGCTAAATCGATTACCTTGGCATTGCTGCTATACAATAAATCAATGCAGCATGAGCTCGCTTTACATTCCACTAAAATACTGCCTTATGAAAACCTTATCCCTTTCCTTCTTCTTTATTTTATACTCACTACTTGCTTTCGCTCAACCCGATAGAAATGCCTCTACCCTGCGCATCATAGGCAATGCAAAGACCTTTGTAAAACCTGACCTCGGCGTGCTCAACATCAACCTGAGCAATACCAACATGAATTTTAACAATACGATCTTGGGCTTGAATGAAAAAACGAAAGAACTCACCAAGCAGATCGTAAGCATGGGCTTCAAAGAAGAAACCATTAAAACACTAAATTTTCAAATCAACGAAAATAAAATTTATCTCCGAGACCAATACATCGATAGCGGATACATTGCGTCTCAAAGCATACAAGTTGAATTTAAAAACGACAAAGAAACCTTGACTAAAATATTGAACACGTTTTCAAAAAGCAAAATCAATTTTAACCTCAGTTTTAGCTTTAAAGTATCGGATGCTCTTGTTGAAAAAACACAACACGACCTGATTGTTTCGGCCATTAAAGATGCTCAAAAAAATGCCAAACTCATTGTTGAAACATCGGGTGTTGTCTTGAAAAAAATAAAAGAAATAAAATACGGCACTGCGCCGTCACAAGGAGGACCTGAATTTATGGACGGCGCTCGCTTCAAAACGTCTGCAGCTGCATCCAACGATACGATGGTGGGTTTTACGCCCAACGACATCTTATTTGAAGATCAACTGACTATCATTTGGGATATAGAATAAATAACTCTCATTAAGAATCAGGCCTCGCTTTTGAAAAATAATTAATTTCATTATTTTGAATAAAAACAACGCTTATGAAAACGCTACTCTTTAGTTTCTTGATCATTTCCTTACTGACGGCTTGCGGTAGTTCAAATGGCTTACACAGCCACAAAGCGAAACGTCCGCCCTGTGGCAAGTAATTATACCGATTGGGCAAATGTAATAGTCCAAAACTTCGTTCCTCGTTTTGTCTAAACATTTGTATCCATAGGCATTTACCATTATCCCGAAGCCTCGGGATTGAACTATTGGCCTATTTTAAAAATCACATTGGTATTAAATCTAGTCATTCGAAGAATTAATTGTTTTCAATCGCTGCTTAATTAGAGCAAGCGTATGGAGATCCATTATTTAAAATATTCAAAATACAAAACGCTTAAATTTTTCTACGTATGAAAATAATCAAAAAAATATTACTCGGACTTGTTGCCTTCATTGCACTCTTGTTAATCGTCGCACTTTTTATTCCGAAAACCTATACGTTATCTGTATCTACCACCATTAATCAACCCCAGCAAGTGGTATTTGATTATGTAAAACTGATCAAAAACCAAGAGTACTATAGCATTTGGGTAATGGAAGATCCCAATAGTAAAATAGACTATAGAGGTACCGATGGAACGGTTGGTTTTGTATCGGCATGGAACAGCGAGAATAAAAATGTAGGAGAAGGCGAACAAGAAATTACACGCATCGACGAAGGCAATCGCATTGACGTTGACTTGCGTTTCAAAAGACCTTTTGAAGGCAACCAAAAAGCAGCAACCCTTTTGAAAGCCTTATCGGATAAGCAAACCATGATCACCACTGAATTTTATGGAAATGATCCTTATCCTTTCAACCTACTTTCCTTCATCGGTAAAAGTATCATCACAGATGCGCAAACACAAAATTTAAAAAACTTGAAAACAATACTTGAAAAATAGTCTGCTTAATCCATCATACTAAAAATGAACACTCCCCTGACCGTAAAAAGCACCATCACCATCCATGCCTCAGCTCAAAAGGTATGGGATGCCTTGACCAATCCTGCCAAAACAAAAATTTACATGTTTGGTTGCGAAACCGTTTCCGATTGGCACATCGGCAGTGATCTGCTTTGGAAAGGACATCACGAAGGACAAGACCTCATTTTTGTCAAAGGTAAAATTCTGCAAATGGAACCACATCGTATATTAAAATACACCGTCATCGATCCTTTTGCTTCCTATCCTGACATTCCTGAAAACTATTTGAACGTAGCTTATACCTTGCAAGAAGAAGGAAATCAAACCACACTTACCGTAGTACAAGATGGCTTTGAAAACGCAGCAGAAGGAGAAAAAAGATACCAAGAAACCAATAACAATGGAGAGGGTTGGAACCCTATATTAATCGCCATCAAAAATTTAGTGGAAAGCTCCGAAAGTTAACACACAGGTCTTCGAGTTTTAAAACCTCGAAGACTTAATGCATCGTAATTATTTTTTCTTGGATTGATGCTTGTTAAAGTTTACCCAATACTTTTTACCATAACTACAAAATACTTCCTCTCCTGCTTTCAGGTTGCGCGTAGCGATTAAGCAGATGCGTTCATCGTCATCGAGCGAGATATCGGCATTGGTTTTAAAACCTGATGCCGCAATGTTTTTTCCTGAGGCCAATGGATCGTTAGCATATTTTGCAAAACACGTCACATGCATCGAATCTAAAATAGAACCGTCGAGGCAATTGATAAAGTATCCATCTTGCCCTAGCTTCGCTCTTCTTGAAGCTTCCCTGCTCGTCAATACTTCTCCTTTAAACAAGGCAATGACTTCATGTTTATAAACAGGAATGGACACAAACAAGCCTTTTCCTGCTGAAGGAATTTGTGAACTCGCAAGGTATAGATAGTCGGATTCTTTGGCATCAATGCAATCGGAAGACATACGCTTTAATCGATGATAGGAAAAACAAATCGAAAAGACGTGAGAGCATCTCCACAAAATATAGTGCATCATGCAATACCTTGCGAAGGTAGTTATAAAATAAGTCTCGTAAGCCATTACATCAGTCCTGTATTTTTCTTATAAAACAGCATGTTAAATCGCCAAGACTGTGTATTTTTAGCCATCAGCCCAAACACAATTGATCATTCGCGTGAAAAACACCCGCTACTACTTCCTCCTCTTATGTTTCACCCACTGTGTTGCACATGCACAAAACTTGGTTCCCAATCCAAGTTTTGAAAATTTAAAAAAAGCAGCATCCTGTGATCTTTCAATTCCTAAGGCAGATTTTGAAAGTATTATTTATGATTGGGAAATGCCTACCAATGCTACGCCCGACATTTACAGTACCTTATTGCCCTCGACCTGTATCGCCTCACAACCCAACAGCAGTGTTGTGTTTGGAGAATTCCCAACGGGTCATCAACTGCCCCGCACTGGAAACCTGATGGCAGGCTTTGCTCCTTATATTAGTGTATGGTATAGCGAATACTTGTCTGTAAAGCTGACTAGCCCTTTAGTAGTTGGAGAACGTTATTGTTGTCGCATGTATGTCTCCCTTGCAGAAGGTTGTAGCTATGCACAAAACAATTTAGGCATGTATTTTTCAGTCCCTCCTGTTTTCGAAGCCACTGCACCTCATTTAAGTTTTTCCCCACAACTTTTATTTGAAGAAGTAATAGAAGACAGCATCAATTGGGTAGAATTAAAAGGAAGCTTTACGGCAACCAACACTGCACAATACCTTCTCATTGGCAACTTCAATTCATCGGGACTTACACAAGTGTACCAAGGCCCTAGAAATGCGAGCTTCGCCTATTACTTCGTTGACGATGTTTCGGTAGAACTTTTAAATGCTCCACCCGTCGTGATTACCGGAAACCGTAAGGTCTGTCCTCGAGCTCCCTTGCAATTGAATGCAACAGGCTGGGAAAATATACAATGGTTTGATGCAAAAGGCCAAGTGCTAAGTAATCAATCGACCTTCAACATTGCACATGCAAAAAACACAAACTATACGGTGAAAGGATATTATTGCAGTGCCTTGCTCTCACAAACTGTAACCGTCGAAGTACTTCCTTTACCACCTGTTGACCTCGGTGCTGACCAATTCATCTGTCGCGGGGGAAACTTAACACTCGATGCCGGTGCGGGCTATGCCAGTTACATGTGGGAAGATGGCTCTACATCCTCAACCTATACAGCACATCACGAGGGCTTGTTTTCTGTCACCGTATCCAGCAACGACGGTTGCTATCATTCAGACACCATTGCACTCACTTATTATCAAAACCCGCACGCAGATTTGGGAACAGATTTCGAAACCTGCACACCGGTTGGAAACTTCATCGCCAGCAAGGGACTATCCTATGAAACATACCTTTGGCAAGATGGCTCTACCTTGCCTTATTTCGCCTATACCCAAGAAGGCAGCTATTCCGTAGCGGTATCCAATCCCTGTTTTGTTACCGATATCGACACGATCACCATTTACAAAATAGAGTTGTTTATTCCCAACCTCATTACCCCCAATGACGATGGACTCAACGATGAGTTTAAAATGGGTGGATTATTGTTTCCTCGAGGCAAGCTTGAAATATACAACAGCTATGGTGCTCGTGTATACCAACAAGAACAATACGATTACACTTGGTCTGGCAAAGGCTTAAGCGATGGCATTTATTATTATACCTTCCAATACCCCAGTTGTGAAAACAGAAACGGATGGATTCAGGTGATTAAATAAGGACTTAGGATTAATACGTTAGTTTCCTGTGCCCTAATTGACAAGAAGATGTATTCTTATATACATTTCATTTCCATATACTCAAGGGCTTGTGTGCGGTGGGTGTCCACGAAAAGAGCGAATTAAAGAAAATTCTGTGTAGCATTAACAGCGTGCCGTTGATAAATTACACTAGGGTTTTCTTTAATTGGTTTTCGTGTCGCTTTTTTCTTTTGTTTCTTTTCTTTTGGGCGATCAAAAGAAAAGAAAATAATAAGACGAAAGTTCAACTTTATTATACTTTAGACTTGAGAGTAACTAAATTATTATTCCATTAAAGCCTTGTCTATGAATTATAACCACCAAAGGCAATTACAATCCCTCAATTGCCTTTATTTTTTTGCACATCCCCAAAAGATTTAGAGAATAAAAGTATATTTATCATGAGTATACACCTCATTTACCAAGCAACAACAACAAATTTTTACCCTTAAAAAAATCCTTATGGAAGACTTAAACAAAAGCAAACGTCAACTCACTTTTTATGGAGAAGGCAGTAAATTATTTGGCATCACCATCGTCAACGCCATTTTCACCGTCCTTACCCTAGGACTCTATTACCCTTGGGCCAAAGTAGCCAAGCTCCATTACCTTTACCACGAAACAGAATTTGAAGGCAGCCGTTTTGAATTTCACGGCAAAGGCAAAGAAGTGTTCAAAGGCTTTATCAAAGCCATGGCTATCTTAGCTTTAGTTTACGCGCTCATCATTTCAGGACAATTGATGATGGAAAATTGGATCATAGGCCTTGTACTCATGTTAACAGCCTATGCTATATTAGCGTTCTTAATTCCTCTAGCCATACACGGTGCAGCTCGTTACCGCTTGTCTCGTACCTCTTGGAGAGGCATACACTTCGGTTACAGAGGCGATCGCAAGGAACTCGTCAATATTTTTGTTAAAGGTGTACTCTTGTCCATCGTTACTTTTGGAATCTACTCTTTCTGGCTTGCCATTCAAATTAGAAAATACGTCATCGGACATGTTCGCTTCGGCAGCATTTCTTTTTCTTACGAAGGAAAAGGCAGCGAAAATTTTTGGTTAAACTTCAAAGGCTATTTCTTCTCGGCATTTACGCTCGGTATTTATTTTCCTTGGTACATCAAAAACATCATCAACTATTACATCAACAACATTAAAATTCACCAAGACGGAAAAGTCATTAAAGTCCGTTCTAGCATCACGGGTGGCGCTTACTTCGGTTTGTTGATTGTCAATTTCTTCATCGTCATCTTTACCTTGGGCTTCGGAACACCATGGGCGGTGATCAGAACCATGCGCTTTGTATTGTCTAACGTTACCATTGAAGGAGCATTAGATACAGAAGCCATTCACCAAACAGAAGAAGATTACAAAAATGCTACAGGCGATGACATGGCAGACATGCTTGATCTAGACCTGATCTAATACCATGGAAAAAATTAGGGTAAACTATTTTGATGGCAAATCATCCAAAAGCTACAATGCTGCATTGTCGCTTTTGGATGGTGTTTGGATGATCGAGTACCTCGATAAAGAATTGCAAACGCAACTGATCAGTTGGGATGTCAATCGGATTGAGAGTTACCAAAGTTCAAACAAACTCATTCGCTTCAAATTTGGTGAATTCCCTCAACAAGTGATTGAATGCAGTCCAGAGGTCTACGCATCTCTGGCCAAGCATTACCCGCAAATCAAAATCATAGACCGTAATTTTGTATTCATTTACAAAAGCGGCATACGCGTAATCCTCGGATTGACCTTGGCGTTTATCGCCATCATGGCAGGCATTTACTTTTTCGTATTGCCTCCTGCAGCAGAATTACTTGCGGGACAAATACCCCGCAAATACGAAATGCAATTGGGCCAGTCGATCTACGAAAGCAACATGGCAGAAGCCCATAAAAACGACAGCCTGACCTATTGGGTCAACGACTTTACCAAACACATCGACTTTAAAACCGACTACCCTATTCACATCACCGTCATCAACGAAGACGTAATCAATGCCTATGCTATACCCGGTGGAGAGATTGTGGTATACAGTAAAATCATACAAGAAATGCAAAACAAAGAAGAGCTTGCCGCACTCCTTGCCCACGAAGTTTCGCATATTCACTACCGCCATTCTTTAAAAAGCATTAGCCGCAGTTTGTCGGGCTACCTCTTCTTATCGATACTTTTCGGAGACGTGAGTGGTATTGCTGCCGTTATTGCGGAAAACTCACAAGCTTTCATTACCCTCGATTACTCTCGTTCTTTAGAAGAAGAAGCTGATAAAAAAGGCTTAGAAATTTTAGCACACAACCACATCAGTCAATACGGCTTTGTCAACCTCTTTGAACGCATGAAAAAAGAGCGCAATGACCAAGCCATGGATAAATTTTTAAGTTCCCATCCTCTCATGAATGAACGCATCTCCTACACCCAAAAAGTAGCAGAGAAACAAACACAGCTGCAGGAGAATAAAGCGTTGGACGAGAGTTGGGCTCAGATTAAAAGATTGTCGGTAAAAGAGTAGACAAGAGTTAGGGATTAGTATACAGTAAGCAGTAGACAGTGTAAAAAGAGGCTGAAGCCTCTTTTTTGTTTGTAAATCAGTAAAGTCTTTCTTACCTTCAGTACGTCTCTAAAACACTTTTAATTTACTGTCATGCCGTTTAAAAAATCACTCTTACTTTTCTTGTTTGCTCTTACTGTGTTTACCAGCTTTACACTGGTCGACAAATGGCATGTATCGGTATCGAAAACCTTCGGTTATAAAATTGAATTTCCTCAAAAGCCTGAAGAAACGGTTCAAGAAATAGATTCAGAGATCGGCAAATTAAAACTCAACCTCAGTACCTACGAAGTCACAGAAAAAAGTCCTGCCGATGAGAACTTATTGTACTTGATCAATTGCACGGTGTTTGCCGATACCTTAGTCAGTTCTGATAATACCGCACTCATTGAAGGATTTTTCAGAGGCACCATCGATGGCGCGAACAATGAAATTGGAGGAAAAATACTTTCCGAAGAACCCATTACCATTGAAGGCTTTCCAGGCCGAGAAGTAAAAATCAGTTTCAACGAAGGTGCAGACATCATTACCATGCGCTTGTACTTGGTCAAAAACAAACTCTTCATGTTGGAAACCATTACACATGCCAATAAAATTACCAATGCAGCCATTACACGATTTTTAAATTCCTTTCAACTGATCTAATAGGAATTAAACGACGACCATACGATTATGAATAAAAGCATACACTTCCTTACACTTTTTGCAGCACTTCTTTTAGGAGCCTGTTCCAGCGATACTGGGTCGCTAGAAAATAATGCCTCCTCTGCCCTTGAAAAAGGCTACGAAATGGCCAGTGGCTATAGAAGCAATGCTCTTGTCGACATCATTTACCAAGACCTTGTCGATCAAAACGAAGACCTTGCTGCTTTAGAAAAAGAACTTAAAGCATTGAAAGAACAAAAAGAGGATTCCTTGTATAATTACACGCAATACAGCAATTACAATGATCAATATTATGCTTCAGCCTTAAACTTAAACAACAACATCCACGACTCGTTGTTAAAAAACAGCATCGAATTGTTGATTCGAAAAAGTCAAAATCAAAATGCGGAAAAGAATGCGGCCCTCGACCTCAACATCGCAACACTCCATAACCGCTACAACAAATTACAAGACCAATACATTGCCTTAAAAATAATACGCACACTCGGTATGATCGAAACCTACCAAGTTCAAAACAGACCGCCGATACAACCCTTTACCTCTTTAAACAAGCGGTTTGACAAATGCTTCAAGCAAATCGACAGTTTAATTGAAACCAAATAATACCGGCTGACCTTTTATCTTAATCACTCTTGCTTACCATGAAGTATACCTTATTCTTTCGCATTTTTTTAGTGGCCTTATTTTTGGGACAGCCGATTGCCAAAAGTCAATCTGTAACGGTGCATGACATTGCTACAAAAATGTTTGCGCAAAGCAAGGGCATTCGTACGCTGAACTATACCATGAAAAAACTAGAGCGCATCAAAGGCAAGCTCATCATGCAACAGTCAACGGTAAAGCTCAACATGAACCCTTTGAAAGTATACTTATACCAAGATGCTCCTAAAAAAGGCTTAGAAGTTTTGTATGTACAAGGAACCAACAATAACCATGCGATCGTCAATACCAACGGCTTCCCCTGGGTAAGCCTTAACCTCGATCCTTACGGCAGTACCATGCGCGAAAACCAGCACCATACCTTATTAAACTCAGGCTATGACCATGTGATTGGTATTTTAGAATTTCTGTTTACCAAATACCAAAGTGAAATACACGACATGGTAAAAATGGACGGCTCTGTGGTATGGGACAAACACAATTGCTGGGCCGTAACCTTAACCAACAAGCAATTTAAATACGTTTCATACAAAGTATTAAAAGGCGAAAACGTCATCAGCATTGCCAATAAATTTCGCTTGAGTGAACACATGATCTTAGAAAAAAACCCGAGCATCGACAGCTATACCGATGTAAAAGAAGGACAGGTCATTGTAATTCCTTGCGACTACTCCAATAAAATGACTTTATACATCGACAAGCTACGCTACATTCCTTTAGTGATGAAAGTATACGACGACCAAGGCTTGTACGAGCAATACGAATACACCAATGTCACGGTAAACGGCCCCATTAAAGCGGAAGAGTTTACAAGGGATTATGGGGATTATAATTTTTAGGGATAGCATTTCATATTAGGCTTGAGGTACGAATTCAAAATACGCCCGTTATTAGATCTTTTCGATTTGTAATTTACGGGGATACACAAAATGCGTCACAAGATTATCAATATGTTAAATGATTTTCGTATCATTATTACAAGAAATACAAAACATAAACTATATTGAATATATACGACATATGTCGTATATATAATCGTTAGGCAACATAGATAGCGGGTTGACACACGCAAGAATTTTTCGAGCCAGTGTAACTTTTAAAAAATTTTGAAAAAATCATAAATAGAATGAGTTTAGGCAAAGCAATCACATTCTGCTAGCGGATTGGTTGGATTAGTTCGCAACCATTGTCGTTGCGATCGTCTCCGTTGATACTTAATTTTAGCTAATCCACTTTACTATTGTGACAGCTTGCTCTTCGGTGCTCATTCGGATTTAAAAATCAAAAATAGAATAAGTTTAAGCAGGATAATATCATTGTACTTTCGGATCGGTTGGATTAGTTCTCAACTATTGTCGTTGCGCTCGACTCCGTTGATACTTAATTCTAACTAATCTTTTCTACTATCGTGACAGTTTGCTCTTCGGTGATAATTTCTTCAAAAGAATAAATATGAGCAAGCGCATTCTTTTTACTAAATGGATTCATATCTTGTAATAGATTGATTTCTGAAATGGAAACCAATTGTTGCGATGATTAAAATCTACGTTGCCTAACATTGTGTATACTATATTTGGCGCATCAAGGTCAAAAACTACACGTGTAACCTTTGACTGCATTGGCAGCGAAGTTCAGCATCGGATGCCAAACATCGCATACACGGCACGTTAGCTGTAATGCTTAGAACGCAATTTTCACCCTTAAAGGGTTATTTTTATTTGGAAGTAGTTGTCTAATTAGGTAACTTTGATTTATGGAATTCGTAAGACAAGTAGTAGCATATAAAAAACACTTTCTTTCCTTTTATGAAGAACAGCCACAGAATGTTCAATCAAAAATTGAATGGACACTAAAACTGATTCAAACAACAAGATTCGTTCCGGACAAATACTTTAAACATCTTACTGGAACTAAAGGATTGTATGAAATACGAGTTGAGGTAGGAAGTAATATCTTCAGAATATTTTCTTTCTTCGATGAAGGAAACTTGGTGGTTTTGGGGAATGCTTTTCAAAAGAAAACTCAGAAAACACCAAAACAAGAATTAGAAAAGGCAATTAAAATAATGGAGGACTATTTCAATGAAAAAGGCTAAAAACATAACAACATTGGACGATCTTCTGGACAAGAAGTACGGAAAGGTCGGAACAAAAGGACGCGAACAATGGGAGCAAGAGTTTGAGTCATTCCGATTAGGAGTGATGATTGAGGATGCTAGAAAAAAACTCAATATGACTCAAGAAGAACTTGCGGAGAAATGTGGTACTAATAAAGCCTACATTTCAAGAATAGAAAATAATGCTTCTGACATTCGATTGTCTACATTAATGAGAATTATTCAACAAGGACTTGGAGGACATCTCAAATTGACGTTGGAATTTTAACACGCACTACAGCTAACATTGTGTATACTATATTTGGCGCATCAAGGTCAAAAACTACACGTGTAACCTTTGACTGCACTAGCAGCGATGTTCAGCATCGGATGCCAAACATCGCATACACGGCACGTTAGCAGTAATGTTGTGCGCAAGGAAGAAGAACGTACACTCAACAATTTGATTGCCTGAAAAAATAATTATGGAAAAAGAACACCCAATATCTATTTCTAACATAAATGGCCTATTGTTGATCTTGATTGGATTTATGATTACATCAGGGATTTTGATTATTAAACTTGTTGGGGTTGATAAAATAAATTCTAATTTATCAGATTCGCCTGTTACATTCGGACTGACTTTGATTTTATTAGTAGGACTGTTTTTTGTCCTACCGTTGATGCTTCTATTAATGTTTAAAAAGATTTTGCTTTATAAATCAGAACTCGAGATAAATTATCCGTTTCGACAAAAAAAGATGGTGGTTAACTATGCTGATGTCGGCTCTATTAAGACTTATGAGAAAGATGCACTAGGCTTTCATTTTACTGAGGTTTGTATAAAGTTAAAAAACAACAAAACGTTTATATTTACAACAGCATCTAATAAGGATTTAAAAAAATGTATGTCGACACTTTCAAAGATGATAAAAAAGAAATAAACTTCAAACAAACAATAAACGGTCATACCCAATAAGAGAGTCATGGGTTCGGGCGTTATGAGAGGACTTTCCTGTCACGGTTATTAATCCGCACTGTATTCAAGCCGATAAGCGTTAGCCGACAGCTACCGACAATCAATTGTACATAAAGAATGACAAGGGCAGAATTTAATATTGATCTAATTAAAATACACTGGATAGAGAATTGTGACGACCCAGACGACAGATGTGTTCATGGCAAAGTTCGGGTTAAAATCGGCAATGAAATTGTAGCCGACAACACAGATGATATAAATGATTGGTGGACTTTAAGTGCAATGGCACTACATTTACTTAGAACCCTAGAAACTGAACATACAGAAAATAATCCTGTTGCTCAATGCTTAATACCAGGAGAAGGACATCATATTAACTATAATGAAAAGGATTTCTCTGTTCATATCGAAACAGCTTATCCAATGGTAAGAGGATGTAACTGGTGGGTGACTCATTCAGAAAAAAACATAACATTTGAAACGGAAAACGGTTATATAACTTCGATTCCTTTTCAAACTTATAAAGAAGAAATTTTAGCTTTTGTAGATAAAATTGAGAACTTTTATAAAACAAGTAGCCCTAAAAATTTACCGATAGATAAATATGACCGTGAAGGATATTTGAAATTTTGGAACGAGTGGCATACTAGAAGAAATAAATGGAATTAACAATTTGATACCTGTTGAAAAAAACACTACTGCTAACATTGTGTATACTCTATTTGGCTCATCAGGGTCAAATTATTCACGAGTAACCTTTGACGGCGCTACGAACCAAGCACAGCATCGGATGCCAAACATCGCATACACGGCACGTTAGGTGCAATTATATACTATGAGAATAACAGCGATACAACTAGAGAATGTAAGAGGGTTTCAGTACCTACCGAAAACTGGATTGTCAGATACAATTAATATTTTTATTGGATCTAATAACTCAGGGAAATCTACAATACTTAATTCGATCTTTCTACTTCAACGAGCGACGTTAAACGCTAATGATATTACAATCGGAAAACAAGACGGGGAAATAATTCTATATTTTTCTGGGAACGAAATTCACGGTAATGCAATAAATCCATCACATGAAAGAATAAGATTCATTCTTAGAGTGAACCAAGGATATTTGGGCAATACAATAAACGGCGACCAACAGGGTTATAACCGTTCTGTTGAGCGAGAACCTGATAATTTAATATATCCTTACCTCTCGAAAAGAAAAACTATTGATTATGCGGATACTATAAATGAAACAAATGCTAATTCAGTGTCAGGCAACTTTACAAATTTATATTCTAAAATAGACCGATTAATTGCTCCTCAATATAAACCAGGAAATCAACAATACATTGAGGCATGTAATAACATATTAGGGTTTGAAGTATCAACATTAGCTTTAGGAGGTGGGAAAAAAGCTGTTTACTATATACATAATTCCGAGCACATTCCATTAACAGCAATGGGAGAAGGGGTTGCTAATATCCTTGGTTTAATAACGGATCTATGTGTAGCCGAAAATCAAATATTCCTTATCGAAGAACCTGAAAATGACATTCACCCTAAGGCATTAAAAGAATTATTGAAATTAATAATAGAAAAATCAAATACAAATCAATTCTTCATTTCAACTCATTCTAATATAGTAATGAAATATCTTGGAGGAGTATCGGGGTCTAAAATTTTTAATATTACAAATAATTTAAGAGACGATATTCGAAATAATTTATTCGTTTCTGAATTGACAGAAATTTCAAATAGCCCTGAGGATCGCAGACAAGTACTAGAAGATTTAGGATATGATTTCTTTGACTTTGATCTATGGAAGGGTTGGTTGTTTTTAGAAGAGTCATCTGCTGAAGTAATAATTAGAGATTATTTAATAGATTGGTTTATTAAGCCCTTAAAAAATAAAATCAAAACTTTTTCAACAGGTGGCACAGGTAATGTGATTAAAAAATTTGAAAATTTTAATAGTCTATTTGTTTTCCTACACCTAGAGCCTGCTTATAAAAATAAAGTTTGGGTAATTATAGACGGAGGAAAGGATGAACAAGATGTTATTACTAAAATGCAGAACATGTATTCTAAAAGTGGTTGGCATGATGAAAACTTTTCTCAGTTTAAAGAACACCATTTTGAAAATTACTACCCTGAAAAATTTAAGATAAAGTTTCAGCAAATATTAGAAATAGTAGACGCCAATAAAAAACAAAATGAAAAAAAGCTATTATTGAATGAAGTTAAATTATGGATTGATGATAATGAACAACATGCTAAGGAAGAATTTAGTAAGAGCGCAAAAGAAGTTATTGATCGTCTTTTACAGATAAGCGAAAAAATTAACAAATAAAAGCACCTAACATTGTGTATACGAAACTTGGCTCATCAGGGTCAAATTATACACGAGTTAACTTTGACTGCGCTACGAACCAAGCACAGCATCGGATGCCAAGTGTTCGCATACACGGCACGTTATGTGCCAGAAATACAAACATTATGAAGCAACATACAACTCCAGTAATAATAAGAAATGACAAAGCAGAGATTTTGAAAAAAGTTTCTTTAGATTCAAATTTCTATAATGAAAACTGGATTCAAAAAATTTGTTTTGAGACGCCGAGCCTTTTGCCAATTGAGGAGATAGAGCCAAGTTTTAACGGAATGATTCCTGTGTGCAGAGAACTTTCAACAGCATCCGGATTTGTTGATTTGATTTACATCAACGAATATGGCTTTATAACGATTGGAGAGTGTAAGCTTTGGCGCAACCCAGAAGCACGAAGAAAAGTTATTGGACAAATTCTTGATTACGCAAAAGATTTATCAAAATGGGATTACGATAAATTTGAGAGCGAGTGTTTAAAAGCACGAAAAGGAAATGAGAAAAAACTGTTTGATATAGTTCAAGAATATTATCCAGAAATTGAAGAGCACATTTTTATTGATAATGTTCAGAGCAATTTAAAAAAAGGAAGGTTTTTGTTGTCTGTAATTGGAGATGGAATTCGAGAGAATATGGAAGAACTTGCAAACTATATTCACAGAAATGGGAATTTAAACTTCACACTGTGTCTTATTGAGATTCCTGTTTTTGAGACATCGGCAGGAGAATATATTGTTACTCCTCGTATACTTGCAAAGACAAAAGAGATTGAGAGGGTAATCTACAGAATCGAGGAACAAAATAGCAACACTGATATTTCACCTAAAGAAGTTGTCGAGATAAGTAAGAGCGTATCAGAAAAAGTGTTTTTTGAGAGACTAGAAAACTCTATTGGATTAGAGAGAGCTAAAGAGTTTCAAAGTTTTATAACTGACCTATCGACAGATTTAAATATTACAACAAAGCTTGGTCGTGGCAAACAGCTTTCATTAAACTTAAAATCGTCTAATGACAACTATAACTTCGCATCTGTTCAAGAAAATGGCGAAGTTTGGTTTTACGGCATTGTTACTAAAACTGCTGAGATTGGAGCTAAACAAATTGGGATTGACTATTTGACTAAACTTTCATTACCGTTAAGTGGAGAGCTGGACACTAAAAACAAGGAGTGGTCTTGGGGCGTTAAGAAAAATGGCAAATACATTAACTTGATTGAGTTTTTGAAAATTAAGACTGTTTGGAAAAGTTTAATTTCGGACGCACTTGAATCAATCAATACGGTTGAGGACAATTAAAGAAAAGGCACATAACAGCACCTTGTGGTCATTGCAGGTGTTATTGTTAAGTAAACAGTGTTGTTATTAATCGCCAAGGGCTTGGCTTCGCAAAAATAAGCCCTTGGCTTACCTCAATAGTAAAGTAAACATTAAAACTCTAACACCTGCAACGTCCACAAGCCGCGGAACGTTAGGCAACATAGAAGAGAGGTTAATAAATACTTTAAGGACTTTTGAAATGACGAAACAAATTAACCTATTCATAATAATTTTATTTTGTATAGCAACTCAGGTTAGTGCTCAAGGTGATAAGTATAATGTCAGTTCTGCGGTATTTTTAAATGGAGAAAAATATTTGGGTAGTAACACCATATTGCTGACAAACGAAACAGTTTTCAAAATAACCCCAACAGGAAGCGATACAATCGAAAATATTGAAATAATTGCATTCGTAACAAAAGGAGATAAAGTTTTAAATCATATTGTTTATTCTAACCTTACAGATTTCAATGAGAATTTCAATCAAAAAATCTTCAAAAAAGTGAGGAGAGAGGCTAGGTTGTATTTTTGTTTGATTAACAAAGATCATGATAAGCATAACTTAAATATTGCCTTAGGTGACAATGAATACAAATGCGATAAATTTATTTTGATACCAATTAGAAAAAAATAAAGTTAGAAAAGTTGTCCTTGTGCTGGCGGACTATTTGAATTGATTCGCAACAACAATGTTCACACTCGTCTACGTTGATGCTCAATTCTATCTAATTCTCGTGCTAACTTGACAACTTAATCTTCGTTGACATATTCCTGAGAAAAAAATGAGTACACTCATTCGTTTTACTAAATGGATTCATATCTTGTTATACATTGATTTAAAAAATTTCAGCGACCGAAAACTAAGAAATAATGTCATCACAAGCTCAAGAATTATTTATTAGTTCAGTAGAAGACTCGGATACGTTGTTGACAGATTTAGGCTTTTGTCATAATTCGACTATACGAAAAGGATACGCAACATTCATTGCTTATAATAAAAATGACACCCTTATTACATTCATCCTCGGGCCTTCGGATTGGCATGTCGAAATCATATTGTTGACAAAAAACAAAAAGTATGAGTTTAAGGACTTATTAGGAATTCCTTCAATCTCTCAATGGACAACTATTAATAAGTTTGAGCCAACGACTAAAGAAACTATAAAAGACGAGGTCGTTTGGTTTATGAAATTTATAAGATTTGTGCTGACCGAAATATAAAATAAATAAAAAATGCGCTTACTCATTCATTTTACTAAATGGATTCATATCTTGTTTTAATTGATTTAAAAGAAAAATTTCAAATTTGACAATAACAAAAAATAACAACTACGTTGCCTAACATTGCGCATACCTCACTGGGGTCTTTTGTAGCGGGCGATAATTGCCGTGTATAATTTTAACTTTAAACTCTAACCGTCGTCGAGCAGACCCCAGTTCAGCATGCGCGGCACGTTATGCAACATAGATCGCGGGTTGACACGCGCAAGATTTTTTTGAGCCAGTGTACCTTTTAAAAAAAATTTTGAAAAATCATAAAAAGATAAGATTTAGGCTGAGCAATTGATTTGTGTTAGCGGATTGGTTGGATTAGTTCGCAACCATTGTCGTTGCGCTCGTATCCGTGGATACTTAATTCTAGCTAATCTCCACTACTATTGTGACAACTTGCTCTTCGGTGCTCATTCGGATTTGATTCGCAACTATTGTCCTTGTGATACGCTTCGGTGATACTTTCCCAAAAGGAAAAAAATATGAGCAAGCGCATACTTTTTACTAAATGGATTCATATCTTGTAATAGATTGATTCCCAAAATGGAAACCAATTGTTGCGATCATTAACATCTACGTTGCATAACATTGTGTATACGATATTTGGCTCGTCAGGGTCAAATTATACACGAGTTGACTTTGACTTCGCCACCAGCGAAGCACAGCATCGGATGCCAAACTATCGCATACACGGCACGTT